>Ga0187810_10000250_pt1 | contig 23068 bp, 17 predicted proteins | sample NC_wetland_sal_i_9_FD_132963 | JGI IMG/M metagenome (GOLD analysis project Ga0187810, IMG submission 132963) | Wetland sediment microbial communities from Neuse River Estuary, North Carolina, USA - ASW_5 | ecosystem: Environmental > Aquatic > Freshwater > Wetlands > Sediment | place: USA: North...
AAAGCGATCGGTGGCCTTCGGCCTGCGCGCGGACGGCAGCCTCCTGTTCTGGGCCTCGAAGGTGCCCCGCCCAGCGGCGTTCGGCGACGCGGCCGCCCTCGCGAAGCTCAAGGCCGCGGGGATCCAGGAGGGAAGGTTCGATTTCATGCTCGGAGACTCGCCGTACTTCGGCGTGTACAAGTACAACGACAAATGGGATGCCTATCTCGTCCGAGCAGAGGAGCAGTCGGAGTTCGAGGCGGACTCGCGCAGCATCTTCGTCCGTATCTCCCTCCTCATCCTGCTGCTCACGGCGGTCTGCCTGGTGGTCGGCGCCCTTCTCGTGCGCCGGATCCTGCGATTCGTAGGGCGCATGACGCAGAGCATCATGCGCATGCAGGCGGAGCAGCGCATGGAGCTCCTCGACCTCCGGGGCGCGCCCAACGACGAGGTGAGCTACCTCGGAGCGTCCTTCAACTCGCTGTCCTCCACCATCGACAATCTCATGCGCATCTTCCGGCGCTTCGTCACTCAGGATATCGCGCAACGCGCCTATAGGGAGCGGGAGGTCAGGCTCGAGGGCGGCACTCGCCAACTCACGATGCTCTTCTCCGACATCAAGGGTTTCACCTTCATGACGGAGACGCTCGGCAACGACATCATCGACGTCCTCAATCTGCACTACCAGCGCGCCATCAAACGCATCCACGACGAGCGCGGGATCGTCGGATCGATAATTGGCGACGCCCTGCTCGCCGTGTTCGGCACCATGGACAACGACGGCAACAAATCCCTGGACGCGCTCAACGCCGCCTACGCGATCCAAGACGTGGCGGCCACTCTGCGCACGGACATCGCAGCGCAGCGCGAAGAGATCGTGCGCCGCCGAGGCTCGCTCAACGAGTCGGAGGAGCGCGTATACCGCGCCGTCCTTCTCGAGGTGGGCGTGGGCATCGACGGAGGGGAGGTGTTCTACGGCAACATTGGCTCCTACGAGCGCATGGCCAACACGGTCATAGGGGACAACGTCAATTCCGCGAGCAGGCTCGAGGGCCTGACCCGCATCTACCGCGTGCCGGTCATTTGCTCCGAGTTCATCAGGAACGAGATCGAGGAGCGTTTCCAGGGTTACCGCTTCCTCGAGATAGACAAGGTGCAGGTCAAGGGGAAGACGAATGGGAAGCGAATCTACTGGCCGGTCCGCGCGGAATACGTCGACTCCGCTCTCGATTCGGAGTTCACAGCCTTCGAGAAGGGGCTCGCTCCGTACTACGAGGGCGACTGGGCCGCCGCGCTCACGGCGTGGAAGCCGGTCACCCTCCCTCTTGTGGAGGTCTTCCGCGATCGCATCGCGGGCGCCAGCGCGCCCGACAATTGGGATGGCATATGGGCGATGTCAACGAAATAAGACTGCTCATTCGGCGCGAGTCCGAATCCTTCCTGCAGCGCGCTCTTCACGAAGCGAAGGAAGGTGGGACGAGCTACGACTTCGAATCGGAGTTCGCGAAGACGAGACAGAATCGTTCCTTTCTCGTCTGGGGAGCCACCGCGGCCACGATTCTGGCCCTCGGCCTGGCCGCCTACGGCGTGACCCTCGTTATCCAGCATCAGGCCGCGACCGCCCCCGTGGACGTGCAGGCCTTCACCGACCTGAACCTCAAGGACCTCCTCGACACCGCCAAGCGCAACGAGAACGACCTCGGCCAGGCCAAGCAGGAACTCGCCAATCTCGACTACGGCTACAACAGCGCCGTGGAAGCGGCGGGCCGTGCCTACGCGGCCGCCGTCGAGTCCATAAAGGCGAGGAACCTTCCATCGAGCCAAGAGGCGAGCGAGACCGCGTCCGCGGCCGCGACGAGGGACGCGACCGAGCGACGCCTGCGCGCGAGCTATCTTCCGGCGGCCGCAGCCAAGAAGGCGCAGATCGCCGAGGTACAGGCGAAGATCGACAAATACGATCAGCACATGATGGCGCAGGCCCAGCAGCAGCAGGCCGTGCTCGACAACGAGCGCCGGCTCTTCGATATGCAGATGAAGAGCCAGAGCCAGCTTTACGAGGGGCAGATCGCCGAGCTGAAGTCCGCCCGGCTCCGCGACATCGCCTCCCTGAAACGGCAGAAAGACGAGCTCGCCGCGGCCCTGACGGCGCGCTACAATCCCGTCTTCGGCGATGACCGCTCGGCAGCCCTCCTCAACGCGTGGAGGGAGCCCTCCGATTCCGCCGCGGTTCCCGCGCTTTCGCCCTATCTCGGGAATCGGGGCTTCATCGACGCCGGGACCGCGGCCCGCCTCGACCAATCGCTCTCCGACTTCCTCTACCTCGAGGGCCGCTTGAGGGCTGTGCCGTACCTCAATTCGATTCCGCCAGCCCTCGCACGGACGCAGAACGAGGCGGTCTCCGCGATCATCGCCTACCGCGAGGCTCTCGCGAAGACGGTTAGCGCCCTCCAGAGCGAAGACGCGCGCATCCTCGAACTGACCGCCGCCGTGCAGTCCGCCCAAGACGCCCTCGGGCAGTACCGATGGGCGGTCTCGGAATTCCTGCGCTCCAGCGGTGAGGCGGGCTACGTCCTCGACCCGCGGGACGCCTCGAGCATTGTCGTCGCGCTGAATCCGGCCGTCCAGGCGACGGACGGCTCGACCGGCTACGTCGTGCGGGGCGACAAGGTCGTGGCCCGTCTGAGCTTCTATCTCAAGGACGGGGCTCTGCGCGCGCGCGTCGAGGGCACGGGAGCGACTCTCAAGGCCTTCGACGCCGTGCTCGTCGAGGCCGCCACCCCCGCGGCGCAGCCTGGGGCGCAGACGCCCGGTCAGCCGCCAGCACCGGCGCCCGCCACGGGCCAGACGCCGCCGGGAACGCCATGAGGAGGCGACGCACGATGGGACGATTCATTGCACTCGCGCTTTTCGCCCTCGCCGCGACGGGGCTGTGGGCCTACGATTTTTCGGCCGCGGGCTTCAGCCTCTCCGGGAGCCGCGACGTCGAGGGGCGGAGCTTCACCGTCCTGACGGACGCGACCGGCGGGGAAATCCTCTTCGCAGCGGACGCCGAGCCGGACGACTCGAGGATCGCCGCGCTCAGGACCATAGCGGCTTCGGTCCGAGGGTGGAAGTCCCTCCAGGTGGCGCAGATCCGCGCCCTCAACCTTCCGGACAGGCTCCAGGTCATCGTCATCCCGGCGCAGTTCCGGCGCGACGGCGTGGACCTCCTCCCCGCCTTGCCCGCCGGGCTTCAGTTCATCTACGACGGCGGCACATATTACGACTTCAAGGTGAAGTCGGGACAATTCGTCGTCCGCGTCCGGGGACTGTATATAGGCGAGGACGGCCTCGCGGCGGCAGCGCTCTCGGCATTCGAGAATCCCGCTGCCTACGGCGACTCCACTGACCCCGCAGCCCTGCTCAGGCGCATCTCTGATTTGGAGGCGCGCCCCGCCCGGGACGAGACGGCCCTCATGGCGGCCCTGAACGGAGGAAGGCCCATAGATCCCGCGGCCATCGCCAAGATCCAGGAGCTCAAGCGCGCCAACCCGAGCCTCGACAAGGCCTCGGCAGCCGCGCAGCTCAAGGCCCAGGGTCTCCGGTTCAGTTCCAAGGAACTCGACACCGTCTTCATGGTGCTGTTCGGGGAGCGCGGCGGCTCCTGACGGCGGCTCCCATCCGCCTTTTCCGCGAACGGCCGCGCGATTGACAGCCCAATCCCGAGCGTCTATCCTAACGCGGCGGGCCGGCCCGCGCAGGAGACCTCGTGAATCGCTTTTTCAGGGCCCTCAAATCCGTCCGTCTCGCAATCATCCTCATCGCCTTTCTCGCGCTGACGAGCCTCCTTGCGAGCCTCGTGCCCCAAGGCCGGGAGGGCGAATACTACTACGCGAACTACCCTAACCTCCTCGCCTGGATCATGCTCCGCTCGGGCTTCTCCAACTTCTTCCGCTCAATTCTCTTCGCCGCTGCGAGCGGGCTCTTCTTTGTCAACCTCTCCTTCTGCGCGATCGATCGTTTCATTCGAGAGAGGCGCAAATCGATCAGGCGCCACGGCCCGGACCTTCTGCACCTCGGCATCATGCTCCTCTTTCTCGGCGGCCTTCTCAGCTTCACGGGTCGCCAATCCGGCTATGTCTGGCTTGCGCGGGGCGACGCCGTGCGGCTGCCGGGAGACCGCCTTCTCCAGCTCACCGACTTCGCCTATCTCAAGTACCTCGACGGACGGCCGAAGGATTGGATAAGCACGGTCCGGCTGAGCGCCGGAGAAAAGACCCTCCTCGACTCCTTTCCCATCCGCGTCAACCACCCCCTCAAACTCGGGCTGCTGTCGATCTATCAGGTGAGCCACGAGATCGAGCGCGCCCTCCTGTTGCGGGATACAGGCGGAGGCACCCATAGCCTCGCGCGGGGCGAGGAAACCCGGGCTGGAGCGCTGTCCATCTATCTGGTCGATCCGGGAAAGGAAGGGGAAAAGGCCCTCATCCGCGTGCAGGACGCTGCCGGGCCCCGCATGGTGAGCGTGGCTCCCGGGGACCGGATCGGGAGCATGTCCGTCGCCGATATTCGTGACATCGAGTTTTCCGGACTGGAGGCGGTCCGCGACCCCGGCTTTCCGCTCGTGCTCATCTCGCTCATATTAGTCGGGGTAGGCGCCTTCTTCACGTTGTACCAGAGGTTGCACGACATGGGAGAATCAAGGACATGAACGCCGTGCCCACCATCGCCTTCGCGCTCATCATTGCCTCGGCCGTGGTGCAGGCCGTCTACCTCTTCCGCAGGAAGCGTCGGGTCGACCCGCTTTCTCACTGGTTCCTTGCAGCGGCCGGTGTTTCGCTCGCCCTCGTCCTCGCGACGAGGAGCGCGGCGCTGTCCTTCCCCGCCCTGACCGGCACCTTCGAATCTCTGGTCTTCTACGCGCTCGCGGTCTGCGTCCTCGCGACCGCCTATCGGCTCCAGCGCAGGCTCGTCTACATGCCCCTCGTGCAGTTCGGAGCGACGGTGGCCGCGGCCGCACTCCTGGCAGTGGCGAGTTCGCCCATCGCGCCCAACGAGCTGCTCGCCCCGATCCCGGCTCTGCGCTCGGGCTGGCTCGTGGCGCACGTGGCGTTTTCGTTCATCGGGGAGTCATTCTTCCTCGCGTCCTTTGTCTCCGCCCTCGGCTTTCTTTTCACGAGGGACGAGGAAAGGCGCCGATCATACGATCGCATAACGTATACGGCCGTGGCGGCCGGCTACCCCATTTTCACGGCCGGCGCCCTCATTTTCGGCGCCATCTGGGCCCAGCGGGCCTGGGGCTCGTGGTGGTCCTGGGACCCGAAGGAGATATGGGCCCTCGTGACCTGGCTCGTCTATACGGGCTACCTCCACCTCAGGTTTCTGCGGCGGAAGGCCACGGCGCATCGGGATTCTCTGGCGGCCATCGTCGCGGTCGCGGGTTTCCTGTGCACGGTCTTCACCTTCTTCGGCGTCAATTTTCTTTTGCCCGGCCTTCACAGCTACGGCTGAAAAGCGCCGCGGGCTCCTTCCCCGCTGGCTGTCCCGAGGCGCTTCACATGCTCTTGAGGACAGCCAGCTCTCGTCCATTCGAGCGCGGCGCCTACTTGAGCTGCTTCCGCACGAGGCCCAGGGTCTGGTCGCGCAGACGATCCGCCTCCTCGATGAGCCCCTGCGCCTTCGCTTTCATGTCCGCGACGAAGGCCGCGTCCGTAATCGAGCCGAGGTTGATAAGGACGTTGAGCACTGCCCCTTCCGCGCCGGCGCGGGCCACGAGGGCGCCCACGCCCGCGTCTGAGGCCGAATTCGCGTTCCCCTTCTCGGCTGCGACAATGCAGAAACGGATGGCCTCGAGGCAGGTCCTGGCCGTCTCGAGCGGCACGAGGGCCGCCTTCTTGTAGCCTTCCTGCATGGCGCTATCGCGCGCCTTCTTCTGTGCCTCCGTGGCCTTGGGCAGCTTCATCGCCTCCATGAGGTCGTTGAAGGCCGCCGTGTCCTCGTCCACGGCGCGCACGAGGGCGTCCTTCACCGCCTGGGCCTTGACCGCCATCGCCGAGAGGTCGGCCCAGGAGGACTCGTAGCCCTTCTTGCCGACCGTGAGGTTGCCCACCATGGCCGCAAGGGCCGCGCCGAGGCTGCCCGCGAGGGCCGCCACGGACCCGCCGCCCGGCGCGGGCGACTCGCTCGCGACCTCGTCCACGAAGGCGTCGACCTTCATGGAGACGAGGGGGCGCGGAGCGCGACCCGCGTACTCCACGATTTTCTTGGCGGGGTCGAAGGGAGCCACCGAGTCCAGCCCCATCGAGCGGATCGCGGTCTCGATGAGCTCGGTCTCGCTCGCGCCCTCGCTCTTGCCCATCTTGCGGAGGAAGTGGCGGCCCGCCTCGACGAGGGGCTCAAGGGGCAGAAGGCCGACGACCTCGCTGCCTGTCACGAGGAGGCCGAGCTTCTCGGCCTCGATCTTGGCGGTTTCGAATACGGTGTGGAGGGCCGTAGTCTTGTAATTGATGAGATTGATGGAGATCTGCGCGCACTTGTACGCGTCGATGTACCAGCCGATGGCGCGCACGTCCTTGAGGAGGCCGGGAACCTTGACCGTCTCCCCCTTCTCGTTCTTTTTCGTGTTGCCCGCCGCGTCTTTTGCGGGACGACCCGCCTCGCGGATCGTGAGGGCAACCTCGTTGGCCAGCTTCTTGTCTCGGGTGTTGAGGTTGATGTTGTACGCGATGAGGAACTCACGCGCCCCCACCGCTGTCGCGCCCCAGCGCGGCACAAACTTCGCGGGGCCAAAGTCCGGCGCCCATTCGGGCTTGGCAAGCTTGGCCGCGAGAGCCTCGTACTCTCCTGAGCGGATGTCCGCGAGGCTGCGCCGCTCGGGCCGGCTCGCCGCGTTTTCGTAGAGGTAGACCGGGACGCCGAGCTCGCGGGCCATGTCCTCGCCCACCCGCCTCGCGAGGGCGACACACTCGTCCATGGTCACGCCCGAGACCGGGACGAAGGGACAGACGTCGAGGGCGCCCATGCGCGGGTGGGCGCCAGAATGCTTGGACATATCGATGAGCTGAGAGGCGGTGGCGGCCGCCTTGAGGGCCGCCTGAGCCACGGCCTCGGGCGCGCCGATGAAGGTGTAGACGGTCCTGTTCGTGTCCGCTCCGGGGTCGACATCGAGGAGGGAGACGCCCGCGACGCCGGCTATCGAGCGGGAGATTGCGTCGATGACGCCGTGGTCGCGGCCTTCGGAGAAGTTGGGAACACATTCTACGATCCGGGTTGCTGCCATGAGGACTCCTTGTACGCTGCGGTGGAGGGATTCTAGCACAGGCCCGGGCTTTGGTGAATCCGTCGGGTCCGTCCCGCGGCGGATATCGAGTCCGCTATTCCTTCTCCGCGACTCCGCTGTATTCCCTGCTCCACAGCTCTCTTGTAGACGCCTCGACCGCCGCTCCGTAATTGCACATGCCCTGATAGTAGCTTTCGTCCTTGAGAGCCTCTTCGGCCGCCTCATCCGCGGGTTTCGCGCCCGTTTCATCAATGATCTTGCGCATGTCCCCGTGATGGTCTCTGATTGGACAGGGAACCAGGATATTATGATAGCTCCCGCCTCCGGCATCGTCCAGATAGTCTTCCTGCCATTCCCTGATTCTCTTCATAAACGACGACATGAGCGTTTCGTTGAGATTCCCTCCCGCGCCGAAGACGTCTTTGATGTTCTGAGTCGTATAGGGATTGAATACGCAGGGCATAACATTGCCGTTCCAATCTATGTAGACATAGCCTCCGCCCCCCTCTTTGCCGGCCGAAACACAGCCGTTGCTCAGAGTGGCGCTATTCCAAAAGTCTGCCACGAACAGCTCCCGTCGATGTATCAAGTCCTGAGTTCGCCTGAACATCGCGAGTCGCTGTTCAGGGCTCACCAGTAGCTCGAGCGTGTAGCCGCGGCCTATGGGCATGTACTGGAAAATCCACATATAGCTGGCGCCGTGATGCCGAAAATAATAATCGACAAAATCCGGACTGAGAATCGTTTCACAATTGTTCTTCGTCGCGGTCACAGAAATCCCGTACGGCACGCCGGCCTTCCGCAAATTCTGGAACGCTTGGAGGATCCGGCCGTGCGTTCCCTCCCCCCTGCGCTCATCTGTCTCCCGATCATACCCCTCCACGGAGATCGCAGGAGTTATGTTGCCCAGTCTGGCCATCGTATCTGCGACTTGCTCATCAATGAGCGTACCATTAGTGTACATGAGAAAGAATGTATCTGGGTGTCGCGCGGCCAGATGCAAGATTCCCTTGCCCTGACTCCGATACATGAGGGGCTCGCCCCCCGAGATGACCGTGAAGTGGGATGCCCACAAGTCTTCCTGCTCTCGTACGATACGATCTACGACATCAAAATCCAGCGATGCCGTTGTGTCCGCGGCGCTCGATGCGTAGCAACCTGTGCATTTGAGATTGCACCTTTTTGACGGGCTGAGGGTGAGGAAGGCAGGTGGATTCATGCCATACGTCTCTTTGAACTTTTGCTTGACCTCGCGGCCGCTGCCTTTCCAAATCTTCGAAATGAGCAGCAGCATCCTCTCCCTCTGCGGCCTTGTCACCTCAGGCCGCGCTAGCCACCGGTCCAGAGCCTTGAACAAGTTGTGGACAATCTGTTTTTGGTCAGCCATGACCTGTGGTGGCGAGAAGGGCCTCCTCCCCTCTTCGATGTTTTTCCCCACGGCGCGATCGCCGAAGTTCATGGCGATCTTCCGAACGAGGGGCACGCCCATCAGCGCGGAAGAAGCTTTGAGTGTCGCCTTCGATAACAGTAAGTACCTATCACTCATGATTCGGCCTCCTTCAGCTTAATTCGTCCCCGTCCGTGGGCCGGACTCCTCATAGACGATAGGGCAGTCGCGCCGCTTGCCGGGAAAACGTGCGCACAGCAAAGCCCGGCCCTGAGTAAAGGAGCTTCGCGCCGAGGGGCTCCAGCGTTCGGCCCTGGCGGTCTTCGTTCGCCGCCGTCCCCGCGTCATGGCCATTCGCCAATACGGAAAATCAGAGTACTATAAAAACCATTACAGTACTCGAGTAATTGATACCGTACTACCGGATGCGGCCGTTGTCAAGCGACCGAATTTCGGTGCGCGGGTTGTTCGGGACCGCGCGGCCGTAGCCGGAACGATGGATAAAATTAAGGGGAGCGCGATCAAAATGAAAATGATATCTTGCTTAGTACCAAAAATACAATTATAGTACTATCATACTTCCAGGAGGGAAAATGGCGAACCCCGAAGGCGATGGTGCGATCGGACAGTTTGAGCGGATACGCGATTTCGCACAGAGCCGCTTCTTCCGGTACGGATACTCGAGCATAACGATAGACGAGATAGCGACTGAGTTGCGCATGTCCAAGTCGACCATCTATCGTTTCTTCAAATCAAAGGATGAGCTGCTTGAAGAGGCGGTCGAATTCTATTCCGAAATGATCATGAAAGGTTTTGTTGCGGAAGGCGCGCGGACCGTAGAGGCGTTCATAAAAGAGTTCAAGGCAGCGGCCACCTTTATCGCGGATGCCATAGACCAGCTCGACCCGAGAGCCCGCGACGATCTCCGGTCCGCCGTGCCGAAGATATGGAAAAGGCTTCAGGTGCTCCAGCACCGTTCGATCACCTCGGTTTTCTCGAAGCTACTCCAGATGGGTGTCGACGTGAACCTGATCCGTTCAGATATAGATCCTGCTTTTGCTGGCGATCTCCTCGCGATGTCGTTTGAAAGCATACTGTGGGGCGACGCGCTGCAGAGTAGCGGCCTCAGCCGCTTCGAGGCGCTGCAATCGCTTGCGGACATGCTGTTCACCGGGATACTGGCGAAGCCGTACCATAGGCGCGCATAGAGAAGAGGTCGACGAGGCATGCCAATGGCGCAATCAGGTAATGCCGACGAGATGCTGCGGCTCATCATCGCCGTCGCCTTATCCGTGGGGGTAATCGCGATCGGATACGTCGTCCAAGCTGCGTTGGCTCCGCCGCGGGCGGCGCGATCCGCCCCCCTGCCTGCGGTACCAGCCACCTCCGGCGATCGGCGAGCTGCCGAATCTGACCCACCGATATCCCTGCTCTCGAAAAGCGCAGAAACGACGGTCGCAGAGAAGCGTTACACGATAGAGACGGGCCGCATCGAAGCGGTTCTCTCAACTCACGGAGGCAGCCTCGTGTCGCTCAAGCTCAAGGGTCAGAGGGACGGCACAGGTCTCGTCGATCTTGTCGTGCCGAGCGGAGACCCCACCGGAGGCTTACGCACCGCCTATGGGGAAGGCGGACGAGCGGGCGTCACGGACCCAATGGAGGTTCGCATCGTCGACGATAGGACGATAGAATTCTACGGCGACTACCTCGTCGCGGGCGCAGGCTCGAGCGCTCCGCAGCTCTGCCGCATCAGAAAAGTCTATACCTTCAATGATGGCGAGTACCTTTTCCGTTTAGCGCTGAGCCTGGAAGACGTGCCGGGACATCCCGCACGAGCCGGCGGGACAAAGGTCGGTTATACCCTGTCGCTGGGGCCGCAGATCGGTCCGACCCTCGGGGACCTCGCTGCGGGCGCCAGCTCGGACTATCGCAGGTTCGTCACCTTCGAGGATGGAAAGAAAAAAACCAGAAAGCTCGATGAGGGCAAGCCCCTGCAACTGAAAGATCGGGTGGATTGGGCGGCGTTGGTCGGAAAGTATTTCGTTCTCATCGCCGTACCCGATCCACATTATGGGACTGTTACACTGCGGTCGAACGCCGATCCGGCCATCCGCCACGCCGACCATCTCTCATTTTCGGGAATGCTCTCGAACCCCGAGGATCCGACACAGGTCTACTCGTTCTACTTCGGCCCGAAGACCAAGGTCGAGCTTTCGCGGTTCGATGACCGCGGCGGGAACGCATTCGGCCTCCAGGGGCTCTCGCTCGAATCCGTCATGGACCAGTCGAGCGTCCTCGGCTGGTTGGAGTCACTGCTCAAGGCCTGTTTGAACCTCTTTCACGACATCGTTCCGAACTACGGAGTGGACATTATCCTCGTGACGGTACTCGTCAAGGCCGCGCTCTTCCCGCTTTCAAAGCGGGCGGCGGAATCCTCCGCGCGGATGCAGGCGCTTCAGCCCCAGATGCGGGAACTTCAGGACAAATACAAGAATAACCCCCAGAAGCTGAATCAGGAATTGGCGGGGCTTTATCGAAAAGAGGGCTACAACCCGCTGTCGGCCTTTCTGCCGCTGCTGCTCCAGATTCCGGTTTTCATCGCCATGTACAACATCTTCAACACCAGCTTCGATCTCCGCGGGGCCCCGTTCATACCGGGCTGGATATCCGACCTCTCGCAGCCGGACTCCATCGTGGCGCTGCCTGTCATCGACCTGTTAGTATGGAAGGTCGAAGCGCTACGGGGCCTGCCAATCATCTATTTTGCGAGCCAGATTCTTTACGGCAAGTATGTACAGAGCTCTTCGCCCGGCCAAGATCCAGCGCAAGCCAGGCTCATGCTCTACGGCATGCCCGCCGTATTCTTCTTCGTCCTCTACGATGTTCCCTCGGGTCTCATCGTCTATTGGATAGCATCGAATCTGCTCTCGCTTCTGCAGCAGACGGTGATCGGCCGGCATATCGTGCAAAAGAATTCTTCCTCTCGAGTTCGATCGGCGAGGTCGTATCGGCGAGGGAAGCCGTCGTGATGCTCCGCTCGATCCCCAGACCGAGCGGACTAGTGGTGAAGCAATGTTGCTGGGAGGATGTGTATGCTACGAGCCGTGAAACAGGCGGAGGGAACGACGATGACCCGTCAGGCCATGAGGTTCTGCGAGCGGGACCCCATCACGAATATCCCCAAACTCGCGAGACTCATAGAGCGCGGGACGGACTTGCCGAACATACAGCGGTTCTGCCGACAGGCGAAAGCACTCATGGCCGACGAGCGGAATCCATATCGATCATTGATCTTGAGAATATTCAACGAGATCGCACCGCAGGTGCGACGCAAGTTCGTGTCCAACTTCGTCATCAATTCGGGTATCGTCGGAGCCGAGCAAGCGATGCGCAACGGGAGGAATCTCGGCGTCAACATCCCCTGGGCGATACTCTTGGACCCGACGTCGGCCTGCAATCTGCGCTGCAAGGGCTGCTGGGCGGGTGAGTACGGTAAGAGGGACAACCTCTCGTTCGACGAGATGGACAGAATAATCTTTTGAGGGCAAGGAACTCGGCATCTTTTTCTACCTCTTCTCCGGCGGAGAACCTTTAGTCCGAAAGGACGATCTCATCTGCCTCGCAGACACGCATTCGGAATGCGCGTTTCTTGCCTTCACCAATGGCACCCTCGTCGACCCGCCCTTCGCCCGAGAGTTGGTCCGTGTGGGCAACTTCGCCCTCGCTTTCAGCATCGAAGGACGAGACGAGGCCACGGACTATCGGCGCGGAGAGGGTGTCTACGAGGCGGTGCTGGCATCCATGGATATCATGCATGAGGCAGGCGCACCCTTCGGGTTCTCGACCTGTTACCACGCCAGGAATGTCGATGCGATCGCGGACGAATCCTATCTCGATTCTCTTATACAGAGGGGCTGTATGTTTGGATGGTTCTTCACCTACATTCCCTGCGGCAAAGAGGCCCTTCCCGAACTCATCACCCCTCCCGAAAAGCGCGCCTTCATGTTCGAGCGCGTCCGCGATTGGAGGAAGCGAAAGCCGATATTCCTCATCGACTTCTGGAACGACGGAGCCTACACCAATGGCTGCATCGCCGGGGGCAAGGCCTATTTCCACATAAACGCCGCCGGCGACGTCGAGCCCTGCGCCTTCATTCACTACTCGGACCGGAATATCCGCACCTCGAGCCTCGTCGACGCGCTCCGCTCTCCCCTGTTCAAAGCGTACCAGTCAGCCCAGCCCTTCAATGAGAACCACCTCAGGCCCTGTACACTCCTGGACAACCCGCAGGCGCTGCTCGGCATGGTGCTTAAGACGGAAGCGCACTCGACGCAGCCCCTCGACGAGGAAGATGTGCGCGAGTTGACCGCAAAATGTGAATCCGCCGCCGAAGGCTGGGCGCCGACGGCGGACACGCTCTGGCACGACATGGCCTCCGACTACGAGAACCGAGAACGGGTGAGGCGTGCCGAGCGGGCATTCATGGAGGAGCGAGGCAAGAAGAATGCCGTGGGTCATCACACGAGGAATCGCAGCCTATGACGAGGCATCGCTAGTCGAGATATTCGGAGGATACATGAGCACGGGAAGCCAGGGATATTGTCTGGTGCTGGGCGGAGGCGGGGCGAAGGGTGTCTACCATATCGGTGTCTGGCGCGCGCTCCGCGAGCTCGGAATACAGGTGGACGCTTTCATCGGCGCATCTATCGGGGCAATCATCGCGGCATTTCTGGCCCAGGGTTCGGGCGAAGTCCTCGAGCAGATTGGGCGCACTATCACCGTAGACAATGTCCTTGACCTGCCCAGGGAATTCACCGAGCACGGTGCCGTCAAGCTCGACTTCGGTTCCCTATTGAGCATCCCTGAACTCTTTCGCTCTACCCTGGGGAATAGGGGACTCGACACGGAACCGTTCAGGCAGTTCCTCGCCAGCCGCCTTGACGAACAGGCGATCAGGCAGGCGGGCAAGGATTTCGGAATCGTGACGGTGAACGTGAGCGATCTGAAGCCTCGGGAAGTTTTCATCGAAGACATGGAGCGCGGGGCAGTCATCGACTACCTCATGGCGAGCTCGGCCTTTCCGGGGTTCAAGCAACCGCGGATCGATAGCAAAAGCTATGTCGATGGAGGCGTATACGACAATATTCCGTACGCCATGGCGAGGAAGCGCGGCTATCGCCACATCATCGTTTCCGATATTTCCGGCGTAGGGCGGACCAGGAGACCGCAGATCGAGGGGAGTGTCACGGTTTATATCAAGAACTCTATCGACATGGGAGGGATACTCAATTTCGACCGGGAGTTCTTGGAATCGTTCATGCTCCTCGGCTACCTCGACACGCTGCGCGCCTTCGGCCGTCTGATTGGCTACACCTATTTCGTCGAACCCGACTCCTCGGCCGAGGCCGACTACGCATCGCAAACTCCCATTGACCTGCCTGAGCTTCCGGCGCGCATGCGCTACGACCGCAGAAAGCTTCTCGTCGCCCTCGAATGCGCGGCCTCCATCCTGGGCGTCGAACGCATACGGGCCTACACCTACGCGCAGCTCGTCGCCGCGGTCGCCGAACGCCGACTGACGGTCGATGAAAAAATAGCGGAGGCGCTGTCCGGCGCACGGGGAAGACCAGCGACCCTTGCACGGGCCTTGCGCGCAGCGGTGATGAAGCGACGCTTCGATGAATGTCCGTATTATTACTACCGCCTCATCGGCGGCATCTTCTCCAATTCGGCGGGAGCGATGCTCGAAGGCGCCCTCGTGAGCCTCACCCCCGAGCTTCCTGTCGGGGCCGCCTGGCTTGAGGCTTCGGGCGCCGGCTTAGACCGGTCCGACTGACGGCGACCAGGCAGGCGCGAATCCGGGTCGTCGGGAGCTGTGTTCCGCTACGACAGCTCTATTTCGGTGAGGAACCTGTCGTATTCGCGGTTGAGCTCTTCCTCGCCGGCCTTGCCGTTGGCGAAGAGCTGTTCGGCGGTGCCCTCCTGTATGCTGAGGCGCTCGGACAGCGGCGATTCGCTCGCTATGATCTGGTTGGTCGCGGCTATCACGACCTCGCGCAGGAGGGCGTCGGAGGCCGCGTCTATCTCGCCCTTCTGCGCGTCGAGATACACATGCGAGTCGGAGTAGGACTTTTCGAGGAGCGTGCGGTACTCCTCGTTCATGTCCTTCTTGAGCTCGATGACCCCCTGGACCCGGGCCTCGGCGCTCAGATCGGCGGCGAGGAATACGCTGGCGCGCTCCGTGAAGTGCTTCTTCAGGAGCAGGGCGCGATACTTCTCGCAGTAATCGATCAGATAGTTCCGCAAGTTTTCCTGCTTCTCGATGACCCCGCGTATTTCCAGTCCGTTCGCGGCTTCCTCGAGGGCCTTCCCCAGCATGGTCAGGTCGTTGATCTTGCGCTCGATCGAAAGTATTCGCTGCTCAAGCTCGTAGACCTCGCCGCGGCCGAGGCCTGCGTCCTGCGTCTTTCCTCCCGCGCGTCCCCCTCCGGCCAGCGAGGCCCAAAGCACCGAGGCCACGGCCACGACGCCGAGGACGAGGAGCAGTATGAGCCCGCCTTCCATTCCAGCCTCCGACTTCTTGCCCAGCCCGATTCCCCTCCTCCAAATCTAGTCCTCAGACCCACCCAGGGCAAGGGCACCGCTCCCGCTCCCGGCGTTGCGGCCGTAGGAGCCGAAGACATCTTTCTGCTTGCGCCGCGGATGAAGGGGAGCTACCGTGGATGCACGGAAAAGGAGGAATGCGGTGACGATCGAGCAGGCTCTCCGCGAGGCGCTCAAATATGAGGTGAACATACGCGATCTCTACGTGGACGCGGCCCGAAAGGCGGAGGACGAAGAGGCCGGGCGCTTCTATCGACTGCTCGGCGAGGACGAGCAGTCGCACGTCGACTACCTTCAAAAAAAGCTCCAGCAATGGAAGGTCGAGGGCCGCATCAGTTTCGAGACTCTCGCATCGGCCCTGCCCGATCCCGGACGCGTCGAGGATGCGGCCCGAAAGGCGGGAGCTCCCCTCTCCGGGCGCGAACTCGGGGGAGAGACCGAGGCCCTCTCTCGCGCGCTCAAGGCCGAGGAGCTCACGAGCGCGTTTTACAGGAATCTCGTGGGCGGGCTCGAAGGAGAGGCCGGCCGGCTATTCGCCCGCTTCGTCGAAATCGAGGAGGGCCACACGCGCATAGTCCGTGCCGAACTGGATCTGACCACCAAAACGGGCCACTGGTTCGATATGCGGGTCTTCGACCTCGAGGATTAGCGGGCTACGGATAAACTCGCGGCGCGCCAGCTTGCCCGCTAGCCTCCTAGCCTTTGGGCGACCGGCCGTGGGGCCCGGCGGGGCCGAAGCGCTTGGGATGGCCGACCCGCGCATGCGAGGTGGAGCCGGAGGGCCGGGCTCCGGAACCGCGCGGCGTCGCGAGGCGGATCGCGGGGAAGCCGCCGGACCTCCGAGCCTCAGCGATGGCTTTCTCCGCGGTCTCGAAGGGCACGTTCGCGAAGGAGAAACTCTCGTAGACCTCGATTCCACCCACAAGACGGTCGGGCAGGCCCGTCAGCTTCCGGACCAGTTGCGCGAGATCCCGGGGAGTGACGCGGTCGCGGCGCCCAAGCCCGATGAAGAGCCGCGCGGTGGCCGCGGCGTCGACGGACGATTCTTCGATGTCGCGATACCGCGCGGGATCGACTTCGGAGCCATAGGCCTCGAATAAGGCCGCAGCCAAGGCGTCGCGCGCCTCAAGACGCGCCAAGAGCTCGTCCGCGAGACCGCGCCACAGCGCCGTCCTCGCCTCCTCTTCGCCGGCCCCAAACGCTTCGGCGCTCGCGAGAAGACGGCCCCGAATGCGGTCTCGCCTCGCCGCGAGGACCTCGTCCACTGCCGGCACCTTGGCCTTCTTGAATCCGGCGCCCGCCGCTTTCTTGAAGCGGAAGAGCTTCCGGTACTCGTCGGGGGTGACGAAGGTCAGAGCCGTGCCCGCGTTGCCGGCCCGCCCCGTTCGTCCCACGCGATGCACATAGGCGTCCGGATCGTGCGGCAGGGACCAGTTCACGACGTGCGAGAGCCGCTCGATGTCTATGCCGCGGGCGGCGACGTCGGTGGCCACGAGTATCCGGACCCGACGGTCCCTGAAACGGGAGAGCACCCGCTCCCGGCGATCCTGCGTTATGTCGCCGTGCAGCGGCTCGGCGTCGTAGCCGCGCTCTTCGAGGGCCTTGGAGATTCGATCCGCCTCGACCCGGGTCGAGGTAAAGACGATTCCATAGAAATCCTCTTCGACGTCCATGATCCGGCAGAGAGCCTCGAGCTTGTCGCTCTCCCGCACCTCGAGCCAGACCTGCTCCGCAAGCTCGGTTGCGACAGCCTCGGACGCGTCTTCGACAATATCGTAGGCGCCGAGATGGCGCTTGGCCACCTGTACGATGCCCCGCGGCATCGTGGCGGAGAAGAGCATCACGCGGCGCTGATCGCCGCACTTCTCCATGATCGTCTCGATGTCCTCGATGAATCCCATGTCGAGCATCTCGTCGGCCTCGTCGAGGATGAGGTACTCGATGTGCGAAAGGTCGAGCGTGCCGCGCCCCAGATGGTCGAGGATCCGGCCCGGCGTGCCGACGACTACGTCGACGCCGAAAGCGAGCCGCCTGAGCTGCTCTCCCATGGAGGCGCCGCCGTAGACGGCGGCCACCCGCGGCCTGTCCCCGCTCCGCAGGGAGAGGAGCTCCCCAGTCACCTGGAGAGCCAGCTCGCGCGTGGGCACGAGTACGAGGGCCCTGAGCTGCTTGGCCGGCGAGGACAGACGCTCCACGAGGGGTATGCCGAATGCGGCGGTCTTTCCCGTGCCCGTCCGTGCGCGCGCTATGAGGTCCGGGCCGGGGGAGAGGAGGCGGGGAATGGTGAGGGCCTGTATGGGCGTCGGCTCCTCGAAACCCTTGCGTTCGAGGGCCTTGAGCGTCGCAGGCGTCAGGCCGAAGGATGAGAAACTCGAGCTGGTCATGGCAAAGTGTATAGCGAGACGATGGAAGACTGCTAGCTCCTTGCTCGGCGCGCCCTTCATCACTACACTGCTTTCCGAAATTGATCGGAGGTACACGTGGCTGACGCAGCCTTCAGGAGCTTTGGAAGCGACAACAATTCAGGAGCCTCGCCCGAGATTATCGAAGCCATCGCCGCGGCTAACTCGGGCTCCGCGATCGGCTACGGGGACGATCCCTGGACCGAAAAGGCCGAGGCCCGCTTCGCGGAGGTCTTCGGCGAGGGATCACGGACCTTCATGGTCCTCAACGGCACGGGCTCGAACGTCCTGGCCCTCTCGCTCGCGTCGGGCCACGGCCAGGCAGTTCTCTGCGCCGAAGGGGCTCACATCGCAGTCGACGAGACCGGGGCGGCCGAGGCCACGGTCGGGTGCAAGGTCCTGCCCCTGGCGACGCGCGACGGGAAACTCCAAGCCGAGGCGCTGAGCGAAGCCCTCCAGGTCCTTGGCTCCGTCCACCAGGCCCAGCCTTCCTGTTTGTCCCTCTCGCAGCCCACCGAAGTCGGGACCCTCTATACGCCGGCGGAGATGAGAGAGCTCATCGATATCGCGCATCGCGCGGGCCTGCGAGTCCACATGGACGGCGCGCGCATAGCGAACGCCGCCGTCGCCCTCGGGCTCGACCTCGCGGGAGTCAGCTCGGCGCTCGGGGTCGATTTGCTTTCTTTCGGAGGCATGAAAAACGGCGTGGCCTTCGGAGAGGCGCTCGTGGTCTTCGACCCCGAGCTGGCCGGCCGCGCGCCCTTCCTGCGCAAGGCGTTGCTCCAGCTCGACTCAAAAATGCGCTTCATCTCCGCTCAGTACGAGGCCTATCTTTCCCAAAACCTGTGGAAGCGCAACGCCACCGCGGCCAACGCCGCCGCACGTCGCCTCGCCTCGCGCCTTGAGCGGATGCAGGGGCTCGAGCTCGCCTACCCCGTGCAGGCCAACGCACTCTTCGCCCGTCTTCCTCCGCCGGCAATAGACAGGCTGCGCGCGAAGTACTTCTTCTACGATTGGGAAGGCGGTCTCGTCAGGTGGATGACGAGCTTCGATACGACGGATGAAGATGTCGAACGCTTCGCGGACGCGGTCGCCGCGGCTCTGGCGGGAAGCTGAGCAGGGCTGAGCTAGCCTCGGCGCACTACAAGGCGCACCGAGGCGCCGCCGCGATTCTCGAAATGGATCTCGCCGCGCGCCTGCTCGGCGAGCGAGACCATGAGCGTGCGCCCGAGGCCACGCCCCCCGGGTTTTTCAAAATCCGGGGGAAAGCCCGGCCCGGAGTCCGAAACTTCCACGACGATGCGCTCTTTCTCTCCGGCTAGGCGCATGGATACGCGGACCCGGCCCTCTCCGTCTCTGCCGTATTTCAAGGCATTCGTCAGCGCTTCGCTGATGATGAGCCCGCATGGCACGGCTTGCTCCAGCCCGATGTGGAGCGGTTCGAGGTTGAGGTCGAGGCTGCAGCGCACATCGGCGGTCTGCGCCGCGGTGCGCGCGATGCGTTCCGTGTACGCGGCAAAATCCAGGGACGAGAAGTCGCCGCTTTCGTAGAGGATCTCGTGGATGGTAGCCATGCTCCTGATCCGTCCCGTCGCCTCGCCGATGCAGGAGCGGCATCCCTCGTGGCTCTTCGACCCCGCCTGGAGGTTGAGGAGGGAGACGATGACCTGGAGATTGTTCTTGACCCTGTGGTGTATCTCCTGGAGCAGGACTTTCTTCTCGTCGTTGTCTCGCAGCAGGAGACTCTCTGCCCTGCTCCGCTCGCCCTCATAAGCGACGACGCGCTCGACCATCTTGTTGTAGTCCTCGAGGAGAACGCGCGGCTCGGAGCCGGAACGGAAACCCTCGACCGATACCGGCTGCGAGTTTCCGGGGTCGGCCGACATGGTTGAAAAGCCCGCCCTGAGCCTGCCGTAGACGAGGTAGAAGGGTCTGAGGGTCAGGAAGACGAGACCCACGGCGACCGCGGCCAGCACCACTGCGACGAAGATCGCTGGAAGGGTGTGCGCAAGGGCGTAGCGGTCCAGGTCGGCCATATAGAAACCGGTGCCGATCAGGAAACCGAGATCGTCGAAGCCGCGCACGAAGGAAAGCTTCCGCCAACTCGCCCCCGAGGCAAGAGGAACCGAATACTCTACGAAGCCCCCGCCGTTGCGGGCCGAGGCGATCAGCAGGCCCGCGATAGGCGACAGGCCGGATGTCGTAGCGCCAGGCTCGGGGTAGCTTTCGACGGCTCGGAGGACTGGGCCCTCGAGGTCCTTGCCGTCGTAATCGATCACGAACATGTAATTCGTGGTATCCGAGCCGAGCCGAGCGAGAGAGCGCAACTCCCCTCCGATCGTGGCGAGAGCCGCTCTCCGGTCTATGACGCCATTTCGGCAATCCACAACGACAGGGTCGATCGCTCGGGCGGCGATGGTCACGACACGCTCGAGCTCGCCCTTTCTCGCTTCAATGAGCGAGCTGCGAAAGGCGAACACGAGAAAGCCGAGCAGGGCGCCCAAGCCCAGTACCGCCAAGGAGATGGCTATCCCGAGACGCGGGGTCCACGACGCCCGGTGCGGAGAAGAGTCGGAGAGAGAGGCATCGGCCATCGAGTCCCCCTTGTCTATGTGTCGGGGCGAGCCGGCTTTAGGTGGATTTTCAATATCTACATTGGTACCGTGGGAGCTTCCTGCTGTCAAGAGATAATGGAGATATTCAATTTTACCGTCTCCGGCCTTCGGCCGTGTCATTAGCGGCCGCGCCTACGATCACGGCCGGGAAGGCCGGCATCCTTCCACGACGATCCCCTCTTTCGGCGCCCCTCGGCCACATCAATAGCGTTTCAAACGACAGATATTTCGGCTTGACAGTTTTCGAAAACCGTCTGTACAATTGTTCAAATGAACGAACAAATGAACTCAGAGATGCTCGCGAAGATAGCGTGGCTCTACTATTACGAAGATCTCAGCCAACAGGAGATCGGAAGCATTCTGGGCATCCCGAGGATAAAGATCGTTCGTCTCCTCAAGGTCATCAGGGAACAAAAGATCGTTGAGATAAAAATCGCGAGCCGCTATGTCTCGCTGTTTGAAACAGAGAAGGCCTTTAAGGCGGCTACCGGGCTCAAGGATGTCACGATTGTGCCGACAGGCAAAAATCCAGCATCGAACGTGGCCTATGCGGCCTCGATCAGATTCGCTGATCTCTGTAAACGATACGAGAGCATAGGGCTCGGAGCCAGCAGGATAGTCATGGCGGCGCTGAATCTTCTCGAGCCAATGAAGAGGATGCGTGTCAAACGCATTGTCTCGCTCAGCGGCAACGCCATGCCGAATTACGCATTGAACCTATCGCATCCAGGCCTCAGCGGTTTCATGCTGTCCAGGCTCCTCGGCGTCGACTACTTCAACATTTGGGCTCCAGCCATAGCGTCGACATCGGAGACGGCGCATCTCTTGAGAAGCGACTATGTCGTCGAATCGATCCTGAAAATGGCGAACACGGTCGACTGCGCAATAATTGGCCTCGGTGACGTGAAGAATTCCGTGCTGCTCAACAGGGGTTTCATCCAAAAGGAAGACATCGCGGACATGCTGGCCCAAGGCGCGGTCGGCGATATTTTCACGCATTTCTTTTCGATCGACGGAACGCGTATCCCGACGGGCGTAGAAGAGCGATCCATAACCGCGGATGTCCCCATGAAGTGCCCGGTGCTTGCCGTAGCATATGGGAAAATCAAGGTGCAGCCCATTGTGGGGGCCATCCGGGGACGCCTTATCGACGGACTTGTGACGGACGAGAATACGGCCGCCGACGTTCTCAAAATTCTTGGCGGCGAGTCATCTCCCAATTAGGCGCATGAGTCCGCCGAAGGGAGGTGTATATCGGCTGACGCGAACGGACCCATTGGCGAGATCATGTTTTCAAAGACGAATGCTCCAAGGAGGTATCATGAGAAAGGCATTGGCACTCATTGCCGTCTTCGCACTTGCCTCGGCCCTCAGCCTTGCGGCCGCCGACAACAAGGCGATCGCGCAACAATTCAAAGCAAAGGGCTATAAGGTAGCCTACGTTCTCAACGGTACGTCGACTGATATCTTCAAAATGGCCTTCGATGGCGCGATCCACGAGGGGATGTATTACGGGATCAAGGTTGACGTTTTCACGTCGGATGGAGATGACATCAAGTTCCAGGATATCGTGCACCAGTGCGCGCAGCAGGGCTATCAGGGCATGATCATCTCCCACGGCAAGCCCCAGTATTCCTATGACCTCGTCAAGGCGGTGGTCGCAAAGGGAATAAAGGTCGTCACGTTCGATACGGTGATCCAGGATTCCAACGGCAACGGCATACCTGGCGTCACGACGATGTTCCAGAGCGACCAGGAGATGGCTCGCCTCTCCTTGGACTATATCTGCAACGTCCTCTACAAGGGACTGAATAGGCCGATCAGGGTGCTCAAGCTGTGGCGCGGCCCCGGCATTCCCCCCTTTGACAGGCGACAGGAAACGTACAAGAAGTTCGAAGATTCGAAAAAAATCACCACGCTTGAGGTGCTCGGCCCGCCCAATCCCGCGGATTCGGAAGGCTCTCTCGGAAGCGTCGTTTCATCCATCCTTCCCAAGTATCCCAAGGGCTCCGTCGACGTGATCTGGAGCGCGTACGACGCATATGGCCGCGGCGCGTACAAGGCCCTCGTCGAGGCGAACCGCACCGATATACCCCTTGTGTCAATCGACATCTCAAATCAGGATATCAATTTCATGAGGGCCCCGGACAAGATATGGAAGATCTGCGTAGCCACGCATTTCCCCAATGTCGGCATTTCGGCGCTCAGGCTTATCGCCCTCAAGCTCAACGGGGACGCGACGCCTGAACAGTACATTCTGCAGCCCTCCGTGATCGAAGCTACCAAGCTCACTCCGGACGCCAACGTCACCAATCTCGACAAGCTCATTCCGGGGTATGGCGTAAACAACGACAACATTGCTCCATGGATGGCCGAACTCCGCAAGAGCGCCGGAGCGAAATAGCCCTAGACACTCTTAATTCCGATTACCTGTCCGGCCACTAGCAATTCGAGCTTGGGCGGCTGTGGTAGCACGGTCGCCCAAGCTCCGAACTGCCGGGCACAGGGAGAAGCACTCATGAATCAATCCTCCTGCACGCTGGAGATGAAAAATATCTCCATTGAATTCCCGGGCGTAAAGGCATTGTCCGGCGTCGATTTCTCCATGCGCAGCGGCGAGATCCGCGCAATCGTCGGGGCCAATGGCGCAGGGAAGTCCACGCTCATGAAGATCCTCGCGGGCGCCAATGGGACGTATACAGGTGACATTTTGATCGACTCCCAAGGTTACCAGATACGTTCGCCGCGGGTGGCCAAGGACCTCGGCATAGAAATCGTCTACCAGGAAGTAGATTCAGCCCTCTTCCCCTACCTGAGCGTGGCC
>Ga0187810_10000251_pt1 | contig 23047 bp, 19 predicted proteins | sample NC_wetland_sal_i_9_FD_132963 | JGI IMG/M metagenome (GOLD analysis project Ga0187810, IMG submission 132963) | Wetland sediment microbial communities from Neuse River Estuary, North Carolina, USA - ASW_5 | ecosystem: Environmental > Aquatic > Freshwater > Wetlands > Sediment | place: USA: North...
AAGAGGCAAAAGCTCCCACCAGCAAATGGACTTCCACCATTACAGGCCATCCAGAGCAAATGGTTGGGATGTTGCAGCTCTATACAAAGAAGTAGGATATTTCTCTCCCCCCTATTTTTTCCGAAGTTCAAAAATGAGGCTTCCACGGTTTGCTTGGATGCTTAAGAAACCCATTAAAATGAACGATCTGTGATTGTAGCCGACTTAACAAATACGATAAAGGAGGGGGCCCAGCAGGAGCAGGAACCCGATCCCGAAAAGCTCAACCGGTTGAGAGAGTACATCAACCCTGCAAATGTCGTTCCCACGCTCTCGCACGTGACGGAGCTTGAGGCTACCGGTCTGACTCATGAGGAGATGGCCAACTATGCTTGTGTGGAAAGCGGTTTGCCGCGCTATACCACGCCTCGTTCCCACCCAAGTGCGGAAGTCATCAATTTTATTTCCGAACAAAAAGCAATCCATCCACTCGGCCCTATTGATGCATGCCCCTGGCTCCCCATTGGCATGTTGGGGCCCATCCCCCTTCTGGGGCATTTTCACCCCTATGCGCGGGACACGTTTGGATTCCATCGGGATCTGGTTTTTTACACCATTTTGACAGGTCGGCAGTATATCGAGGCATTTAACTACCTGAACAGCTCCCTGAGTGCGGATGTCAAGACCCGGCAAACTTTCGAGATCAGCAACATCGACGCGAAAACACCAGAAGCTCTCCTTCAGCTTTTGGATAAAGAACAGTGGCTTCCCTCGGAATATGCGGGGAAACTGTTCACAGCCATCAGTGCTCAGGATCGGTGGGTTATCGAGATGCTGCACGGAAAAAAACGGGTGGTGGCTTTCAATGCCCTCCAGTTGAATGACAGTACCCTTGGGGCATTGCCTCAGGCCATGATGGAAAAATACCAGATGGTCTGTTATGCCCGGGAACAAAACGTCTACTACATCGCCAGTTCCAACCCGAACACCAACCGGAACCGTCTGGCAGGCGAACTTAACGCACGCATGGGAACCCTGGCGAATAACGCCATCGAAGTTGTCTGCGGCGTCGCACATTCGAGCTTTATCCAAAACGCCATCCAGACGCTGATGACGGGAAACCTCTCCAGCACGCAGGATGCCAGCGCTGTCATTGGAGCGCAGAGTGGAGGAACCAAAGAGACTCCGGCTCTCCTCCGGATTGAAAATATCCAGAATTACACGCGGCCCATGACTCCCGACATGGAAACGCCGGAAGTCTTCCGCTGGATCATGTATCGAGCCATTTCCACGCGCACCTCAGATATTCATATCCAGGAAGGAGCCGAGGCCGGGGAAGTCCGTTTCCGCATGAATGGCGAGCTTCAGCCCATCGTATCCCTTTCCCTTGACCTGACCCGGAAAGTCATGTCCGTGATCAAGATCACCTCGGAGGTGAATGTTGCCGAAAAACGTCTTCCACAGGACGGTCGTTTTTCCATCGAGATGCCCGATGCCAGTTGCGATGCCCGTGTCAGTACCGTGCCGATTCAAACCGGGCAGGCGGGTGAAAGCTGTGTCATCCGTCTCATTAACAAGCAGTCCGGCCTCAAGACACTTTCCGAGCTGGAAATCCCGACTCATAACATGAATGTCATCAAGTGGATTCTCTCCCGTGAAAGCGGCCTCGGTTTGGTCACCGGCCCCACGGGCTCGGGCAAGACTTCCACCCTCTACGCATTCCTCAACGAAATCAACTCCCCCGAAACGGCCATCATCACTATTGAGGACCCGGTCGAAATTACCCTCCCCCGGGCCAAGCAACTTCAGGTCAACAATACCATCCAACTCACATTCGCCAAACTTCTCCGGGCAGTTCTGCGACATGACCCGGACGTGATTCTAGTTGGTGAAATTCGAGACAAGGAAACGGCTGAAAATGCCATTCAGGCAGCTCAGACCGGTCACTTGGTTTTTTCCACGCTACACACCAATGACGCACTCCGAGCCATCACCCGTATGGCGGCCTTGGGAATTGACCGAGATCAACTGGCAAACGCCCTGCTTATGGTCCAAGCCCAGCGCTTGGTACGCACCCTCTGCCCGGAATGTCGCAAGCCCCGCGCGGTCACCGATGAAGAAAGAGCCACCCTGCGAGCCAATATTCCCGAGCCAAGCAAGGACGCCCTGCCCGGAGTCGGATTTGATCCCTCTTGGTATGAAGTCATGAACGAAACCGTTGCCGGCCATGCCCCAGTCTATGATTCCGGCACGTGCATGCGTTGCAACCAGACTGGTTTTACCAAACGTCGGGCGATGATGGAGGTCTTCAACATTGATGAAGGCGCGCGTGACCTGATCGAAAATGGCGCCAAAGTGGGCGCCCTCTCCCAGTACTATCGAAAACTGGGCTATGCCGATCTCCCCCTGGAAAGTTTGCGCACCTTCCTCAATGGTGAAACCTCCTATGAGGAGATCAAAGGTTTTCTCCGTTAATTTCTTTCCTATTTTCAGACGGGCTCTTAGTTTTCAGACGTATCGACGAATATTGTCCTATTATCCATCTGGACATTATCTATGGAAATTTGTCGGGTCCTATACTCCACGCGCATGGGCCAGCGCACCATGTTGTTGCCAACGGCCGATCCTCAGATTGCCGAGTCGATTTTTGGCACGCAAAAGGATCGTATCATCGCCATTGAGCCGATGCGTGGTTTGACGGCTCAACTCAATACGCTCGGCATGTTTGAACCGAGTCAAAAGGAAGTCTGCGATCTTTTTCAAGCCCTGGGTCAGCTCTTCTCACTCGGCGTCGAGCCCGTGGGAAGTCTCAATCTCCTCATACGCCGGGTCAAAAACATCCGCCTCAGCAAAAAGCTTTTTGATATTTCGCAAGCCATTCAACAGGGCGAGCCGATCGCCGAGGCATTTGGAATCTATAAGGAATTGTTTGGAGAAACCGCCATCCACCTCATTCGGGCGGGTGCTGCAACGGGAAATCTGGGACAGGCGTTCATGAATCTGGCCGAAAATATGACCAAGGCACAGACCATCACCCGCCGAGTCCAAGGCGCACTCATTTATCCCATTGCAGTCTCGGTGATCGCTTACGTGGTTGTCATCATTATGTGTTGGCTGGTTGTGCCCAAGCTCGCCGAAATCTACGCCTCGGTGGGAGGTACGCTCCCTCCGGCCACACAGTTCGTTCAAAAAATATCCCAAATCATCATCGCCTATCCGATCTCCACTCTCACAGGACCAGCCATTCTCTTCATCATTTACATATATAAGGAAGCCGTAGCCAAATCCGACCTGTTTAATTTGATTCTCCGCAAAACTCCCGGCATTCAAAACTTTGTCTGGAAAAAAAATCTCACCCAAGCCTCCTCCACCCTCGCCCTACTGCTCGAATCCGGCCTCCCCCTCACAGACGCCATCGACTTTGCCAGCCGGGTGGTCAGCGATCCCAAGATGTCGAAAATCTTTCAGGAAATCCTTGCGCGCATTGAGGACGGCGATCTGGTTCCCCAAGCCTTCAACGAATATGTCACCGAACTGGGCCCGGACGGGCATCGCCTCGTCATGGCGGTTGAAGTGGGAGACGCCACCGGCAGTCTGGCTCCCCTCATCGGTCGTCTGGCGGCAAATCTGGAGGAAGAATTCGAGATGGCCGCCGAAAATCTCAATAAACTTATTGAACCGGCTGTGATTGTAGTCCTGTCGGGTGTCGTCGGATTTCTCGTTTATGCCATTTACTACCCCATCTTCACTCTCGGCCAAACGATGATGAAACACAATAAATAGGAGGGATTATGCAGCCATCCGAACCCCCGCAGCCGGCTAATCCCCAGAAGAAACGCCGCGATCGCGGGGTTATCATGGTCTATGTGGTCGCGCTGGTGACGATCATCAGCCTCATCACCGCAAGTCTCGCGCAATGGCTGCTCCAGACATCCTACATCCAACAAGGCTTTGGCGACGATGAGGTACAGGTAGCTGAAGTTACCGATTGCCAGCGCCTCCTGAATTTATATGTACGCAAGACTCTTTTGAATAACGAAGGTTCCGTGCTTGACTTGGGGGCCATGCAGAATGTGCTGACCAATCAGCTCACTCCACGCCTCGACTATCCCGATCAAAAATTATTCGCCCTCTCCTCCCTCTCATGGTCCACCAACATCCCACCCGGAGCTACCATCAACCCCGATGCGGCAGACTGGTTCGACCCCAGCAACACCATGGTCATCAACACCTGGCCCATGGGAGCCAGTCCCATGTGTCGCTTCTGGCAATGCCCTCATTCCTTCCAGCTCGACTTCTCCCTCTTCGGTCCTCTCATTACGACCAATGTTTTGAACCAGAGTTCAACAAACTACCTTCCAACAACCCAGGGCACCCAACTGATCCAGATCCGGGAAGTTCCCAGCGCTCAAATCCCTCTCATGGCAATCGACAAAGTAAACGCCTCCTCGTGCACCCTACCCCTGGACGTGAAAGGCACTGCCTTTTTCCCCTACGGTGTTGATATGAGTTCGAATACCGGCACGCCCATCATCGCGGACCAAATCGTCACACCGGCCATGTGGAACGATACGAATTCAACGATTCAGGCAAACAAGAAAATCTTCGTCCGCCCCTACCTGACTGCCAGTTGGATGATGGATCCGTACTACCTCACCCATCCTGCAGGACTCAAGAGCGCCTACAATCAGGCCTACGCGACCCGAGTCGGCGTCTTCAACATCCAGTTTGACGGGGAAACGGTGAATATTCTCGGTGGCGATCCCTCCTATGGGGATCCCTCCCCTGCCATCAGTGTGGGGCCCCGCACCAATGCCAATGTCCCCGTCACCCGCCTCATCATCCAACCGGCAAAGTTTGATCGAAGCTATCAACTCTACGTCGACTGCACCACTCCACAGGCCAAGCAGCGCGGCATCCTCATCGTGGGAGCGCGGGATACCTATACCTGCCCAGCCTCGATTGCCACCGACGGAGCGATTTTCCTGGAGGGAGAACAGCGCAACGGCCCCCTCCTCCTTGCCAGCCATTACGGGGGAATTGTCTTCACCGACCCGAATCAAGTCGCCACCAATGGCACCATCCCCTATTGGAAAGCCTGCATCGAAGCCACCGTCCGCCCTCCCACCTATTCCGCCTTCATCGATCCCATGAGCATCACCACCACCAGCTTCATCTCCCTCACCGATGACCAGCGCAACCACGACGAAGTCTCCCTCGTCGGTACCGTCGATGCCACCCCGGCAACTACCATTACCTTCGGTTTCACGCTGAATCAAAACACCACACCGGACAATAGCGGCGTCTGGCTCAACCTCACCAAAACCGGCCCGACTGTGAAGGCCGATCTCCAAGTCACCTGCCATAACACACGTCAAACTCTGGCTACTTTCACCACAAGCAGCCTCATTTTCCCGGTTGACTTCACCTACCGCAGGGCAAAAAACCAACTCACCGGAAACATTGACAGCCAGCTCTACTCCATCAATTTGAACTCCTACCTGACACGCTTTGAAACTGACAACTTCAACTACTGGTCGTCCCCTGCGGCGGGACTCGGCACGAATACTTCCATCCGCCTCGTCAGCCAGAAGGACGGAGCCTGCTTCTACCAGGGAGACTACGTCAACCAAGCGACTCTCGAAGGCGGACTCCTCTTCGGTCAGTCCGTTGGCGGCGACCTAGGCATGCTCCATATCATTCCCATGGGCACCCCCTTTGGAGGCACACCCCCCACCAGTCCCAGCTCCGCCCTCGTCTCCTTCTCCGACCGCTTCCTCCTCTTTGACCCATGAAAAGTCCCCTCACCTCTCACCGTCATCACCGGGCATTCACCCTGATCGAACTCATCATCACTTTGACCATCATCGGCATTCTCACCTCCTTTCTCATACCATCCATGATGTCATCGATCGCGCTTTCAAATCAGGACTCCACCATCAACATGGCAAGCACACTCGACCTGGCTAAGACCGGCTACCTGCGCAAACAGTCGACCGCAGCCCTTGCCGCATGGGCTGGTTGCACCAACGATGAGCAAAAGTACCAACTCATCCGCCCCTACCTCTACGCCCCCAAAGATCACCTGGGCGACGGCACCACCAGCACCGATTACACCCCGAAAGGATATCTCTTCGAACTCAACGACCTGAGCGAACCCACCACCGTCATCCGCCTCTCTGACTCACAAATCATCGCTGGCTCCAACGCCGTCTATACCACCAACACCCCCTGACTCCTCCCCCCACCCGCCACGGAACCGAAAGATATTTCAACATGCTTCCCCGTTTTTATTTGCCAGTTGGCATCGCGCCCGCTAGAGGTTTCATTCCACCATGGGAGCATACAAAGGAAGAACCAACGTCAGGAAACGCGCCGCCCGCACTAAAAAGGCCGCACGCATTCAGGAAAAGAAGCTAACCTCAAAAACAACCGGGGCTGATAAAAAGTAATTGACGCGGCGAGCGCTTTACTGCAGCCTTTTTCATTCAAGTTATGGCCGTTTTGGAAAAATCACCCATCATCAAAGATAATCAGACCCACGCCAAGGATACGGGATCGTCCGATGTGCAGATCGCACTTCTCACCACACGTATCAACCGGCTTACCGAGCACCTCAAGGTGGCGAAGGATGATCACAGCTCACGCCGTGGCCTCCTAAAAATGGTCAGCCGTCGCAGGCAGTTGCTCGATTATCTCAGCCATACAAACAAAGACCGTTACCTCAAGCTCATTAACAAACTCGGCTTGCGCAAGTAGCACGCTCCCTTCCGTTGGCAACCAGAACACAGAGTACAAGAAAATCGTTCCTCCCAGGCAAACGTTTTTCTTGTCCTCTGCTCATGGAGTCAACTCCGGGGAATCCCCTCTTTCGCATGCCTACAAATTCTCCCCTCACCGGGAGTAAAACGACATGTCGAATATAGTTACATTATCCACAGAAATCGGGGGGAAACCCTACACCATCGAAACAGGCAAACTCGCCAAACAAGCAGACGGAGCCGTCACCGTCCGTATGGGCGATACCGTCGTCCTCGTCACCGCCGTCTCGGCAACCAAAGTCAAGGAAGGACAGGACTTCTTCCCCCTCACCGTCGAATACCGTGAGCGCGCAGCAGCCGTTGGTCGCATCCCCGGAGGCTACTTCCGCCGCGAAGGCCGCCCCACTGAAAAAGAAATCCTTTCCGCTCGCATGATCGACCGCCCGCTGCGTCCCCTCTTCCCCAAAGGCTACTTCTACGACACGCAAATCATCGTCACCCTCCTCTCTGGCGACGGTCAGAATGATCCCGACATGCTATCCATCACCGGAGCCTCCGCCGCTCTCATGGTCTCAGACATCCCCTTCGGCGGTCCCATTGCCGGAGTCCGCGTTGGCCGCGTCGATGGAAAATTCATCACCAATCCCACTCATGAAGAGATGGCCCAAAGCGACTTTGACCTCGTCTATGCCGGTACGGAAAAAGACGTCATCATGATTGAAGGCGCAGCACAGCAGTTGCCCGAATCTGTCCTCATGGAAGCCTTTGACCACGCCCAGGCGGAAGTCGCACGCCTCATCGGCCTGCAAAAAGAAATCGCCGCCAAAGTTAACAAAGCCAAGCGCCAGAGCCCCCTCCTCCTCGTCAAAGACGAACTTCTCGAAATCGCCTATCAGGTCGCCAGCGACCGGATCGAAGCCGCACTCTACACCCCCGGCAAACTCGCCCGCCAATCGGCGGTCGGTGCTCTCAAGGATGAAGTGAAAGCCAAGATTCTGGAAAAATTCCCGGAAGCCACATCTTTCGAAATCAGTCAGGCCTTCGAATACCTCGAAATGAAAGCCTTCCGCCTCAGCATTCTTGACCGCCAACAGCGTTGCGACGGACGTAAGTTCGACGAAATTCGCCCGCTTTCCGGCGAAACCGGCCTCCTCCCCCGCACACATGGCTCCAGCCTCTTCACACGCGGAGAAACCCAAGCCGTCTGCACCGCCACACTGGCCCCCGTCGATCAGGCTCAGGAAATCGACGCCTACACTGGCGGCTCCGCCTCCAAACGCTTCATGCTCCACTATAACTTCCCTCCCTTCAGCGTGGGTGAGACCGGACGTGTCGGTGGCATGAACCGCCGCGAAATCGGTCACGGGGCACTTGCCGAACGTTCGCTCGAAGCTGTCATCCCGCCCGAGACCTCCTTTGGCTACGCCATCCGCGTCGTATCCGAAATCACCGAGTCGAACGGTTCCTCCTCCATGGCCTCCGTCTGCGGTGGCTGCCTCGCCCTCATGGACGCAGGCGTCCCCCTCGCCGCACAAATCGCAGGCATCTCCGTCGGCCTCGTCACCGAGTACGATGAGAGCAGCGCCCTCAAACGCTACAGCCTTCTCACCGACATCCTCGGTTCGGAAGACCACTACGGCGACATGGACTTCAAACTTTCCGGCAGCCGCACCGGCTTCACCGGATTCCAGCTCGACCTCAAGCTCCCCGGCATCCCCCTCACCCTCATGAAAGAAGCCGTCCAACGTGCCGCCAACGCACGCCAACGGGTTCTTGACTTCATGGAGACCATCATCAAAGCCCCGCGCACCGATCTCTCCTCCTTTGCCCCCCGCATCGAGATGCTGAAGATCAACACCGAGAAAATCGGCCTCCTCATCGGCCCCGGCGGCAAAACCATCAAGGGCATCGTTGCCGAGACAGGCGCGGAGATCAACGTCGAGGATGACGGCACCGTCCGCATCTACTCCAACAGCGGCGATGCCATGAACCGAGCCAAGGAAATCATCAACGGACTCGTCGGCGACGTCGAAGTGGGCAAAACCTACGAAGGGAAAGTCGTCACGATCAAGGATTTCGGCGCATTCGTTGAAATCTTTCCCGGTCGCGACGGCCTCGTCCACATTTCCGAACTTGCTGAAGGCCGCGTCCAGCACGTCGAAGACGCCGTCAAGATGGGGGATGTCATCTCCGTCAAATGCATCGGCGTCGATGACAAGGGCAGAGTCAAACTCTCCCGCAAAGCCGCCCTCAAGGAAAAAGCCGGAACCAGTTAATTCCTTATTTCATCTCCATACGAAAAACGCCGGATTAGTCCGGCGTTTTTTTGTAACAGAAAAGTCAAGCGTCACCCACATCAAGCCGGAACAAGGGCGTAATAAACTGCACGTTTCCCTTCGAAATCAGAAGTAAAGTAAACACGGTTTGCCGAATGATCAAAGATGGGATGCGGGTGCGAATCCTGTGAATCCCAACTGGAACGATGTCTGCTAATCGGCAGCCAATCGATTTTCTTTTTGTCCCAGTCCACTTTCATGACACAAATCCACTGACCGCCCCAGCCCAGTACATTTGTCGAATCCTCGCCTTCGGGCGGCTCGTAATAGCCGTCCGTTACCAGCATGCCTTCCCCGCCTGTTGTAAAATGGCCATAGCGCTTCCAACTTGCGGGCAGGGAAATTTCTACTGGATCACTTCCATCCGCCCTGATCCGTCCAATATACGCAGGACCTTCATTCGCATATGCGCCGTGGTAAATGATAAACTGCCCGTCCCGGGTCCACATCTCATGGCAAGTCCAATCGCCCTTGCTTTGAGTGGAAGTTTCATTGCGCAGGCGGTGATGGCTTTTACCGTCCCACAGCCACATTCTACGAATCCCGCAATCCGCGGGCCACTCGTGATTATAAAGCAACTTCTGGTTGTCCTTGGGAGAAAACTGGACATGGGTGATCCATGCACGTGAAACTTGCTCGCAGTGAATTTGTTCCCCGCTTTTGGTATCAAAAATTCTGAGATAGGAAGAAAGATTTTCGCTCTGGACTCGGGCATCAATGTCATATTCCGGCTGCTTGGAAAGCTTCTTGTCCCCATCCAGCGCACGATCGTCAGTCGTCGGAACGCAGAGAAATTTCCCATCCTCCGAAACATGCGTGAAAGCCGTCATCTGGCCCTCGGGATACGTGTTGAGCAAGTGCTGATGTCCCTCCAGATCAACCGAGCGAATCTCGCGCCCCTGAATGTAGTAAACCGTTCCGCTCGGTGAATGCAGACTGATGCTTGCCTTTGCGAAGCCCCGATAGGGATTCCCGTCAAAGTAGACGTAGGACTTCAGGTAACCGTCCGTATTCTGGGTGAGCTGTCGCTCCTGCCCATTCTCCAGATTCCGGACAAAAAGATTCGGATGCCTGTCCCGATCACTTATGAACACCAACCTCTTGTCATCTTTCACCAGACTGGAGGAAGTGAAATACAAAAGCTGTTCGTGAGCCGATGGGGTAATTGTCGCACGAGTGATTTTCATGGAGGATGACGCTACTTTAAACGATGCGGCAACGAATTATTGCAGTTGAGGGGAAAGTGATTGCCCCAAAATGCATTTCATAGCAAATCCATTTTATGCAGACAATCGAAAACGGCTGGAACTACTCAGCCATTTTTCATATCAGGTATCATCCGAAATCCTAAAAAATTGCCCTCCCCTTAGAGCTCGGTTTGCTATAACGTCGAGATTCGCAATAAGACAGTATCTATTGATTATCATCATGCCGTGGAGGCATGGGAGGTGGCACAGTCGATGTGAGAATGTATGATGAATTCAATTTCGCTTTCTGTCAGAGTATCAATACGTAGGTTTCGTGACTGCACAGGCATGGAACGTATCGCATTCAATATGCAATCATCGAGAGGGTGAGGATTGCAGGGGCATTCATGCACAAGCATTTTAATATAATCACACGCCTCCTTGTTGGTTAAAATATTGACTTCGCGACGAGTAAGGGGACGAAAGTAATAATAACGGATTCTCTTATCTTTGGTAGCAATAGAGGTGCCGACGAAATTCGTCAGTGACTTGGCTTCAATATCTTGTTGAATGTTCCCGGTATCAAGAGTTTTAATGCATAGATCACCTTTTTCGGCCCCCGCGTTGAGCTCGTCGCAACCAATTTCATTAACAATCCAGAAGCTGAGGTGACGTTTGCCAATGTCGCATGGATTTATGCCAAAGATTTGCGTGGCTGTTGCAGAATCAATCCAATGGGTTAGTTCTTTTTTTGATCCCAGTCCCGGAATTTGGCGAGTGGGGTTATTGAATTGATTTTGCATAGTCATTTTTTCCTCTCGTTCAATTTGTTATGTCGAGTTATCGTCAATGCGTGTACCGAATGTAAAGTTTATCGCAATCAAAGCAACAAGTAATTTTACTCAAGTTATACATATGAATTATCGAAATTTCGTAACGCATTACTGCTCTGTTTAATATCCATTCGCAACGAAGGAAGATGCAGATAGAATAAACAGCAATTAAGAAGTTAAAGTCAAAAAAAGACTTGTCGCTATATTCAAAATATAGAACGTCGTTCATTTTGGAGACAACTTCAACTAGTTGCCTCCAAAACTCAGAGAAAACTTACTCCATCGGTTCGATGATGATGTCGTGGACGGTCTTGCCTGCGGGGATCATGGGGAGGACGTGTTCGGTATAGGGGACGATGACATCGAGGAGGTAGGCAGTCTTCGATTCGAGGAGGCGTTTGATTGCCGGGCGGAGGTCCTTGGGATCGGAGACACGTTCGGCTTCGACGCCAAAACCTTTGCAGATCTGAACGTAGTCGGGGTAGATGCGGTCACGTTGATCCGGGATGCCGAGGTAGGTGTGGCCACGGTTGCTTTTGAAGAAGCGGTCTTCCCACTGCACCACCATGCCGAGGTGCTGGTTGTTCAGGATGATGACTTTCGCGGCGATTTTTTCCGTCACGGCGGTGGCGAGTTCCTGAACGTTCATGAGGAAGCTGCCGTCCCCGTCGATGTCGACCACCTGCATATCCGGGCAGGCCACTTTGGCACCGAGCGCCGTAGGGTAGCCAAAGCCCATGGAGCCGAGGCCACCGGAGGTGAGGAAGGTGCGGGGTTTTGAGAATTTGTAAAACTGCCCGGCCCACATCTGATGCTGTCCCACGCCGGTGACGATGATGCATTTCCCCTCGCTGATTTCGTCGAGGGTTTCGATCACCTGCTGGGGCAGCACTTTGTCGGGCTGTTTGCGGTAGTGGAGCGGGTACTGAGTCTTCCACTCGTTGATTTGCTTGTGCCAGTCGGCAAAGGTTTTGCGCTGCCGCTTTTCCCGGTTGATGAGCTGGTTGAGACGCTTCAGGGCATAACCGATGTCGCTGAGAATCGGCAGGTGAACGGCCTTGTTCTTGTTGATCTCGGAATTATCGACGTCGATGTGGACAATGGTGGCGTGCTTGGCGAATTCCTTGACGTTTCCCGTCACGCGGTCGTCAAATCTCACGCCAAAGGCCAGCAGGAGATCGGAGCGATCGACGGCGTAATTGGCCGTCACCGTGCCGTGCATTCCGAGCCATTTCATGGCAAGCGTGTGTCTTTCCGGGAAAGAGCCAAGGCCCATGAGGGTGGTCGTCACGGGGATGTTGGTCGCTTCGGCAAATTTCAGCAGTTCGCCGGACGCTTCCGACGAGATGATGCCTCCGCCCACGTAGAGCACCGGGCGTTCCGACTTTTCGATGAGGCCCAGGATTTCATGGAGCGGCAGATCGTCCGCACGGGGGATTTCCTTGCAGGAACGGAGATGCACCTCGTCCGGGAACACGGGCTGGGTGTGCTGTTGCTGTACGTCCTTGGGAATATCGATGAGAACGGGGCCGGGTCTGCCGCTGCGGGCGATGTAGCACGCCTCTTTGACGATCCGTGGGATGTCATTCACATCCATCACGAGATAGCTGTGCTTGATGATGGGCAGGGTCATTCCGAAAACGTCCGTCTCTTGAAAGGCCGTACGCCCGATCATGGATCGCGGCACCTGACCGGTGATGGCGACAAGGGGAATCGAATCCATGTAGGCATCCGCGATGCCAGTCAAAAGATTCGTTGCGCCTGGACCGCTGGTGGCCATGCAGACGCCGACCTTCCCGGTGGCTCGCGCATAACCCGAAGCCATGAACGCTCCACCTTGTTCATGCCGTGGGAGAATGGTGCGAATTTTATGAGATTTTGTGAGCGACTGGTGAAGATATTGGCTGGCTCCACCGGGGTATGCGAAAATGACTTCTACGCCTTCACGCTCCAGAGCCGTGACAAGAATATCAGAACCGATCATAGGCTTCTGTATTCTTAAGTCCTTTTTAGGTGAGGACTTGCGTAACTTTTTTGACATTTTCATATAATATGCTAGATTTTTTTTGTTAGGTTGAAGGGACAAACATAAATGATCAGATTTACTCTGACAACTGATATTTGATAACTCATATATGTTAATGGGAGCCTTCAACTTAGACCTTGCGCATCTAGTAAACTTATAGTTATAATCACCTAAGCTAATCACTCTGCATGCTATGAATCGATACCACGCACTCAACGATTGCATGACCCGGCTGCAACATATACAAAGTAGAATCGGAACTCCTCAGGAAAAAAGTGGCGATGAACGTCTGGCTGCACTCCTCTCCCATCAGATTGCCCAGCAGCTTCACCGTCGGGCAACGGAAAGTCATCACCAGCTCCAGAGGAAAATGTTGGCGAACAGTTCCCTCACCGAGACGATGAATCCCCGACCAGCCCAGCCTGTCATCACTGAGTGAGTGTCAGGCTAGATGAAAGCTCTTCCATTAGGCTGCTTGCGCCCTTGGTGAAATTGAATTGCACAAGAGCGCGTCTGCCAGCACTGTGCATTGGGTAGATCCCCATCGTGGTATATTGCGGCATGAATCTGACGGCCATTTATCGGAATAAAACGCCATCACCAGAAACGAAAATCACGCTGGTTTGCATTCACTTCCTTATTGTTCTCGCAGTAGCGTGGCTGTTGCTTGGAAGTGGAATGGAAGCCCTCGATGTCTTTTTCAAACAATCACATCATTCTGCGTCGGAATTTCAACGTTTGGTACTGTTGGCTGCCGCGATACTTTATTTTCTGCGAACTCTGGTCACGATTCTTATTTTCATGCGCCGACGAATGCCCTGGGTTGAAGTGGTCACAATCTCTCTGTGGATACTGTTGCTGGATGTCTTGTTCGCATATCTGGGGGGGCGCAATGAGACGCCATTTGGAACCGTGGACATTTTCGGGATCGTGCTGCTGATTGCCGGATCCGTGATAAATACCGGTTCCGAATGGCAACGACATCTGTGGAAACAGCAACCGGAGAATGAAGGACATGTGTACACGGGCGGACTGTTCCGATACGCCCGCCACATCAACTATTTCGGAGACGAGGTTCTCTTTACCGGCTGGGTACTGCTCACGGGACAGACTGCCCTGCTGGTTATCCCCATCCTCATGGCCCTTGGATTTTTTTTCGGAAACATTCCAGCACTGGATCGATATCTGGCAGAGAGATATGGGGATGAATATCGGGTTTATGCACGGACGGTGAAAAGTTTTATTCCCTATGTCTGCTAAAACCGTCCGACACATTTCGCACACAGCATGGCGATCCTTCAGCTTACTTGGTTGGCTTTGCGGAAACCGGCCTTGAGATTGGCTTCGATCTGTAGCATTTCGCTTGCGGCGGCCACACGTTTGCGGCGGGCTTCTTGCGTGATCTGGATTGATTCGTTGATGGTGGCGAGGAGTTTCTGGTTCACGTCGCGCAGGGTTTCAATATCAATGACACCGCGTTCGATCTCCTTGCGTGCATCGGCGTTGTTCTGCTGGATGAGGTCGGCGTTTCGGCGGAGCATTTCGTTGGTTGTGTCGGCCACTTTCTTCTGTGTGGCGATGCTTTCCTGCTGTCGGTAGAGGGTGATGGCCATGGCGATCTGGGCCTTCCAGATCGGGATGGTGGTGAGGATGGAACTCTGGATTTTCCCGGCCAGACTTTTATCAACTTCCTGAATCAGCCGAATCTGGGGGAGGCTTTGCAAAGTCGCGGTACGGGTGAGGCGCAGGTCCTGGATTCTTCTCTCCAAGTCATTGCGTGCGGACAGTGCGTCCCTCACCTGCTGCTCAATCAAGCTGTCGGGATTGGACTGGGCCTTGGCCTGAAGCTGGGGGATGATTTCCCGGTTCCATTTGTCGAGAGCTTTCTCACCGGCAAGGATGTGAAGCTCCAAATCGTGGAACTGGTCGACGGCGGCCTTGAAAAGATTGTCGAGGAGGACGATGTCGCGGTTCAACTGCATCGCGTGTCCCTCCAGTTTGGCGACGACGCTTTCGATCTGGTGGCTGGTCGATTCGTAGCGCTGGATAAAAGAACGCAAAGGGTTGACGAACCAATTGATGATGCGCCCGATCGGGTTCCCCTTGCCCCCGGTGACTTCCTCGATATTCAGGGCGCGAACCTGCGTGACGAGTTCATTCAACGCCTGTCCAGCCGGGCCGGAGTCCTTGCTGCGGACGTTTTCCATGATTTGGTCGGCTTGGGATGACATCTTGCGCTGGACATCGGCACCAAAGGCAAGAACGGTCTGACCGTCTTCAATTTTGAGTTTGGCGGCCAGTTCCTCCACCCGTTTCTCATCATTGGGCAAGAGCACTGCATTCCCCTCAATCACGGTGGGGAGTACGGCAAGCTGCTGATTGTTGGCGGGTACGACAATGGCTTCGGTGGGCGTGGGATTTTCGGTTTTTGTTGTCATGGCGGGAGGGTTTACGGTTTGGTTTGTGAGATTAAATTTTCAACGACTTCTGGCGTGGGCATGGAGACAATGGCGGTGATGGTGAGTGGGATGCCGGAGAATCCGAGCTTGGTGGGATCGGTGGAAATGGTCGAGCTTCCGGTGCGGAAGCCGTGCTCCATCCAGGCGATTCGCTGGATGTCGGGGTCTTTCATGGCATCAATGAGTTTTTTTCCCTTGTCGTCGAGGGCAATCATCGGATGGCTGGACCAAACAGTGGGCTTGGGATAAAGGATTCGAAGCTTGGACTGGATGGCTTTCAGGTATTCCTTGTTGTCCACGGAAAATTCGATGATCTGATTTTCGTAACCGGCGGCCATTGGATAAGCTCCCACGCCCTGTTTGATGTATTTGTCAAACAAATCTCCGCTGGAATTCTCCATGAATCCCAGGTTTCTCAGGAAGGTTTTCAGAGTCGGGGCGACTTTGGGAACGTCCTCCATCGAAAGCGTCTCCTGATTGGCAATCACCGTTCCGAGCAGGCAGAGGAACTGATTCCCGCTGTTGGATTTGGAGGGATCGGTGCAGGCCACCTTGACGGAACCAAAAAGCTCCGGCAATCCGATCTGTTTCCAAGAGGTCTTTTGCGTGATTGCTTCGGCCAGTTTCGGCATGTCGACTATGTAGCTGGTATCCTGCTCCTTCTGGACAATTCCCGCCTTGGAGAGCGCGGCTTCCACGATATCCCAGGAATAGACAACAATGGGGCTGTTAAAGAGAATTTCCGCCGAGCGAAAAGGCTTCCCGGTTTTTTTGTAAATTTCGAGTTCCACCTGGCTGCCGGGCCAGATGAAATCGATCCCATCCAGAGGTTCCGTTGTAACCATCTGTAGGGAGCCGCGCTTTTCCGGCTGGAGTTCGATGTTGTATTTTGTCCGGAGGATGTCCTTGATCTTTTGGTTTTCAACCAGCCCCATTTTTTCCCCGCCGACATAACCGTGAATCATCTCCACTTGGGATGATGCCGCCAGTGGGCCGGACTTGGCGGCCGGGTGGCTGAAAAATTGCTGAAAGGCCCAAATGACCAGGATGCTGATGATGACCAGTATTCCGCCGATAATGTTCTGTATGCTCATGCTCCGCTTTCCAATTCCAAAGTTTTCCCCAACACTTCCATCTCGGTCTTCAACTTCATGACATCATCTTGCAGGAGGTATTGCCGCTGTCGCTGAAAACTGCCGCTGACTCTCATCAAAACGTCTTTCAGGCTCTTTTCCAACTCTGTGGATTTATCGAGTTTCTTTGCCTTGAGGTCGACATAGGTTGAGATGATCATGACCGCGCTGTCCAGATAATGCGTCACGTATCGTCGTCCATCCGAAGCCTGTTGGGGATTTTTTTCTATGTCCTCCAGGATCGCGGCGGCCGTATCGGCAATTTTCAGCGCCTCGGCCTTCAATTCGTCCGGCATGTCGAGAGCCTTGCCATTCAGCTCGGCGAGCTTCTGTTTGACCGCCGCAATATCGACTCCGGCATCTGGCAGCTCCAGATCGGCAACGGGGGCGGAAGTCAGCTTTTTCTTATAGGTCAGCAGAGCACCGCCAATGTACGTCATGAGAGAAACTCCTCCAATGAGGAGGATCGGCGCGCCAAAGAAAAACAAAATGACCGCAACCGCAACGGCCCCGATCACACAAAGAAGCGAGGTGACCGTGACAGCCCATACCAGAAAAGAAAAATTCTTGTTCATCTCAAGACAAATGCCTCAGACAGTCTCTCAAGGATTAATTGTATCCCTTCGCATTTTTAAAGGCATCGACCATGTCCTTTCGTCCATCAAAGACCCTGGCTTTTGTGATCTTGGCGATGGTCGTGAGCTGTGCTGGATTTGCCTCTCCAAACATCACCGAGAAAATGGGAATGTTTCCCCCCAGATCCTGCCATGTCTTTTGAGCGTCGTCAAAACTCCCCTCGCTTTCACCATCCGTCATGAGAATGATCGATGTCTGGTAGTCCTGATGGTTCGGAATCCCGCGAATCCTCTCAAGCCCCACATTGATGGCTTTATAAAAATTTGTTCCGCCATTGGCTCGTTGAGCCATGACATCTTCCAAAACGCCCTGGAGCTTATCCGGTGCGTTTCCTCTCACCTCCGAGACATCCCTTGGCTCAGCGTCGAAGGGAATGATAAAAGTGATGTCCTGATCTCCCGGCTGGAGGAAATACTTTTCAGCCTGCGCGGAAAGAAGGAGCTTCATGGCACTCTGTACCTGTGACTGTCCGAGGCCATACATGCTGCCGCTGTAGTCTAGGACATAGACGGTGAGTGAGGGCTTTTTCAACATCGTCTGATACAGGACCAGCGCTTTGCGGATGACATCCGCCGCCGGGAGTGGGGTCGGCTGGAGAATCTTGTCGGTCTGGATACCCCACTCGCTCTTGAAAACATTCGGATCCTCGGCGCTGGTGCCGATGATTCCCGTCCGGCGACCATGCTGCCCCAGTTGCTTCTGTACCTCCGTGCTTAAAAGGTATTGCTGCAACTTGAGAAACTTTTCCTCTTTGTCTCCCTGACCGGGACGCGAAATGAAGGCCAGAGGACTATCGGCAATGGCTTGTCCTCCCTGGGGGTAAAAAACGATAAGGGGTTCCTTCCCCTCTTTTTGCAATTCCTGATTCGCCTCGATGATGATCGCCTCGTAGTTCACCATGGCATCAAACTGATCGTAGTTTTGCACCATCAAATCCTCAAGCCATCCGCTGGAGCCGCTGGTTCGGGCCACCGCCGCGAGGAGTTCTTTCGCCTTGGCTTTCACATCGCTTTTGTCCAAATCATCCATGGAGATCGCATCATCCCTGCCGACGATGCCGTGCAGGAATCCAAGGTAGGCCATGGCACCGGAATTGCTCTGTGTCGGATTGCTCATGAGAAACTGCAACTTTTTCGCCTTGGCGAGCTGCACGAGATCCTCCACGTTCAGAGCCTTCCCCATCAGCCCAAGGGCTTCCGCTTTCGACTTCTTGATTCCAATGACCACCGGCATGCGGCAGATGCTGGCGGCGTGTTTGACGGCTTTTGATTCCGAGAGGTCGATCCAAAGACTGTTTGCAGGCCAGACTGCATCGTACCCCGGATCGGGTTGCTGGAGCGCGAGCATGATATCGACTGATCCCTTGAACTGAATGTCAACCGGGATGCCCGTCTTGGCGGAAAAGTCCTTTAAAATCGGCACGAGCAACTCGTTTTCCGATCCGGAAAGAATGTGAATGGATTCAGGTGAAGCTGGCGGCGGTGAGGTATTGTCCGAGCTGCTGGGACTGTTATTACAACTGGTTAAAACAAGGGAAAAAAGTGCAACCACCAACCCGCTTAGGACAACCCTCAGGCTTTTTTTCATAAATTCTTAATAGGTTAACAATTGCCACCATAGCGACAACCTCACAGCTGGGAAGGCTCTTTTTGACGACCCTTCGTGTTTACTTCAAAACCTATCAGGAAGGGAAAAACTCCGCCTCAAGGGCGAGGCAAATGGCGTGGTAAATGGGTAGATGAAGCTCTTGAATCTGGAACACCTTGTCTGCCGGTACTCGAATGGCGATGTCGGCGATCGGGGCGAGTTTTCCGCCCTTGGAACCGGTTAAAAGAATCGTTGAAACTCCCTTGAGCTTCGCCACGTGGAATGCCTGGATCACGTTGGCCGAATTCCCGGACGTGCTCATCCCCAGCAAAACATCCCCCGGCCGTCCGAGGCCATAAACCTGTTGGGCGAAGATCATGTCCCCCCGGTTGTCATTCGCCACCGCCGTGGAAAGGGCGATCTGCCCCGTCAGCGGAATAGCTGGCAACGCCCCCTGCAAAAAAGCGCCAATATCCTCACCTGCAATCGAAGCCAATTTCTCCCGCTCGGCTTGCGAAATCGGGCGGCGCAGGTTAAACCCCTTCATCAATTCCCCGGAAATATGCTCGGCGTCCGAGGCGCTTCCACCATTCCCGCACAACAGTAACTTCCCTCCCCCCGTGAAGGTCCCTTTCAGCAGATCGATGGCTTTTTCAATTTCCTCCCGGCATGTCACCAGCACCGGATACCGCGCACAAAGCTCATCGACGTATGGATTCATATTTTGCATTTTCTTCCTCCGGCACAACTTGCTCAAGAAGAAACTGAGCAACACCACTACTACATCCAAACATTTATTTGTTCCATCGCGGGTGTCGACGAGGACACTGGGGTGCGGGCATAAAACGAGTGACTCCCGGAAGCGATAAACGCTCGGGAGTCACTTGGTTTAACCGGTTTTAACACCGGGAGATTTTGTTGGTTAATTAACTGGCAGGGGCAGCGCCTTTCTTTCCTTTGCCAGCGTGTCCCTTTTCAAGAGCCTCATAGACGGCGGAAAGTGAAGGATCCTTCGCCAGGACGGCGGCTTTCAGCTTTGCTTCAAAGTCCTCTCTCTGTTTCTGGAAAGCGGCTTTTTCATCGGCAGTAGGTTTTTCACCTTTTTTATGGGCCGCCTTCATCGCTTCTTCTTCAGTCTTGAGTTCCGGCGTATCCTTAATCACCTCTTTTTTGGTCTTGAGGAACGTGTCCCACTGTTCCTGGGTGATGCCAGGGGGGAGCCAGTTCTTTTTGCCACTATTCTTTTTGGCTGGAGGAGGCGTGGGAGCGGCATCCGTGGTGGTTGTACCTTGTGCTATTGTTGTGCTCACGCCGAAGGTGCAAAGGGCGAGTGCAAACACCGATGTAAGAAGAATGAGTTTGGTCTTCATGTAATATAGTTAAACTAACGAAACAAAAAAAAGTTGCGCGATAAGGTCTCGAATGACAAGAACAACTTATTTTCGAGAAGAATGAAAAGCAATTATTCCTATACCTTGACGCGATCAATCCCAAATCAACTCGCGGGATGAATTTGTGATAAATCTTGTTTAAGCCAAACAGTATTAATGTTTTACAAAAACAATCTTGCCGGGGATGCTACAAGACCCCTTTCGTCGATGGCAGGGCATCACCAGATTTTTGAATAGCTTGGCGCAGTGCACGGCCAAATCCCTTGAAACAAGCCTCGATCATGTGATGGGCGTTTTCTCCCTTCACCCGGATGTGGATGGCTGCCCCGAGCGTATCGGAAATGGATTTGAAAAAATGAGAGGTCATTTCGGAAGGGAATGCTCCCACATTCGGGGTGGGGAATGCCCCATCGAACTGGAAACTCGGCCTTCCTGAAAGATCGATGGCGACATCGGACAACGACTCGTCCATGGGAGTCGTGCTGCCGTAGCGGACGATGCCACGTTTGTCTCCCAATGCCTGACGAAGGGCCTGCCCCAGCGCCAATCCGCAATCCTCGATCGAGTGGTGGCCATCCACCTGCAAATCTCCCTTGCAGCGGAGTTGAAGTGAAAGTCCGCCGTGGCGGGCGATCTGCTCCAACATGTGGTCGAAGAAGCCGATGCCCGTGTCAAAACAACTCTCCCCTACATGATCCAGATTCACATAGACTTGAATGTCCGTTTCATTCGTCTTCCGGCTGACGGTGGCTTCACGGGGCGTGTGGGTGTCGTCGGCTGCCGTTTTTACCCCAAGGACGGAGAGTAGGAGGCTGTTCTGTTCGGGACTTCCGAGGGAAATCCGTATCGCCTGTGGGTAGACCGAGGAGCGATCCCGCAGGATGATGCCCCGTTCCTTGCAACGGCGCAGGATTGATGAGGAGTCTTTAAAGACAACGAGGAAATAGTTCGCCGCAGAGGGGAATACCTTCACCACATCGGGACTTTCCAGCAGGGCCTTTTCCATGCGAATGCGTTCAGAGATAAGGCGGTCAACCCGTTCTCGGGCCGCAGCCACGCCGACGGGAGAAAGCGCATCCATGACAGCCTTCAGCACAGGGACGGGAATCGGATAGGGTGCGAGGACTTTCCGAAAGGTCTTGATCAATTCCGAGTGGGCGATGGTGGTGCCGCACCGGACTCCGGCCAGACTGGCGGCCTTGGAAAAGGTGCGGATGATGATGAGATTCGGAAGATTCTCAACTTCGGAGGCGAGGCTTTCAACCCCGGCAAAATCGACGTAGGCTTCATCCACGACGACCAGACTTTTTCCCATGAGGGCTCGGGCGATTTCGAGCATTTGGCCGCGTGGGAGAAGATTCGCGGTGGGATTGTTGGGCGAGCAGAGGAAGACAATTTTCACCCGGGGCTCCACGGCGGCGAGAAGAGTCTGCGTCTCCAGAGCGAATCCATTTCCGGCATCCAGAGGCACGGAAAGGACGGCAGCGCCCTGAATATCGGCAGCCACTTTGTAAAAGCCGAAGGTCGGGGGTGTTATGATGACGGCGTCCTGACCCGCCCGGCAGAAGGAACGGACGATGATGTCGATGCCCTCATCCCCACCGCGTGTCACCATGACCTGGGTGGATTTCACTCCGTAATAGGCCGAAATTCGCTCCAGCAAGGCCGGGGGTTGCGGATCGGGGTAGCGGTTATAGCCCGTGGTCGCGGGTGAGCCGGGGAAGGGTTCCCACGGATTTTCATTTGCGTCGAGCCACAGCCACGAACCACCTCCGAGGGCCGTTTCGCTCCGGGCGGAGCTATACGCCTCCAAGGCGCGAATTTCAGGACGCAAGAGAGCCAGTACGGACTCCACACTCATGACGATACTCCATTCAGTCGTAAGGCAACGGCGCGGCGGTGGGCCTCAAGCCCCTCGCACCCTGCCAGTGTTTCAACAGTTTTTCCGATTTTTTTCAAACCCTCGCGGGTGAGTTCCTGCACGGTCATTGTGCGAAGGAAGGTCGAAAGGTTGACGCCTCCAAAGCTGCGAGCCCAGCCGTACGTAGGCAGGACGTGGTTCGTTCCGGATGCGTAATCTCCCACGGACTCCGGGGTGAATGCTCCCAGGAATACAGAACCGGCAGCGTGGATTTTATCGACCCAACGACGGGGTTTTTCTATTTGCAGGATGAGGTGCTCCGGCGCATAGGCGTTGGCAACTTCCATCCCCTCCTCCATCGAGGAGACGAGGATCACGGCACCATTTTCCACGGCACGGCGGGCGATTTCAGCTCTGGGCAGATCCGCCAGTTGGCGGTCGACTTCAAGTGATACCTGATCCGCCAAGGGGCGGCTGTTGGTGACGAGGAGGACTTGGGACTGCACGTCATGCTCGGCCTGGCTGAGAAGATCTACGGCGACAAAAACGGGATTGGCATGCCGATCCGCGAGGACGAGCACCTCGGAAGGTCCCGCCGGCATATCGATGGCGGCTCCATTCGGGTCACGGGAGACGAGGATTTTCGCCTCGGTCACGAAGGAGTTTCCGGGGCCGCAGATTTTATCCACCTTGGGGACGGTTTTGGTGCCATAGGCCATGGCTGCCACGGATTGGGCGCCGCCCACTTTGTAAAAATCCCGGATGCCGGTGAGTTGGGCGGCATAGAGGAGGACGGGGGCAATCTTTCCATCCTGCCGGGGCGGAGAGCTGGCAATGCGCACCGGACACCCGGCGAGG
>Ga0187810_10000253_pt1 | contig 22922 bp, 20 predicted proteins | sample NC_wetland_sal_i_9_FD_132963 | JGI IMG/M metagenome (GOLD analysis project Ga0187810, IMG submission 132963) | Wetland sediment microbial communities from Neuse River Estuary, North Carolina, USA - ASW_5 | ecosystem: Environmental > Aquatic > Freshwater > Wetlands > Sediment | place: USA: North...
CCCCGTCAAAACCCCATGTCGCCTGCAAAGACTCACGTCACCCGCCTTTCTTAACTCATGCCCGCTTGGAGGAAGTTCACCAATGGCCGCCAGCCGGGAAACCCTCCCCCCCTCCTGATCGATGGTCATCACCGGGCGATGCGCACAAAGACCATGGAGTTCCTGCACGAGGGAAAAAAACTGCGCCGGAGACTCGAGATTTCGTTTGAAGAAGATGAAACCTCCCGGTTGAATGCGATGGATGAACGATCTCAACGCATCGTTCAACTCCGCACCCGGAAGGCCCATGATGATTAACCGACCAACTCCATCGACCATAAGACAACGACACTTAACCGGAGTGACGCCCACGGCAAGAGCAAAGTGCCTCCTCCTCTGCTTTCTCCTCACCCTGCTTCCCCTGGCCGCCCAGGACACTCCAACCGGCGTCCTGACCGGGGCGGATGTCCTGAACCGGGACGATTTCAAAGCCCTGGCCGGAAAAAGAATCGGCCTCATCACCAACCCGACTGGCTACCTTCGCAATGGTGATTCGACCGTCGCCGCCATGAAACGATCGAAAAATGTACAATTAGTCGCCCTCTTCGGACCAGAACACGGCGTCTACGGAGATCAGGCCGCCGGGAAGTCGATCAACAGCCTGAAAGATCCCCGCACCGGACTCCCCGCTTATTCCCTTTACGGAGACACCCGGAAACCGACTCGCGAAATGCTGAAAGGAATCGACGCCCTGGTCTATGACATCCAGGACATCGGATGCCGCAGCTACACATACATTTCGACGATGGGACTGGCCATGGAGGCTGCCGGAGAAGCCCACATCGAATTCATCGTCCTTGACCGCCCCGACCCCCTTAATGGAAACCGAGTGGAAGGCCCCATGTGCGAACCCGCCTTCACTTCCTTCGTCAGCCAATGGCCCATTCCCCATGTCTACGGCCTCACCCCTGGGGAACTTGCCCAGATGATCATAGGGGAAAAGTGGATCAAAACACCTCCCAAACTGACCGTCATCAAAATGGAAAACTGGAAGCGCGACATGCAATGGGAAGATACAGGTCTGGCCTGGGTGCCCACCTCCCCCCATATCCCCACACCCGAAAGCGCCTATGACTACGCCGTCACCGGATGGATGGGCGAACTGGGCGACATCAACAACGGAGTCGGCTACACCCAACCCTTCGCACTTGTCGGAGTGCCTCACCTCTCCGCCGAGGAATTCGCCTTCGCGTTGAATCACCAACACCTTCCCGGCGTATGGTTTCGTCCGGCATATTACACACCGTTTTACACATCCTTGCGGGATCAGATGCTCGGCGGAGTCCAGATTTACTACACCGATCTGAAAAACGTGAACCTGACAGCAACTGGCGTTTATATTTTTGCGGAATTAATCAAGGAAACAAAAAGAGACTTTTTCAAGGAAGCCACGAAGGATTCCGTACAAATGTTTGATCGCGTAACCGGCTCGGATCAACTCAGAAAAGACCTCTCCGAGGGAAAATCAGCGGAATCAATCATCCGTTCATGGGACCCCGGAATCGAAGAATTTCGCAAAAAACGCGAACCATACCTACTTTACAAATAAAACTCCTGCGAGCTAACGATTGCAGTATCTTTGATTTCAAATCAGACAAGCCGATCCGCGCTGCCTCCGGCAACCCCGCTTCATCCCCATGTTTACGCAAGGAGTATTATTTCGCGAATAAACCGGGCGCACCCGGCAGGACTTGAACCTGCGACCAACGGATTAGAAATCCGCTGCTCTATCCAACTGAGCTACGGGTGCATATCTTGATAGTCAACGACTTATAAATCGTCCGGAAAGAAAATATGTACGATTGTACCCCGTCATTGTACCCTTCTTTCATGAACGACCTCCAAGACGAGTCATCAAACGAAGTTGAAAGCGGTTCCCAATTGTGGGAATCGACCAAAACTCAACATTTGATTCGGTATAAGCCATCGGGCGTCTATTTTGCGAAATTTAAGGTCAAAGGAAAGCAGTTTCGTTTCAGTCTCAAGACCAAAGTTCTCACGGTGGCTAGGACTCGTCTATCCATTGAACAGAACAAACGTAAAGCGGTTGCCTTCAATCCCGCAATAGGAAAAGTGTCCTTCTCGGAAGTGCTGAGACAGTACCGGGAGGTTTACCAGTCCAACCCGAATCTCAAGGTCAGGTCGAAAGCTTATTCGGATGAAATCATGATCATGGTGATCCGCTCATGGCCGGATTCCAAAGTCGATGCCCTCCCTCTCATGCGACTTGCCAAGATGGAGAAGAAGGATGCCGTTGAATTACTCCTTCAGGAATGGAGTGAAGCCAAGACTGATGTTGCAAAGATTACTGATGCGAAATGCGAGCAATGGGCACGATATTTTTCCAACCACTATTCGGCAACACGGTACAACAACGCTCTTTCCATGCTGAAGCATGTCTTCGACATATCCATGAAGATTGGAGTGCGCTACGACAATCCTGTCGCTCATCTGAAAAGAGCCAGAGTCCGCAGCAAGCAGCTTCAATTACCCACTCGTGAACAGTTTGTCTCGTTAGTCACTACGGTTGAAACAGCGGGTGGTCGTGATTCCAAAAACTGTGCCAACATGATGAGATTCCTTGCCTATACGGGAATGAGGCTGAATGAAGGTACCAAAGTAAAATGGGCTGACGTGGATTTTGAAAAAGGTGAAATCCTCGTGCGCGGGGATGAAGAGACCGGAACGAAGAATTGGGACACACGGAAAGTTCCCATGATACCGGAATGCAAAAACCTTTTGGAAAAGCTCAAGGTGGGGAAAGAACCCAACGAACTCGTTCTGAATATTCGTGAGTGCCAGAAAGCAATCAACCGAGCCTGTAAGCTCAAGAATGTCCCACGTTTCACTCACCACGATCTAAGACACCTATTTGCCACTCGGTGCATAGAATCCGGTGTGGACATCCCTACCATCTCCCGCTGGCTCGGTCACAAAGACGGCGGCGCACTAGCTATGAAAACGTATGGACACCTCAGAGACGAGCACAGTAAATTAGCTGCTCAAAAGGTGGTGTTTTAATGGGTAAAGCTCAAGATTTCTTTCATTTTTCACAAAAAGCGCGGGAGCGGGCTATTTTCGGTAAAATTACCAAGAACAAATATTTCAATTCCCTAAAACTAATCTGGCTTAATTATCACTATCAAGTGGGCATTGCAAATGATGATGCTGAAGATTTAGCTGCCGCACTTGATAGCTGCGATAAAGCACTAATCGATGCAATCAAACGGGACATAAAAAACAGCTGTGATCATGAAACTCAGAAAATTCTCGGTTGTATCAAAACTTTAAGCCAAATTACAAAAGTTGGCACCAAAACGGTAGAAATCAAAGGCTTCAAAAACACCTCAAAGAAAAAAATTCCCATCTTCAATGTTTCATCAAACCGCAATTTGGCGATTCTAGATGTATATAAAAATTGGATGAGAACGAGTCGACCAAAACAATTGTTGCACCAAAAAAAGTTCACTATAGACCCAAAGACAAAGATAAAAACATATCTACCTGATCCAGAATATATAAAGTGGAAGGAATTGGTTGCTCGACGCGAGTTTCCTTTAACTATGAGAGAGCTCTTTCATAGCTTGGAGAAAGATGGTATTTCCGTCAGCCAAATTGCAACTCTATACGATGATGTAAGAGGTCTTGGATTTTCAATCAAGCCTGACAAAACAGGGCGACCTACCAAACCTCTCTCCCAAAAAGGTCGAGACCGCAATAGCTGTAATACATCTATAAAACCGTAATCTTTTACTTTTCAGTTTCTTTTGAAGTAAATGTTCATTCGTTAGGTTGGTGTAGAAATCTAGGTATGGATACTTCACATACCTCTAGTAAATCTGATGAAACTCCCCTGCTCTTGTCGTTCGAGCAAGCCGCCAACGCACTAAGTGTTAGCACACTCTTTTTGCGGCGCCTGTCCTACAAGGGTGAAATCAAAAGTATTAAGTTGGGCCGCCGCCGACTAATTCCCGCTCAGGAGCTAAATAAGCTCGTGAACCGCAATATGGAGTAACCCAATGAATACTAAATTAATCATTAAAAATATCCCTCAATCGCGATATGAAGCAGCCTGTTATCTTCAGAAATTAGGGCTTATCATCGTCCCTTGTGCGCCGAAAGACAAACGTCCGCTCATTAAGGGGTGGCAAAAATTGGATTATATGGGGCCTTCACAGGAAGATCTTATTAAATACTTCAAACGGGGCAAGAGTAATATTGGATGGGTGCTGCGAGGTTGTATTATCATTGTTGATTTTGATGCCAAAAAAGATGGAGGAAAGTCTGCTCGTGAATTTCTTGAGCAACATCCTGAAATGTGCGAAGGGCCAATCGAGCAAACTGCAAACGGATTCCATATCCCCATTATGTGCCCAGATATCCCAAGTGACGCGGAGGGCAACCCCGTAAAGGCACGAATCACTAAACAAATCCATGAAATGCTCTCTATTGATGTTTTATGCCAAGGAACACAGTGTATCACTGCTCCTTCGATCCATCCATCTGGAGTGACTTATACTTGGGTGCAGGAAGGAGAAGTACCTGTAAAGACATGGGCGCAGCTTAAAACCATCTTTGGATCACTATCCGATCCAGTTATTCAATCCACCGTCTCCTCGAAAGAAGAATCAGCGCCAGTAATCTGGTACGACTTAGCCGCAATCGCTAAACAACTCGGCCTCTATCTAAAAGACCTAGGCGATGGCTCCCACGAGATCACTTGCCCATGGTGCAGAGAACACTCTGATGGGAATGTTCTCGCAGGGATAGTTCAACCAAGTGGCCTCTTCGTCGCGTATGGTTTCCATTGCTTTCATGCTCATTGTGCAGGGCGAACACTTAAAGACTTTCTGGAATATGCCATAAAGCAACAGATCAACATTGAGGAATACATCCTTCTTCGAGGCAGCGGTGACGGTCGTCCACGCGTTCTTTTGCCTAAAGCTCCTTATCCCGTATCAGCCTTTACCAAGAAGGTCGGAGAGATTCTTGCAAAGACCGGGAAGTATTATTCCTATCAAGGTGCCCTTGTTTACTTAAAGCCAATTCCACCATCGGGGAAAAAACAGATTTGCTATGTAAAGGCTAATGAAGCGGTTTCGCTTTTTGAAGAAGACATAGAGTTTGGAATCTTAGATCAATCGGAAGCAGACTCGCACGAACGACTTTTCATTGTCAAAAGTATGAATACCACGCAGGCACAGCAGCTTCTAGATTCCAACCAGTTTGTAGAAGTGCTTCCTCGGTTGGATGCTCTACTTACGACCCCCTTGCCCTGCATGGTAGATGACAATATCGTCTTACCCGGACAAGGGTACGACACAGCAACACATACTTACGTTGATTCCGATCTCAAAATTGATACTGAGATGCCAGTGAGTGAAGCTATTGATGTGCTTCAAGATATCCTGTGTGACTTTCCGTTTAAGGATGAACTCTCAGGTGTGCTTGCAGTCGCTTATCTTTTGACTGGTTTCTGTCGACTTTTGCTTCCACAAGGCGCGAGAACTCCTCTATGGGTTTTCTTTGCAAACCGTGAGGGCGCAGGGAAAGACTGTCTGCAAAGTATCATGCCACATATTGTTGAAGGTGGAGACGGGGGAACTTATCCACCCATTACGAAAGATGAGAGTGAATTGCGTAAAAAAATCCTAACAGCACTTCGCGAAAATAAATCCACCATGCACTTCGGAAACTGTAAGGGTGAACTGAATTCCTCCGCTCTTGAGAGTGCTATTACATCACCAGTTTGGACAGACCGACTTCTTGGAGTCTCCAAGGAATTGACACTCCTCAACAATATAATCTATTCGGTATCATGTAATGCTGGGGTAGAATGGACACCCGACCTTCAGCGGCGTGCTCGTATCATCACGCTGCATGTAGAAGAGGAAGATTTATCGAAACGGTCTTACAAATACCCCAACTTGCAGGAGCATATTCATCAAAATAGAGGCACATATCTAGCTGCCTTATACGCGCTGCTTCGGGAATGGGATAACCAAGGGCGACCTGAACCATCGTCCCACATACCGAGTTTTATCGATTGGAGTAAGGTTATCGGCGGCATTATAGAGGTGAACGGAGCCAACCCTTGCACCGCCCAAACGAACCCGCTGGGAGTAGGTGGAGATTCCGTAACTGAGGACATGAAAAATCTTTTTGAAATTTGTGAAGCAAGATGCAGTCAGAAAATGACCTCTCTTTCAAAATTGGATATTTATAACTTAATAGGCGGTGAGAACGGCAATGGAGGGGATGTCTTCCAATACATGGATTTAGCCGGGAATCATGGGGATCAAACGAAACTTGGGAAACTTATTAAAAAATATGAAAATCGCGTTCTTAATGACATAAAACTTACCTTTGACTACAATGACAAACGTCGTCCACGATTTCTCTTCCAAAAGGTTCAGGAGGGGTAACCCCCTCTTGTGGGTGGGGACTGGCGAATGTCAGCTATGTCAGCTAAAAAACAGTCGTTATAAAAATTTTATAATATATATATGTAATATAAGGATAAGAATGGTTGGATTTTTTCCATACCACCTAGTTTCACGCTGACATAGCTGACATGAACATCATCCAACAATTAAAAAATCCTTAAATCACTTACATCTGATATAGATTTCGGATTTTCACTAAAACACACCTCCACTCTTCAAGGAAGAACTCATCGTCTTCGACTCCATAAAATGCAGAAATTTGGAAATACTGTTTGTATGGTATACCAAGGTAATCGGTCTTTAAGTGTGCTGACTCAAAGCTCAGATCGTCTATGAGGATCGATCTTGGGGATTGGTTGAGTGCTATTGGAACTGAGATCGGGAAGGCTCCGGGGGAAATCTTCTTGGTCAGAAAATCCTCACGAGCGATGATCTCTTCCGGTTTAAAGTCAAAACCAAGTTTCCGGTTCACATCCAGAGCATAACTCCTCCTAGCAGAGGTCAGAAGGCACGTAGGAGCTATAGACCGAAGGTCTGACAACATAGTCAGAGCCAAAGGACGAGGACGACAGGCTGAAACCATGCCTCCGAGTGAATCTAATACCACTTCACCCTCTTGGATTGAGTCACCTCTTACATCTTGGGAATGGATAAGCGTTTCATCCAAATCAATGTATATGGCAGGGATCATTCGGGAATTTCCAGAGGAACGCTCGGCAGATGGTATATGTCGGTGATTCCCGTACTCCGCAGCGCCGGAAACACAGGATCATTTTCATCGATTTGAGTTTTGAGGCAGTAGATGTCTTGACCGTGTATCAAGAACCCAAAGCCCAGTGTTCCCAATTTACTCCGTGGACGGATGTCTAGCCCGATAGTCGGTAGCGGTTTGACCTTGAAGCTCTGTGAGGCCTTTACAATGGATTCAAGCGCTCCGGTGAAAATGGCAGAAAAGCCAATCCCCAAGTAATCATCCCATGTGGGGAACGGTGGAAAATCAGTCACCTCCCTTCCTTTGGGATCGGGAACACAAAAATAGGCTATCCCTGTTTCGACTTCAGCACCATGTGACCGCATGTAGGGACATGGCATGAAGCATCCAGAGAAGCCGAGAGTCTTGTAGTTGTTGAAACACAATGCAATCAGCAGGCTATTATAGATAAATGCCGAAGGATAATTCTTTTCAGGAATATTGGGGGGCTGTTGCTTCATTGCGTATGCCTCCCTTGCTCCTCGCTTCATGATAATCCCCCAAATCTTTCCGCGAGTAGAATCGGATACCATTTCACCCCCCAGAGGGAGAACCGTACACAGTGCTTGCAATTTGGTCATGTTGGGAGGATGCAGAGTAAGGTTTCCTTCCACAGTTTGGAGCGTTTTAGTTTCGGTAAACATTGGAGTAAAATCAGTCACTTCTTTTCAAGCCAATCCGTAGTCCAGCCTTCTTTTGTAAATAAACTTTGGTTACCGTGACGGTGTCTCCACATAAACCACCAGTCTTGAATCCATATAATTCCTTGATAAATCGAGTAGAGAATTACCCATATTCCAACAGAAACAACGGCAGACCAGGTATATTTCCAAAGTGCGATTATAAAAAATATAAACAAAAAAAATTCCATATAAAATCTCCAATATAGAGTGTTCTTCTATTTGACGTATTGGATGACCTCGAATTTGCTTAACCGTTTGTAATGTACATCCCCATTTCCAAGATCTACCCCTTTAAGTTCCCGGTCTGAGTTCACAAAAATCACACCATCACCTCCACGAGCTTTTGCTTCAGCCGCAATGTCGGAATCTTTACTGGATCGGGAAATAAGCCCTTCACCCCGACTGTCATCAATGACGCCCACAATTTTATATTTCCTATCCGGTGTACCATTCTCCCAGAAATCGATGCCATTGACGGTTCTAACCGTTCCTCCATGTCCTTCCCTGATACCTGACCCGCGATACTCCGAATAGCTGGTTGTCGAGCAACCTTGTAGACTGACCGTGATGAGCAAAAGCGCGAACGCAGGGTATAGTGTTTTAATGATTACGGGGGTCTGTTTCATAATTTTCTCTTTCCTTATTGGTGTTGTATCTATGTCCTAGCCGCACAAAACCTGACCACAGGACATCCGGCGGACTATGACGTAAATTGTTTGGATGATTTGCGAGCGTCACATTACCAAGAAGAACGATTTTCGGACACAAGAAAAAGCGGCATATGTGCCGCCGTCCATAAAGCATTCCCTACCAATCTTATAAGGTGAAATCCAAGGCCACATTGGGACGGAATGTGAACCGTCTGCGTACCCATAAGAAGATGACTCAAGTCTTGCTGGCTGACCTTGCCACCATAGACCGTCGATTCCTTCAGCGCATAGAAGCGGGAACGTCTGCCCCTACCATCGAAGTCCTCACCAAGCTCAAACGAGCCCTTGGGTGCTCGTGGAATGACTTGCTCCACGGTATTGAGTAGCATCCACAGGTACATGTTTTTCATGCACCCATCTTGAAGGATCAAAGGGACATCTATAGTCCTTCGACTAATTCCGAGATCGAAATCTTCAGTGCCTTTGCAAGACGAGATAGATTGCGCAGGGTGACATTCTTTTCTCCACGCTCAAGCATTCCGATGTAGGTGCGATGAACTCCTACCATTTCGGCAAAGTCTTCCTGCGACACGCCAAGCACTTTTCGCTTAGCCTGTAGCATCTTGCCAAATTCTTTTAAAAGCTTATCAGCCATCGTGGGATGGCTTCAAATTTATAAACTAAGAACACTATAGTTCTACAGACTATGATTAGCATTTTATACGTGCATTAAAAATGCCCCTGCATATCCTTGCTCGCATACATACTCAGAACTTATGGGCAAACCTATCTCGCTATTTGGACATTACGCAGAACCAGAAAACGCTGTAACCAACTATGTAGGTGTTATATTGAGATTATTATACCAACATTCCCCCGCACAGTTTGAAGCCATGATCAACAGCTGGCTTGAAACACAATTTCCGCTTGAAATTGGGCCACGGTTTACGCAGCAATCTAAACGTGGCACAACAATTCCAGATTTATTAATTGAGCAACAGCCATTTTGCATTCATGTCGAGACAAAATTAAACAACCAATTTGATTTGACACAATTAAATGGTCATATAGACGCCATGATTAAAAAAAATGGTGTCAAAGTGTTGATCGCTTTGGGAACACAGGATGAAAAATCATTCAACACAAAGTACTTTGAATTGATAAAACTGGCGAATAATAGTCAGATACATTTAGTATCACTTTCGTTTGACGAATTATTGGAATCATTACGCACTTCAAAAATTTCTTCATCTTTTATTGAGTTAATTGATGAATTTTATAACTTTCTCGATATGGAAAAACTATTTCAAAACTGGGAGTACAGGCTCACTGTTGTAAACACGGCTGGAACGTTAGAAGAATTTTTGAATGGATATTATATTACTCCAAATACTGGAAGCGCCTATTCTCATCAAAGAGCTAAATTTTTTGGGGCTTATAAGGATAGAAAGGTTTGCTGTATCGCTGAAGTTGAAGGGAGAGTATGTTTTGATTCGGATTGTAGTAATATTGTAGTTGATTGGTGTGATGAAAATAACAATGAAATTACACAAATATTAAAAGATAAATCTATCGACTATTATACTAATAAATGTTCGGATTTAGTCAAAGAAGCTGTTGTAAACAAACCCATTCAAATATTTGTTTTAAAAAATCGTTTCGAAACTTCATTTGATAAAAATTCACGAGGCGGTCTTCTTGGAGCAAAAAAATATTTTAATGATATTGCACGAGGTACTACTACTGCTGAGGAATTAGCAAAAAAACTTTGTGGTAAAAATTGGTCTGATTTTGAGAAATAACTTTTTACTCGTGAATTCCATTTCAATATTATCCCGTCCTCCCCTTGAGCGCATGCAGCGAGTCTTTGGAATCATCAAGCACACTCATTTCCCAAGTAGGGAGCGGCTAGCAACAGAAATCGAAGTCACAACAAAAACAGTTCAACGTGATTTGGACTTCATGCGTGACCGTATGGGACTACCTATCGCTTATTCCCGACGAGAAAGGGGATACTACTTTTCCGAGGATGTGAATGACTTTCCTCTCTTGCAAATCACCGAAGCTGAGATCGTCTCAGTCTTCATCGCTCAAAAGGTGCTAGCACAATATCAAGGTACACCCTTTGAAGCTCCACTCCGTTCTGCATTTGATAAGCTCAAGAGTGGTTTCCATGGACAGATGAGCGTTTCATGGGACGACATGGATTCGGCTCTTTCCTTCAAAAATATTGATTCATGTCCTACGGAGGTGACCGTTTTTGATTTGTGCTCCAAGGCCACGCAAAAACACGTGGAACTGGGATTCCAATACCGCAAACTCAATTCCACAGCATACGAACAACGGCGAGTGAACCCTTACCATCTGGCATGTGTCATGGGGTCATGGTACCTATTCGCATACGATCTCAAGCGCCGAGAGATGCGCACTTTTGTCTTGAGTCGTATCCGTGAGGTCAAAATCACTGACAGGGGATTTTCCAAACCCAAGAGCTTTGACATTCAAAAACATCTCAAGAACAGCTTCGGAGTTGTCCAAGGTGCCGGAAAACACGATGTCAGGATACGCTTTGATGCCTTCGCCGCTCAATTAATCCGAGAGCATATCTACCATCCAACCCAAAAGATTGAAGACCTACCAAACGGAGAACTTGAACTGTGTATTTCACTCAGCAGTTTCGATGAAATCACCCCGTGGATACTCTCGTGGGGAGAACACGCCGTTGTCATTTCCCCGAAAGAATTGATCTTACGACTCAGTACGAGACTACGAAATGTCTTAAAATCCTATCAAATTACCTAATCAGTAAAGCTAAGCACACATCAATAATCAGTAGTTTTACAAAAAATTATTTAATTGAAATAATATTTTGTAAGTGCATTAATAATTCGGATGATACAGTATCGCTATTGGCTCACATTTGTCCGTGCCAAAACTCTTGAGTATTATCTCGAGTTTTATTGCGATGGGGCGAGAAATAAAATTACAAGGTTAAACTTAATTCAAAGATTGTTGGCTGCTTTCAATCTTTTAGTTCTTCCTCTGGTCTCGAAGTATCCCTACCTAGTTGCAACATTAACTTTTATTGCACAAGGTGTGACAATAGCCATACCTTTTCAGCCCGAATATCAGCAATATAATATATTACCAGATGCTTTAGCCAAAATGAAAAGTGTGGCAAATAAAATGCACGAAAAATGGCACTATGTTGCAAATGGAAAATTAACAGAAGAAGAGATTGAGGAGGAAGTTAAAAATTTTCTATTAGAAATAGAAAATATCGAAAATAATATTCAAAAGAAATTATATTTGCGATCAAATAGTAGGATAATTGCTATGGCAAAAAATGAAACAGAGGAATATTTCAAAAACTATGGATAATTTGTCATTAAATACTCCGAAAAAAATTTTCTTAGGTAACTTCTTCCCATCGATTGAACGAAGAAGCGTTTTTCCTAACATTAAAATTAATGCTCCTATGCCATTGACAATACCGCCAAAAAATAAAAAAGATTTGAAAAAGTTTCATAAAAATATATGAGCGATGAAAATTCTAAAAATGAAATTATTACTAAAACATGGTATAGAAAAAAAAATGAAAATATATCACTAGATATTAACCTACCCATTATTGATGGGAAATGTGAATTAAGATGTTCTGCATTAGTTACGATTTATAAAACATATAATAAAGATTTACTTTTATCTTTTGATTCGAAAAGTTTTGTCGAAAGTTTTTTATCACGTCCTGAGACTTTTTTAAAACATAGAATTTGGTATATTGATAAAAGCGATGATAATGAAGCTATATTACAATTAGGTAATCTTCGCTGTAAGATTCCATATAATGATGCCGTAGCTCTAGCACAGATAGTAGATAATGCCAGAAAAGAGATTCTTGATCGTGCATTAATTATAGAAAAACAATGGCAAACACTCAATTTTGACCCTTTGGGAAGTGGATTGTATCGTTTAATGGATATACCATATGGTTTATGGTTATTATTTTTAAAATTTGCTAATGAATATGATTTCCAAAAAGGAAATAGTGACTGGCATATCTTTAATTCACAAGCTTATCAAATATCGACAATCAATAGATCACATTTTTCTGTTGGAGAAAATAATCAATGCGTCTTAGAAGCACATTTTCCTCGTGAAACACTTGTGGGTAATAACGAGCGTGATCGAGTATCTATTTGTTGGAGCAGTCAAAATTACTATCGTAATTTTAACTATGATACACCAGATACGCTTAATGCTCTAATGTCGTATAATTGGTTAACTAAAAAGTTTTTACCAAAAGTACTAGAATGGAATGAAAATCAAAATAAAAAGTGGTTTTTACACTTTTTCTCAAAAAATGAATTTAATTTAGACAAATTTTCTTGGCAAGCAGACGGATATTCGCAACTTTCAATGCCCAGAACAGATGATATTAAAACATGGATTAATGCTACTAGTGCATTACAATTATTTTTCCATATGAGGCCACATAGTAATTTCCCTGATAAAATATTTTTATTCACGAAGGAAGCCTTATTGAGTTTACTAAATATATATGATATATCAGATTCAATAAAAAAATATATTGCTGGTAATTTAAATGCTTGGAAAAACGATGCTGACGTTAGTGAATTAGTAATCGGATATACAAAACGGGCAATTGAGACGAATGAGCTTTCAGGTGTGTCTTTAGATTTTTTACTACGATGTGTATTTATAATATTAGATCAAGAAAAGCAGAAAACTAAAAAAAGCACTACTTTGTGCCATGCCTTAAATCCACTTAGAGAGGTGTTTGAATATTGTGATTCTGAAATCTATAGAGAAAGAATATCAGTATCTCTTCCTTAAAGTGATACTTAATAGTATGTAACTAGTAAATATAATTTATTCAGTCTTTATTACGCGAACATCTATCTTATTGATACCACCTAAGATCTTGTCATTGTTTATGTGATATATACCGCTGAATTCAGTTACGGCAGGTACAATAAACCGATGTTCACTGTATGAAAAACAATCTTTTTCACCTACAAGTCCCCAGACAATAGATAATTTTTGAGCTTCTAAGGCTTCGATTAATTTTGTTTTATTGATTACCACGGGTCCAAATCCAAACCCAGTATTTGTATTTAACTGTGAAGCTATTAATGTATTATCAGCATTAATAAACATTGCTTCGCTTCCCGACCATTTTAAGTCAAGAAGTTTACATACGAATGGTGAAGGAATACGGGAATAACCACACTCACTTATTTCACAAACAGTGGAATAATAAGTATAATCAATTTCGGGGAACCAATTGTCCCTATCCTTAATGAACAAATGCTCGCCTAGTGTCGAACGACGCCAAGGATATTCTCCAAGCCAGCAGTCCCCGGCAGATCCCAAAGAACAACCGTTGCCATTAAAGTTTACCTTTTTTATCGCCTTTAAAAATTTACTTAGATCCGATTGATGAACTAACCAGCTTCTAAGATGAACCCACATCTTAAGTTGTCCATGAGCCTTTAACTCGAACGCATCAAATTCGGGTTCTTTCCATTCATAAAAACCAGATAATGTGAGCCAATCTATTGAATCATCAGGAACGTCATATTTAGGAGTTATGAGAGACAAAAACTCCTTTGGCTGTGCGGCAACCCAATGTTTTCTATCCGCATTTAAATTATCATCATCAAATGGATTGGGATATTCATCGATTTTAACAGAACAAGTGTCTTCGGCAACTCGAGAATCCTCAACATATTCTTTTGTTATGTCTTTTAAAACTTGTGATGGGTCAAAGTTCCTGACACCAATTTGCCATGCACCTTTAAATATACTTTCAATTATATTGTTCCATCTATCTAATATATAATAATGATCCGACAGGTATCCAAGGAATTCATACAATGCTATCCACTGATATTTTTTACTTATCCTCTCGACCTTTGATGATTCTTGATCCGCCCTTAAACGACTAAAAGCGTGGTTTTTATCATATTGTGAAAATCTTTCTGGTGTCCATCCTAATTCCGATATGCGTTGTGCAATCCAACGCTGAGCTAATTCAGCATCATAAGGTTTTGCCTTAACATTGTGGTTAATTCTTTTTTGCCGAGAAATTGACGAAAAGGATTCTACGTGTGCTTGCATTACGTATCTTCCAAAGTCTCCGTAACCTCCGAATCCAAATACATTGGGAACAATAGAATGAGAAATAAGACGCCATTCATCAGGTGAGATTAAATCATTGAATTTCTTTTTTCCTTGTATTCGTGGAAACTGAGTACGGAATGGTGGTCGAAATAATTCTACCTTAATTTCAGAAGGTAAACATTTTTTATATACCGCAATTTCTAAAATTGTTTGTGCATAATCACGAAATAAAATATGAGGATTAACATATTTTTTCGAATAAACATTCGTAAAAACAGTTTTTGTCAATCCAGCTAGTTGCTCAGTATTATTTTCTCTAAAGGCAACTCCACATGCAACAGCGTAAGCCCTTTCGGTTACATAAGGATCATCAACGTCATTTATGCTTTTTAATAACTCACCGACGACATGGCATCTTCCGATAAGAAGCCGTGTAGCAGCTAAAGTAGGACGAAGACGAAAAGCTCTATGATTGCTTGAAAGAAACCAGAATAGCGTAAGTCCGACAAGATAGGCCTGTTCATCAGATACTAAATCCAGAGAAACATAAAATGCCCATTGTACAATTTGTGATGCGTTATTTGAACCATCTGACTCGGTCATCTCAGATAAAGGAATAGTCCACATTAACTCACGTTCAGGCAATTTATACTTTAATAAATTACGATGAAGAAATTTTGCATTATATGGGTGTTCGGGAATTACCGCACACTTCAAAAGTGTACTTAAAACGGCACTCTGATTAAAGGAACATGCTTCATTTAATAATTTTAAACTTGTAGCTGTAAACGAATGTGGTGATCTCCATAACAGTGATTCTAGAAAATCGTCTAGTAAATCACGTTTTAGACATTCTGAATCAATAAGTTCAAGAAGTTCGACTTTAAAACCTTCCGGTATTAGAATTGCAAATGCACGAGCAAGTCCTTTACATCTATAATAGTTGTCGGGATCTTTAAGCGCGGTAAAAACTTTGTTCGTATTCCATTCTTTTTTAAGTTGATCCACGGTTTTTATTTGAACAAGTAAATTGCGAGCGACTAAAATTTCGGAAAATCGTTCAAAAGGAAGACGTACGAAAATCCTTTTTTTATCTTTTGGCATCAAGCCACCAGAAACAACTTCGACAATTATTCCATTAGATTTTAGATGGTAATATAAGGATCTAGAATTTTCCCTTGATGGGGAAAATGGTTCTATCAACCTTTTTATGATCATTTGTTCTACTTGATGTCCACGACTATTCTGAATTGCTTTTGCTATAGTTGAGATGGCTGCTTCTGTATTTTCACTGGAGCAATCAATGTCGTGTTCGAGTTTTTCACATAGACGTTTTATTCTAACATCAATAACTTTTTCAATTGTTATTACTCCTAATGGAAGTTCTTGACTTTCAAATGCTTCACAAAACAGACGAAGAAATAGTGGATTATTAAATTCGGTAAGTAAGGGGGGGAAATGGTTGGCTTTAATATCGAATCGCTCAAAATACTTGCGGACAGCCTCAAAACTTCCTTCACCTAATCCATAATGCCTTAAATAGGCCCAGGATTGATCGTTACCTTTAGCTAATGATAATGGAAGGGTGATAGAAGCAAAGTCACTTCGACAACTCACGACAAGCTTGACGTGAGGATAATTATTAAGTTTATTTGCAAAAGCGTTTAAATGACTAATCCATAGTTTTTTGTGATCACTTTCATTTAACGCATCGATACAAATCAAAGCTGGATTTTTTTCTGTATACGCAGATTGATTTAGTACGGCCAATAAACTATCTATATCCGAATTCCATCCTGTAATTTCTATCAACTGAGACCATGGTGCGTTATGCCCGATAAATTGTTCCCCTAGCAATAAAATCGCACAACTACCAAATTTACGTGCCTCATCAACAATTGCCGCGAGGATATGGCTTTTCCCAATTCCTGCATCACCGAGTAATAGTAGTTTTTGGTTATTTGCCCATAAATGCTCTTTGCAAAGTGTTGCCCATTGTTCAACCGATCGTGCACACTGAATAGATTTACAATTAATATAATCGTATGATTTATTTTGATCTACTTTTTTGTTTTCGCTCGATTGCTCGTTTTTCCTTTCTAAGTAATCACATAATAATTGGCAATCTTTGATCACTTGTATTGCAGAAACGTGAGCGTCGTTTAAATTCGGTAATCTAATAGTCGGCCATTCAAGCGAAACAAATATTTTAACATGTTTTTGAAAATTATTGATTTCTAATTTGTAAGAATATTTTAAATCTGAAGTTAAAAGTATTTTTTCAAAATCTTCACATGTTTTGACTGCTTTTAAAAACAAAGATTTGAATTTGTTTTTAGTATTTTTATTCTCTGTGAATATTCTAAGTTTTCTTCCTGCATCTGTTTCCACATGTTCATTAGGAGAATAACGTACATCAAGATTTGCTACAGCATTCTGAATAACTTGCGCCATCCATTCAGATGTGAACTCAGGTGTTCCAAACCAGTATGTCAAAAGCTGGCGATAGGGGGTCTGGCATAAAGATAATGTTAATTCAGACTTACCCAACCAAGTAAACTTAATTTTATGTTTGATTCCTTGATTGCGACTATAAGTATTCCATTTTTTAATCTTCGTGTCCCATATTTTTTGTTGCGCGGGGTTACGATCAATGGGAACTGCTATTCTGTATTCTGCTAATCGAGGATGGTTTTTAATAGCTGAATAAAATGATTTTTGAATCTGGGTCCATTGACTATTTGTTATTTTATTAATGAATTTACACTGAATGCCGATTTCAGAACCATTTTGCAGTATAAGATATCCTTCTACACCACCATCACCTCCCGCACCTTCAACGCGCCTGAAGGTACCCTTTTCCTGCGTCTCAATACAAATAATCTGCGAGACGAGTTCTTCGAATGCCTTATTCTTTGATCCTTGATATGGTCTAATATTATCAAAATCGACTTCTTGCAAAGCTTTAACCATAAAATGGTAATAGCTTTTTTATCAGAGAAATCCAGCTATTGATAACGCTCAAAAGATTCTCTTTTGCAAGCTGCGTTTCGTTCTGCCGCTCAGATTTTAAGGCTTTGACAAAGGTTTAGTTGGCTGCATTTTGTAACCTGAAAAATCACCTTATGATTTCAATGGCTGAGTGCTTCTTTCCATTTTTGCTTGTTAAACATGACTTGTTTCTTACCGATCCTCTGTCTTGGCCTTAGGTGGACTTCAAACTGCTGATCCTATATAATATTCCCTGAGGTAAGAACGTCAGGATTTTATTCAACCATTGACGGTTGTGCATCTTTTTCAACGTTTTTCGATGCATTTAATGGCAAGCCATTGCATGATAGATATTTCATCTATCAATATTTCTTCTTCTGCTGTCGATGGTGCAATCCTTGGCGTTGGCTGTCCTTTTCGAGTTTTTTTCGAATGAATGCATGCATTTCTCAACTGATACACGTGACTTGCAATCTCTGCGATAATATCTATCGCAGTCAGATTGATTGGAGGGATAATTTCACCACTCGACGTTGTGCGCGGTTGTGAGATTCTTGTCGAGACAGCAGCTGGCAGTGAAAGGAGTTTATTTGACAAGTCCGCACTCGAAACTACCCACCGGAGCACAGCATCTATCTGTTCCTTTTCTTTTCTAGCCTGTACTCCAAGTTTTATTGGTGCTTCCTCGAAAAAATATTCAAGCACATTGTAATAGTTTTTGAACTGAGAGATCGGAGAATAGTCCCTCAACGCTGAAAAATAATATGCTAATAACTGTTCGTCATGAAGAGATGTAGCTGTTACGAGTTCCTGTTTAATCTTGAAATTGGATGGAGAGGAATATCCCCGATGCACGGGATACTCCAATGGGATTGGACTTGGTTTATTCGGATAAATAACTTCGAACATCTCTGCTTGTTCCAATGTCAACATGTTTCCACCAACTTTAATAATTGGCAGATTAAATGAGCCTGTTCCTAGGCTCGAATGACCTTTTGTCTTAACAGAGACAATAATTTCCATCGCTGACTGGAGCTTTTTGCGATAATCTTCAATTGCGTCTTGGAAATATGGCTTAAACAAACACCAGTCGTTAAAGTGATCCTTACTCGGATGGTTAGGGTCGTTGCATTCGACGATTGTGTTGTCGTTCAACGTATCCAATACGAGGCATTCTGTCAGACGCCAATCGTATTCTGAATAGTGATTCTCCGTATTATCTTTCCAGTAAAGGAATTCACTAATCTTGCTCGTCAGTTTTGATTCTGGGTGATGCTTCGAATATTCAAAAAGATAATTGTCGATAACATACTCGAGTTCGCGTTCAGATGGAACCTTTTCTTTCCAGTCAAAACGAGTCTTTGCCACGGAATCTAAACGTTCCAAAAAGTAGAATGGCTGTGAAGAGATGATAGGTTCCCCCATCAAACTTGGTGTGATTACCATGGGAAATTTAAGTCCGGAAAAAAAGACTACCTTTCCAAGACCTCGTGAATTTGTCAAAGGTAACAAGATATTAGTACTCATTCTATTGGCTTTGGGTTAAAACCTTAAAAAAAAATCAATCCGGTATCTAACTAACATAGTTGATGGTACATATTTTTGTAAATCATGGTCGTTAATGCTTAGAATTTTGAAGTTGTACCATTTGCAAGATATTATGATTTTTGACTTAAACACTGGTTTCAGAATGCAAAATATGTTGCCAATCGTGTAAAGAATTTTGCGAATTCAAAAAGTTCCTTTCGACACACTATGGGGTTAGTTTCGTCAATTTTGTCAGTTCTGACATAGCATGGTTTCAGGGGAATCAAACGGGCAAGCGTATAGAAAACTGGACGAGAAATAATCACCCTAAAAGCCTATTATTATTACGACACCATTGTATCCCAATTGTATCCTTTTTCCCAGGAAACACATTTTTGGGGATATTTCAGGATAATTCAGGATTTTTTATAAGCTTTTGGAAGCGAATATTTTGAATCTCAGGATGCTTCCAGATCATTACTGATAAAAACATCAAATGCAGTTTAGAAATCCGCTGCTCTATCCAACTGAGCTACGGGTGCATGTAGCTTATTGTAAGCATTTTACAAACAATCTATGTTTGTGGCGAGTTTTTGTGTTGCCCGTTTTTTATACTCTTTCCATCATGCGCATCACATCATCCATACGCAAAGCCATCTGGAAAGACAGCCGCAACGGGGAAACACGTCCTCGTGGGTGGATGCTAGACATTCGGCTTCCGGGCGGCAAGCGGGTTCGTAAGTTTTACGATACAAAGGCTAAGGCCGAGGAAGGACGTGAGGAAGAAATTGGCAAGCTCCAAAAGGAAGGGCTGGAAACATTCAATATGCCGCAAGCCTTGCGCCTTGATGCCATTGAATCCAGAAAGATTCTCGATAAAGCGGGACTGCAAGAAATGCGGTTGTCAGATGCCATCCAAGTGTATGTCAGCCATTACAAGCTGCATAAGCGCACCATTCCCTGTTCCGAGGCAGTTACAAAGTTACTTTCACAAAAGGGCAAAGAAGGACTATCGGAACGACATCTAAATGGAATGAAAACTCGCCTTGGAAAATTCGTTTCAGAGTATGGCGATATACCACTAGCCGATGTTAATACTGAATCGCTGAGAGAATGGCTTGAAAAAGCGTGTAAGAATGAAGGCTCGATCAATTCTATCACACATAAAAATTATCTTCAATGCGTAGGGCAGCTATTCCGATGGGCAAAAGTGCGACACTATGTCGATGAAGACCCAACGGAAGGCATTGAGACATTCAAGCGAAAGCCTACAAACCCGCATCTCCTATCGCTTGGCTCACATCAATGACGTTGAGCAGGTAGCACTTGAGGCTGGGAATAGCCCTCAGAAAATCTTTGCGGACTATCGGGCTGTTCAGATCCCAGATGGCCGCCTTGTCACCAAAGCTCTCGCTACGAAGTGGTTTTCCATCGCCACCCGGCATAGGACTTGGACGAATGAACGGAAGGACACGACATGAACTAGCTGGCGGCTCCGGTTGCCCCGTGCGCGATTCTGATGTGATCTATCCTACCTAGATATTATTAGGCGTGCCATATAACATATTAGATTATCTAGGGACGAGACATAGGCTGTCGCCCCTCTGTTACAATTTTGTGAAAAGAAAGTTTTAAGTGAGTTTTCTTAACGCCTATATGTCGGGATGTTGCCGCTAATATAACGGCTAGCTCATAAAAACACCGCAAATAATAGCGTTGACTTTATCGCATCAGTTCTCTAGGGTGTGTTAAGGTAAAATAAGGAATCCACAATGAGAGCGATGTGAATGAAAGCAATGAACATCACATCAAGCTTTTCAAAGCGGGAGAAAATCCTGCGGAAGGCTTTGAGACGTCGGAAAAGTCTCTCGACTTCGTTACGTTTTTTGTAAAGTTCCCGGTCATATTCCCACGGATTCAGACGGTTGATTTTGGGTGGAACCACTGGCTGGAGTTCCAAGGAGAGCATCAACTGGCGGGTTTCGTCTCCCTCGTATGCCCGATCCATGATCATCGCCCGTAGGCTGTTGGGTTGGCGGGGTGCCCAGTCCGTCACCAGTTTGCGTCCCTCGGGGCCATCGGCGCATTGCCCAGCAGAGAGGGAGAAGCATAGTGCTGTCCGCTCATTTGCGGCAACCAGATGAATCTTGGTCGTAAGTCCTCCTCTGGATCGTCCGATGCTTTGCGGGCCGTTTTTTTTAGAGCACCGGTTCCATCGGGATGCACCTTTACGGAGGTGCTGTCGAGCATGGCTGACTCAACTTTGATCTGGATGATCTGTTCTTGTTGCAGTGCCTCAAAAACACGAGCTAGCACCCCGGATTTTGCCCATCCTCTCATGCGAGTGTACACCGTATGCCAATGGCCAAACTTCTCTGGCAGTCTGCGCCATTTGGCTCCGTTTTCAGCGATGAAAAGAATGGCGTTGAGCACCTCCAGATTGCCGTAGCGTATAGTGCCTCGATGCTTGGGGAAACAATGGGCGATGCGTTCGTATTGCTCTTGGTTAATCTCCATGTCCCATCATATCGTGACACTTTGTGATCGTCGAGTTTTACCTTAACACGCCCTAGGATATTACGGTCGATTCCGATCTTGAATAATGATCGGAGAACAATGATGGCTCCATTGAAGCAAGTGGCAGAAACACCTTTACAGCGTGAGGAGTTCTTTTTTGCTCCTTTGGGAGTGTAGGTCCGTTTTTCATTTCGATATGTGTCGGCCCATTCTTTGCATGTATTTACCGAAATGGAGGCCAGCCGCTCTTTAGGTAAGCCTTTCCATGTTCGTTCGATTGCTTTAAGGCAGTTTCTTATAAAACTCCTTGGTGTTGGGCCTCAGCGTGGCGTCTTCCTCTAACTGACGTTTACAGATGACCATAGCCTCGCCCATCGTCGTCTTCTCATCACCAGAACGTTGAACTGTTCGTCGCTTGGTGCGAGCGGAGCCAATATGTTCGGCCATCCTTACTTCGGCGATGGATTGGGTCTTGGTTTTGAGGCTGGCCCATTTCTCCTTGCCTCCGCTATAGGTCCGAACATAATAGACACCTGATTTATGGCGAACGAGATTTTGAATACGAGTTTTGAACCATCTCTGGCTACTTTTAGAAGCTTTCTTGGGTGCCACCATGGTTTGACCGTAGAAAACGACCGTAGAACGGTCAAATAAAATCTACGTAAGTCGTTGATAGGACGGGTGGCTGAGTGGTTGAAGGCACTCGACTCGAAATCGAGCGTACCCCTTAAAGGTATCGTGAGTTCAAATCTCACCCCGTCCGCCAAATCGAGTGCTCTTGATTTTCAACGATTTAAAAAGTCAATTCCCGACGTGGAACATTTGCTTCCTAATTGAACGTCAACAAACCGACCTTGTTCAATCACTTCTTGAAAGCAAGCGGTGGAATTTTAATCTCTCAGGTTTGAATTCCCCGTCGCTTGCGGCGAGGATTCTTTATTCCAGCACAAAAAAATCGATTGAACAAAATAGCCAAAGATCATCTGCAAAGAAAAGGCCCGGAAGAATTATCATCTTCCGAGCCATGTGATTTAGGAAAGTGACTTTCTAGAGCGTTTTAAAAAGGGATATAGCCACAAGAAGCAAACCAGTTGAGTGCGTCTTGAGAAGTAACCAATCGCAGGGCTTGGCCGATGGCTTCAAAGAGGGTTTGGCGAGTTCGGGCTTTTAC
>Ga0187810_10000255_pt1 | contig 22846 bp, 18 predicted proteins | sample NC_wetland_sal_i_9_FD_132963 | JGI IMG/M metagenome (GOLD analysis project Ga0187810, IMG submission 132963) | Wetland sediment microbial communities from Neuse River Estuary, North Carolina, USA - ASW_5 | ecosystem: Environmental > Aquatic > Freshwater > Wetlands > Sediment | place: USA: North...
CGAAGAATAACCCCGTCCTCATCGGCGAACCGGGAGTCGGAAAGACGGCCATCGTCGAAGGGCTGGCCCGGCGGATTGTTTCCGGCGATGTCCCGGAAAGTTTGAAGGATAAAAGAATCGTCGCACTTGATCTGGGGGCGTTGATTGCCGGGGCGAAGTACCGGGGCGAATTCGAGGAGCGGCTCAAGGCCGTCCTGCACGATGTCACCAGCGCCGACGGGCAGATCATCCTTTTCATCGATGAAATTCACACGGTCGTCGGAGCAGGCAAGGCCGAGGGAGCGATGGACGCCGGCAATATGCTCAAGCCGATGCTGGCGCGAGGCGAGCTGCACTGTATTGGAGCCACGACTTTGGATGAGTACCGCAAGCATATCGAAAAAGACCCGGCGCTCGAACGCCGTTTCCAACCCGTGCTGGTGGACGAGCCGACGGTGGAGGATACGATTTCGATTCTGCGCGGACTCCGCGAACGGTACGAATTGCATCACGGTGTGCGTATTCAGGACTCGGCGCTCGTCTCGGCGGCGGTTCTCTCCCACCGCTACATTTCGGACAGATTCCTCCCGGACAAAGCCATCGACCTCGTCGATGAGGCGGGAGCCAAACTGCGGACGGAGATCGAGAGCATGCCGGAGGAACTGGAAATGCTCGAACGCCGCACGATGCAGCTTCAGATCGAGCGAGAGGCTTTGAAAAAAGAAAAGGATGCCGCTTCCAAGACCCGTCTCGCTGAATTGGAAAAAGAACTGGCCAATCTCACCGCCTCCCGCGACGAGCTGAAAAGCAAGTGGCAGTTGGAAAAAGAGGCCATCGCCTCAATCCGACAGATGCGGGAGGAGATCGAAAAACTCCGCACCCAGATGGATCAGGCCCGCCGGGTGCAGGATTTGAACCGGATCGCGGAAATCCAGTATGGAAAACTCCCCGAAGCGGAGAAAAAACTCCGGGTTCTGGAAGAAAAAATCAGTGCCAGACAGGGGGAAAACCTGATCAATGAAGAGGTGACCTCGGACGAAATCGCCGAGATTGTCTCACGCTGGACGGGAGTCCCTGTCACCCGGCTGTTGGAAGGCGAGAAGGAAAAACTTCTCCGCCTGGATGAAATCCTCCACGAGAGAGTCATCGGCCAGGGTGAGGCGGTGCAGGCGGTGGCTGATGCCGTCATTCGCGCCCGCTCAGGGTTGAAAGACCCGAAGCGTCCCATCGGCTCCTTCATTTTCCTAGGCCCGACCGGGGTCGGTAAAACGGAGTTGGCACGGGCACTGGCTGAAGCACTTTTTGACAGCGAGGATGCGATGGTGCGGCTCGACATGTCTGAGTACATGGAGAAGCATGCCGTCTCCCGCCTCCTCGGTGCGCCCCCAGGCTATGTCGGTTACGAAGAGGGTGGCCAACTGACCGAAGCCGTCCGAAGGAAGCCCTATGCAGTGATTCTTTTCGATGAAATCGAAAAAGCCCATACCGATGCCTTCAATGTCCTTTTGCAGATTCTTGATGACGGACGCCTGACCGACAGTCAGGGAAGGACGGTCGATTTTAAAAACTCGATCATCATCATGACTTCGAACATCGGCAGCCCGCACCTGCTCGAACTCCGGGGCGGTGACGAAGTGGTGCCCGACAAAATCCGGGAGCGGGTGATGAAGGAATTGCGCGGACATTTCCGCCCCGAGTTTTTGAACCGCGTGGACGAGATCGTCCTCTTCAAACCTCTTTCGCTTCCTGAGATCGAGCGGATCGTCGATCTTCAACTCGTCCTCCTGCGTGAACGTTTGCGGGAGCGCGATATTGAAATCATTCTCTCGAAGTCCGCCCGCGAGTTCATTGCGCGGGAAGGATACGATCCCGTCTTCGGTGCCCGCCCGCTGAAGCGTTTCCTCCAGCGGGAAATCGAGACCAGCCTCTCCCGCAGCCTGCTGGCCGGGAAAATACGCGATCACTCAAAGGTGACGGTATCGGTCAAGGACGGCCATCTGGACTTTGAGGTGACTTTGGAAACTAAAAAGAAAGAGTCCTGATGTGACAACCTCCCGCCGCGAAGTTCATGTCTTTTGGTATCCGGACGATTATGAGTCTGCCGATTCCGCATTTTTAAAAAAATGCGACGTGGTTGTCATTGATATTTTGCGCGCCACTTCGACGATGCTGACGGCTCTGGCCCACGGTGTCCGCCGCATACATACCTGTCGCTCGGTGGAGGAGGCCTTTGAAAAAAAGGCCGCGCTGCCGAATGCCATCCTGGCGGGCGAGCGAGGCGGATGGAAGGTGGAGGGATTTGACCGGGGAAACTCCCCCCGGGAATTTGTCGAAATTCCCGAAGGGCGGGATGTCATGGTCATGACGACGACGAATGGCACGCGGGCGCTTCGGGCTGCACGACCAGCCGCTCGCATTTTGATCGGCTCATTCCTGAATTTTTCGAGAGTCTGTGAAACGCTTCAGTCATCGGAACGTCCGATCGCCTTTTTCTGCGCGGGGACGATCGAAGATTTTTCACTTGAGGATGCGATTTTTGCCTCGGCGGTTTTGGATCGCCTGAATCTCGATCACCCAGCCCGGGCCATTTGGACAGGGGAGAATCGTCCCCTGCCCGAGCGCCTTTCGGAGACAAAAAATGGGCGGCGATTGGCCGAGATTCATCTTGCCGAGGACATCCCCTGGTGTGCCCAGGTTGATCACTTCCCACTGCAGGTTCTTGCCGAAGCGGGCGAAGTGTTCGTCGCCTGAAAATCGGCTGTATTAGCGGTTTTAAGGGGGATTTTTGGTTTCTTAATAAGTTGCAAATAACTTGCCCTTGTTGAATTTTTATATAGCCAGCGCACCGTCCGGGTACAAAATGCAGTCCCATTTATGACCAGATGTGGTTTTATAAAATTTGTTTGGATTGCTGCGGGGCTATCCAGCCTTCCGCTCTTTCTTTTTGCCGAACCCCCTCCAGCTACTTCTTCGCAGCCCCCGCTTGAGATTGTGAAGATATCGGCGGACGGAGTGGGAAAAACGATGGGTGTCACCTCCAGCCAAGTCTCGGTCACTGGCAGTCAGGATGCTGCGAATCCCGGCATTTTGGTGACCATCCAGCCGGGAGAAGATGTTGCCCCGGGCCTTATCTTGAAGCCTGCCACTGGGGACTGGAATCTTTCACGCTATGGGTATGTTGAGGCAAAGGTGACGAATACCGGGCCTCAATCAATCTCTCTTTGCCTGTGCCTTTACAATGCGGGGGAATGGCAGACGAACCCCCTCAATGCTGAAAACATCCACTTGGAACCGGGCAAGACATCCACCATCAGGGTCGCTTTTGGATATTCTTTTTCCAAGCCAAGCTACCCGCTCAAATCATCCGCCGTCGTCCGCATGCTCCTTTTTTCCGGGAAGGCCGATTTCCGTCAGGCCTTTGTGCTCCAATCCATTGAGGCTGGAGGAAGTCCCGGTGAACAACCTCCCTCGCCACAACCTGCCCCTGCACAGGCAGAACAACCCCAGCCGGGAAAAACTTCAGAGACATCTACCGCGGGCGTTGACAAGAACAAGAAGTCTGCAGGCGGCTACCTCATTGGCGGGGATGTTCCGCTCACCTTGCCGGACCAGATCGAGGAAAAAGGTGCAACGGCCAGCGTCGTGACGAAGGATGATCAGCAGCTTCTCCACATTGCCTATCCTTCCGGAACGAGTGAAGAATCAGTCACGCTCAAGCCGCTCGGGGATCCCTGGAACCTGAGCGAATATCTTCAGCTTCGGTTCAAGCTGCAAAACGACGGGACGACTCCTGTCCAACCGCGCATTCAAGTCGTCAGCAAGGATATCTCTTCGGAATGGATCAGTGCGCCCGCTCCTCTTGCGCCCGGCGCATCGCAGGAACTGGTCTATCCGTTTTCAACCCCCGTCAAATCGGCGGGGCAGCCGAATGACACCATCGAAATTGACAGTACAGCCATCACGGCCATCCATCTCTCCGTCGAACATCCCGACGCGGAGAAATCTCTTTTGGTGGAAGCGATTCAGGCCACGCTTCCGCCGTTGCAGGCAAAGGTCGCCGGACTCGGGGAGGTCCCCCCGGTTAACGGAAATTGGATCAAGACGATGGATGAAAATTTTGACGAATCGACCCTCGACACTTCAGTCTGGAATGCCGAAGGGGAAAACCCTTACGACAAACAGAGCCACTTCAGCAAAGGCAACATCATCCTCGGCGATGGTGTCGTAAAACTTCACTACGAGAAAAAGACCGGCCATCAGAACGATGTTGAAAATGCCGAAATATCCGATTATGCCACGGGATTTTTGGATACCAGCGGCAAATGGCAGCAGAAGTACGGGTACTTTGAGGCGCGTATGAAACTGCCTCGTGCTCCCGGATTGTCGATTGCCTTCAGGCTTCTCTCGGCGAGTGACGGACAGAAGCCAAATGGCGCGGACACACGTGCCACCGGAATGGAATCCGACATTCTCGAACATCTCACTGGCTGGGGACCTTTCCGTTACCATGTGGGCACGCTCAATCCTTCAACAGGCTCGGCGAGCGTGGTTTCCGGCACGGATGTCTATTTTCAACCGGACAAGGATGGTTTTGTCACCGCCGGGTTGTTGTGGTTGCCGAATTCGGCTGTATTTTATTGCAACGGCGTCGAGGTTCCCAAGGGGCAGAGCGGTATTATTTCAAATGTCCCTGCCTTCATCCGCTTCACTCTTACGTCTGGCGGCTACAACAATTCCAAGTTGGATGATGCTCAACTGCCCGCCGACTTTGTCATTGATTACGTTCGAGCCTGGCAGCGAGGGGATCTCATCTCACCGACTGACGGGAAGCAGCGGAAGTAGAGCCCGGCGATCAGCAACAGTATTTTTCCAGGTAACGGAGATAGGTCACCGTGCGGTCTCGTCGCTCGGTATCACCGTTCTGGTCGTAGGCGCGAAGGAGATTCCCCAGCATACGTTGGGCGGTGACAAACGGAGTGGCTTCAAAACAAGTCGGGTCTTCCCAGCACTTGGGCGAGGTTTTGAAGCGGATGGCCAGATGTTCGGGAGGAACGCTCATGCCGTTGTTGAACGGGTCGAAGACGATCTGCCCGCAGCGAGCCAGGTAGTGGCCCGGAGTGTTCAAGCCATACACTTCCCTCCCGAGCCTTTGGGAGACAAAGATGTAGACGAGGGAAAGAGTCAGAGGGTTGCCGAGTTTGGATTCCAGGATTTTGTCGATGTAGCTGTTGCATGGGTTGTAGTAGTCGTCGGAATTGCCCCGGAAATTTTCCCGCTTCCCGAGTATTTCGGCGAGAGCCTCCACGAATGCGGTGTCGGGAGAATTCGCCGGAGCCAGCTCATCCACGCGATCTGCCAGGCAGTTGAGTTTCTTGCGTCCGGCGGTGATGTCACACGCGGGATTTTCGACCTGGGCGAGAGTCCAGCAGAGTTCCTCCAGTCGCAGCCAGCCGGGAAAATCCTTTGAGTGTTTGCGGAGGTCGCCGAATTCCTGACAGGTGCAGACGCCCCACGCGTGAAGGATTTTTTTTGCCTGTAGGGCGACTTGCGGATGCTTGTTGTGGGCAAGCACCCGCACGGTTTTCTCATGGCGTGCCCGATCCGTGGTCAGTTCCTGTATGACGAGTGCAACGGTATCACCATCCTCATCCATCAGGATGGCTTCAAGAGCTTCGATTTGAGAAGCGGCGGGCATACCGCACTTTAAGGCTTGAAGTGAATGACTCCGCTCGTCTCCTGCTGGGCGAGGTGATCCTCATCCGAACAACCCCGGTCTATCGGGGCGTCAGCAGGGGTGGTCTTTGCCTTGACGATGTTGTTTTTCAGGAGGTAGACCTCCACTTCCTCTCCGCTGATATCGGGTAGCATGACTCCGTCGATTTCCACGCAGGGAGAGAGTTCCTGCCCGCTCTTGCGAACCATCTCGGCTTTTTGTTTCGGGTCATTCCAAATGTCCCGGTCTTCATATTCAAGTTCGTGTTTGGCGAAAACGGCGCGGACGCCCCGGCTCCAGCCACAATGGGGTTTCAGGTATGCAATGATTTTTGGGTTAGCCATGTGGTATAGTAGAGCGAGAAATCAAAAAAACAAATGGCAGAAGCGGTTTTTCCGACAAGCTCTCCCAGGAACCTGTCATTGGTTCTTTCTCGCAGGAGGAAAGAGGCTTACGGAGTGGTTGGAATCGTATCAGCAGAATCGGTATCAGCCGGAGCGCTGGGCGAGAGAATGTCTTCCAGAGAAGGGCTTTCAGCAGGCTTGGAGGCGAGCATCTGGGTTTCGGTGGTTGTTTGAAGAACCGTGTCGAGAAGCTCCAGATGGTAGTTTTTCATGATCTGGATGATGTTGTCATGATAAGTGGGATCGGGGCAGTAGCCGGCGCGAAGTATAGAAGCGACAAACTCGGAGCCGGTTGGTTTGGTGAAAGCGGCTTCGTAGCGGGGACTCTCTTTGAGAAATTCGGCATAGCCGCGAAAGCCTTCCTTCATGTCTTTGTAGGAGCGGAAATCGGCACGGGTGAGAACGCCATTGTCTCGGGTGAGCATTTTTTCAAGACGGGGGCCGGTCCAGTTGGAGAAGGCTTTGATGCCAAAGTAATTATGTCCCTTCACAGCCTGTTCGCTGGTGCCGAAGCCGCTTTCGTGGATGGCCATGGCCATGACGGCTGAAGCTGGGATGGCGTAGTTTACCTGAACATCCATTGCCTCGGGCAGGGCTTCTTCAAAGAACGAGCGGTATTTTGGGGGAGCTGAGTCAAGAACCGTGGAGATGGCTTTGCCGAGGGCAACCATTTCCAGTGGTTTCTTGGATTTATAAGAAATCAGTCGGGCAATGCGTGCATCGCGTTCCTGCTTTTCCTTTTCACTGAGGCGTTTGACGGCGCTCAGATCCAGTTCCGTGCGGATGTACTTGCTGGCCATGTCATGGGCCAGTTGCGACAGTCCAAACAAGCTGGAGGCCAGCATGCCGACCACGGCGAGCCAGATGAGATTCGACAAGACGAGGGTACCCCAGAGTCCAAGCCGTTTCGGGCGCTCCTGATAGTACCGCCTCATGGCGATGGTTGGTGTTAGATCAACAATTTTTGGCATAGAACGGTGGGATACTGCCCCTGAGTTCTGAAAGTTTGGAGGGTGGATGGATTTTTGTCAAAGATAAAGCTTAAAAGTATTATTTAAACTATTTTCAATAAACGATTTACGTAATACGCGAAAAGACTTTTCGAGAGCTCTTTTTTTCAAAAAAGAAGGCTAACGGTCGGCTATCTTCTTTAATAGGGCTTGATGCATCTGTATGCCAAAGTCAAAATTTTCGACGGGGAAGTTTTCATTTGGCGAATGGATGCCGCTATCGGTCATTGCGAGGCCGAGGAGAAGGGTGTCCGCACCGAGGATATCTTTGAGATCGGAGACGATGGGGATGCTGCCGCCTTCGCGGACAAGGACGGGATTTTTACCGCCAAAGGCTTGGCTGAGAGCCTTTTGCGCGGCAAGACCGAATCCGGCAGTTGGGTCGACGAGGTAGGCTCGTCCGCCGTGACCGTGGGTGATTTCGATCCGGGTTTGGGCGGGAGTCAGTCGCCGGAAGAATGCTTCAGCCCTTTGAAGGATATCGGCAGGGTCTTGATCTGGCACGAGGCGGAAGGTGAGTTTGGCATGAGCCTCGCTGGGGAGGACTGTTTTGGAGCCGGGGCCTTGGTAGCCTCCCCAAAGGCCATTGATTTCCGCAGTGGGGCGAACCCAGATCCGTTCGAGGGGGGTGTAGCCTGCTTCCCCGCCAAGCGAGGGAGCTCCGCTCGCTTTGAGGAGGTGAGTCTGGTCGGGGTCGAGGAGTTGCCATTGCCGACGTTCCCATTCCTTGATCGGCTGGACTTTGTCGTAAAATCCGGGGATTGCGACACGTCCGTCGGGATCATGAAGTGCTGCCAGCATGCGGGAGAGCGCGGTGAGGGGATTGACCACGGCTCCTCCGAAAAGGCCGGAGTGGAGATCCTGCGCCGGGCCATAAAGATCGATTTCCATGGCGGCGATGCCTCTCAGCCCGTAGGAAAAGGTCGGCGTGGCCGGGGCGACCATGCAGGTGTCGGAGATGGCGATGACGTCGCAAGCGAATTCTTCCCGGTGCTTTTGGATGAAGGGGGCAAGGTGGACGCTGCCGACTTCTTCTTCTCCTTCGATGAGAAAGATGAGGTTCACGGGGAGTTCATCTCTTTTGAGTGCTTCTTCTGCCCCGAGGACATGTGCGAAAATCTGGCCCTTGTTATCCGCTGAACCTCGTGCGTAGATGCGCCCCCCATCCTCGTACGGTTCAAAGGGAGGACGCTTCCATAGCGGGAGGGGATCGACCGGCTGGACATCGTAGTGGCCATAGATTAGAAGAGTGCGAAGACCCGGTTTAAATTCATTTTTGGCGGTGACAACGGGGTGGCCTTCCGTCTCGCGGATCTGGGCGGTGAAACCGGCTTTTCCCAGCCGCGCCCGGAGCCATTCGGCGCAGGCCCGGACGTCCAAGGCGTGGGTGGGATTGGCTGAAATGCTGGGGAATCGGAGGAACTCGAACAAATCCTGAAGTTGTTGCTGGGAAGGCATGCCTTTGAGAATGGTCTGAACACAGAAATTTTGCAAATCCGTCGTGAGGGGGCTCTATGCTTTTTTCGATCCGGAATGAATGGCGACGATGTCGAGGGAGAGGTTTTCCCATGTCACGTTTTGGAAATTAGCCTTCTGAAACATGGCGGCAAGGGCTGGTTGAGCGGGGAAGAGTTCCACGGAGGAACAGAGGTGCTGATAGGCCGATTTTGAACCGGCGATGCTTTCCCCACAGAAGAATTTGACGATGTGGGGCATGACTTTTCCGAGATACCAGAAGTAGATGCCCCGGATCATGGGATGCGGGTGGGAGAATTCGAGGATGTGGAGCATTCCACAGGGTTTGAGGACGCGGTGAAGTTCCCGGAGGGTGGTGGTGCGGTCGAGGAAATTGCGGAATCCAAAGGCGATGGTCACGGCGTCAAAGGTGTTGTCGGGGAAGGGGAGTTGCGTGGCGTCGGCTGCGACAAGGTGGTGCACACCTTTGGCGGAAGCTCGAAGCAGGAGCGGGAGGCAGAAGTCGGCACCGATCACGTCCGCACCCCGTCGCTGGAGGAGGAGGGCCACGTCTCCGCTGCCGGTGGCGAGATCGAGGATGCGGACGGGTTTTTCGCGCAGGACTTTTTGGACAAAGCGTCTCCGCCAGTAAAGGTCAATGCCGAGGGTGAAGAAGTGATTGAAAAAATCGTAGACAGGGGCGATCCGTGAAAAAAGATCGCGGATGGCTGCTGCCGATGTTTCCAAGGCTGCCGGGCGTTAGGAGGTTTTCTTGGCCGGTTCTTCGACGGTGGGAGGCGGGGTCTTCGGGATGGCCTTGAAGGTTAGTTTTTCTCCTTCGCTGTCGAGATCGATGTCGATTTCATCAGCGGCCTTGATGGAGCCGCGAATGACTTCTTCGGCAAGGGGGTCTTCCAGGTGCTTTTCCACGGCACGGCGAAGGGGCCGGGCTCCGTACTGGGGATCGTAGCCTTTCTCGATGAGGAAGTCGGTCGCTTTCGTGGTGAGCTGGATTTTGATTTCCCGGTCGGCGAGGCGTTTGACAACTTTTTCGACTTCGAGGTTGACGATCTGGGCGAGGTTTTCCCTCGTGAGGGAGCGGAAAACGATCAGATCGCTGATGCGGTTGAGAAACTCGGGTTTGAAGACCTTCTTGGCTTCGTCGAGGATCTGTTCCTTGATTTTATTATAGTCGGATTCATCCGATTTGATGCCAAAACCCATGCCGCCGCCATGCTTGATGTATTCAGCTCCGACGTTGGAGGTCATGATGATGATGGTGTTGCGGAAATCGACTTTGCGTCCAAGGCTGTCGGTGGCGTGACCATCTTCCAGAATTTGGAGGAGGATGTTCCAGATGTCCGGGTGGGCTTTTTCGATTTCGTCGAAAAGGACGACCGAGTAGGGACGACGGCGGACTTTTTCCGTGAGCTGACCGCCTTCCTCATAGCCAACATAGCCCGGAGGCGAGCCGACGAGGCGGGAGACGTTGAACTTTTCCATGTACTCACTCATGTCGAGTTGGATGAGGGCATCCTCTTCACCAAAGACATGTTGGGCGAGCATCTTGGCAAGGTGGGTTTTCCCGACGCCGGTGGGGCCGAGGAATACGAAGGAGCCGATGGGTCGCTTCGGGTCTTTGAGATCGGCGCGGGAACGGCGGAGGACTTTGGCCAGGGCCATGACGGCTTCTTCCTGACCGACGACCTTGTTGCGAAGATCCTGGTCGATGTTCATGAGTTGGGCGAGTTCCTTTTCGCTCAGGCGCATGAGGGGGATGCCCGTCCATTTGGCGACGACGTTTTTGATGTCTTCCTCGGTGACTTCGACGATTTGCTCGTCACGCTTTTTCCGCCAGTCGGCGAGGTCTTTTTCAAAGGCGTCCTTGGCTGCTTTTTCCTTGTCGCGCAGGGAGGCGGCACGCTCGAAATCCTGTTCCTTGATCGCGGCTTCCTTTTGGGCCTTGATCGATTCGATTTCCCGTTCGCGGTCTTTGAAGGCGGCGGGGCGGGTGGTGGCGCTGATGCGGGCGCGGGAACCGGCTTCATCCATGATGTCGATGGCCTTGTCCGGGAGGTATCTGCCGGTGATGTAGCGATCGCTGAGGCGGACGGCGGCATCAATGGCCTCATCCATGATCTTGGCCTTGTGGTGTTCCTCATAGCGGGGACGGAGACCCTTGAGGATTTCGACGGCCTGATCTGGTGTGGGAGGTTCGACTTTGACGGTCTGGAAGCGGCGTTCGAGGGCGGAATCCTTCTCGATGTGCTTGCGGTATTCGTTGAGCGTGGTGGCTCCAATGCACTGAAGTTCGCCGCGTGAGAGGGCGGGTTTGATGATGTTGGAGGCGTCCATGGCGCCTTCCGCCGAACCGGCTCCGACGATGGTGTGAAGCTCGTCGATGAAGAGAATGACGTTCTTCGATTTGCGAATTTCTTCCATGACGGCTTTGATCCGCTCTTCGAATTGCCCGCGGTACTTGGTTCCGGCGACCATGAGGGCAAGGTCGAGGGTGATGACGCGCTTATCGCGCAGCAGTTCGGGGACGTTGCCTGCAGCGATTTCCTGGGCAAGACCTTCGGCAATGGCGGTTTTCCCGACGCCGGCTTCACCGATGAGGACGGGATTGTTTTTCGTCCGGCGGCAGAGGATTTGGATGACGCGCTCGATTTCGTTGCGGCGTCCGATGACGGGATCGAGCGAGCCCGCGTATGCCATCTCGGTCAGATCGCGACCAAAGGCTTTAAGGGCAGGGGTCTTGACCTCTTTTTTCGAGGTGGGTTGCGAGGGAGATGAGCCTTGCGGGCCTTCCGATTGAGGGGAGGAAAACTCGTCTTCCGGCTCACCGCTCTGACCACTGCTTTCGTAGTTGGGGTCGAGTTCCTTGAGGACTTCGTTGCGGGCCCGCTCGATGTCGACATCAAGGCTCTTGAGGACGCGGGCGGCGACACCGTCCCCTTCCCGGAGAAGTCCGAGGAGAATGTGTTCGGTGCCGACGTAGCTGTGGTTGAGGGCTTTCGCCTCCTTGCTTGCGAGAGCTAGGACTTTTTTCACGCGGGGGGTGTAGGGGATGTTGCCGGACATCTTGGTATCCGGCCCGGAGCCGACCTGCTTTTCCACTTCCATGCGGACGGTTTCCAGGTCGAGTCCCATCTTTTGAAGGACGTTGACGGCGACTCCCTGTCCGAGCTTGATGAGACCGAGGAGAATGTGTTCCGTGCCGACGTAGTTGTGGTTAAAACGGTCAGCCTCTTTTCTCGCGAGTGCGAGAACTTGTTGAGCCCGAGGAGTGAAGTTATTCATGCAGCTACCTAACCATAGTGGATTCCCCTAGACTTGCAATTTTTTCATGAGGGTGGCGGCGGGGAATTTTTAGGCCAGCAAGAATCTCATGGCGGGTGTTTGGGATGTCTATTTCGAGTTTTTTTAAGATTTGCATGGCTTTTCCTCCCGATTCATCAAGAAGCCCAAGGAGAAGGTGCCATGTGCCGATATTCTGACCAAGTTCTTCAGCTTCTTTTTTTGCAAAGGAGAGGACTTTGCTCACGCGTGGTGTATAAAGGAGTTTTTTTGGGATTTTTTCTTCAGATTCTGGAGGAGATTTTTTTTCTATTTCTGAATAGATAGTCTTCAGATTGAATCCGAGCCGTTTGAGATCTTTCGAATACACTTCTTGCTCCATTCTGATGATGCTCAGAAGGAGATGCTCGGTTCCGATGCCGTTTTGCTTAAAATGTTTGGCGGCTTCCCTAGCCAGAGAAAGAGCTTTTATGGCGCGAAGCGTGAAGTGATTCGCATCCATATGGGACACTCAAACTTGCAATTTTTTCATGACGGGCTCGGGCATGGTCTTGAGCTTTTCGCGGAGGAGGTCGGCTCGGAAGGCGTCGCGCTCTTCGGCATTGAGTTTGCGATTGGAGGCCTGCTGGAGGTGGGCGGGCTGGGTGAGGATGAGGAGTTCGTCGATTTTTCCGCGCATGGTGGCGGGGGTGAGATCGAGGTCGACGCTGAGGCGGAGAAGGCTCAGGAGGTTGAGGGCTTCCTTGGAGGTGATGGAGTAGGAGTGTTGCATGACTCCGTGGGCGCGGCCCACCTGATCGGCAAGCATGCGGCCTTTTTCCTGGATGAGCTTGAGGCGGGCGTTCTGTTCGTGCTCGATGAGGTGGGTGATGACTTTGTTGAGGCGTTCCAGAATTTGCTGCTCGCTTTCGCCGAGGGTCATCTGGTTGGAAATCTGGAAGAGGTTGCCCATGGCTTCCGTCCCTTCGCCGTAGAGTCCGCGGACGGCCAGGCCGATCTGGGTGACCGATTTGATGACCTGATTGATCTGGTCGCTCAGGACGAGGCCGGGAAGGTGGAGCATGGCGGAGGCCCGCATGCCGGTGCCGACATTGGTGGGGCAGGCGGTGAGGTAGCCCAAGATGGGGGAATAGGCGTAGTCGAGGGAGCTTTCCAGCTCGGTGTCGAGGGTGTCGGCCTGTTTCCAGGTTTCCATGAGGTGGAAGCCGCTGCGGATGGCCTGAAGGCGGATGTGGTCTTCCTCGTTGAGCATGACGCTGAGGGTCTTCTCCTCATTGATGACGATGCCGCTGCCGGCATTCTTGGCTGCGTGTTCGCGGCTGATGAGGTGTTGCTCGACGAGGATTTGTTTTTCCAGAGGGGTGAAGGTGTCCAGAGTCGCGTTGATCTTTATCGGACTCATGGTGTGGGCGGAGGCCGTGGCTTTATGGATCAGGTCGAGGACTTCGAGGCGTTCGTTCTTCTTCAGCCATCCGGGAAAGGGATGAGGCTGGATGTTACGGGCAAGGCGTACCCGGCAGGTGATGACGATTCCGTGATCTTCGATGGGCGGGGTGCTGGCTTTGGCTTTTTCTTTCACTCTCTAGGAATAGTATGCTTTTACTGCACCTTTGCAACTGTCCTCTGTGGGGTAAATGGAGTGAAAACATCTGGTGATGAAATCCTAAAGTCTGGAAAGTTGACAAATCCCGTAGGGTTAGATCAAATATTCGGATGAAGCTTTCAAAACGGACGGAATATGGGATTCGGGCCCTGGTGGAAATGGCTCGACGTGAGGAGTCCCGTCCGGCGTGGGTGCAGATCGCCCAGATTGCTCAAACGACGCAGATACCTGAAAAGTTTCTGGAGCAGATTTTGCTGACGCTGCGGAATCAGGGGATTTTGCGGAGCCGACGCGGGGTGGATGGCGGGTATGCGTTGAACTGCCGTCCCCGGGAGGTGACGCTGGCTCAGATGATCAAAGCCCTGGAGGGGAGCAATGGTGCGGGGAAAGAGGAGCGGTTGGGAGATGAGACCTTCCAAGTCGTCCTCGCCGTGATGAAGAATGCCGAGGCCGCTTCCGATGCGGTGTTGAAGTCCGCGACTCTCGCCACCCTGGCCAAGGCGGCCAACGAGCTTGCCTCGAGCCGTGGGCCGGGAACGGAGTACCAGATTTAATCCGGGTTCTTCTTCTTGATGCGGACGCGGTAAATCTCCAAGTTCAAAGGATGAGTTTTTCGGATATTCTGGGCGGAAGAGCCAGCGACTCCTGTCTGAGTGTGGAGGAAATGCAGAGGTATGCCCGCCACATGGTCATGCCGGAGGTGAGTGAGGCAGGGCAGAAACGTCTCAAGGCGGGGAGGGTTTTGGTGATCGGGACGGGTGGGCTCGGTTCGCCCCTGCTGGCGTATCTGGCGGCGGCGGGTGTGGGGAAGCTCGGGATTGTCGATTTTGACCGTGTCGATTATTCGAATCTTCACCGGCAGATTCTTCACACGACTTCAAGCGTCGGGATGTTGAAAGTGGAGTCGGCGGCCCGAAGTATACGGGAGATCAACCCTCATGTGGAGGTGCGGGTCTATGAGGAGGCCTTGAAGGCGGGCAACGCCATCGAGATCGCGAAGGAGTATGACATGATCATTGATGGGACGGATAACTTTGCCACGCGGTATCTGACGAATGATGTCTGTGTCCTCCTCGACAAGCCGAATGTCTATGGGAGCATTTTCCGATTTGACGGACAGGTAACGACTTTTTGGGCCAAACAAGGCCCCTGTTACCGATGTCTTTACCCCGAACCACCCGATCCAGGGCTGGTGCCGACCTGTGCGGAAGGCGGGGTGCTGGGCGTGTTGCCGGTGATCATCGGCACGCTTCAGGCGGTCGAGGCGATCAAGATTCTCCTTTGCCAGGGGGAATTGCTGACGGGGCGGCTGGTGCTTTTTGATGCGCTGAAGATGAAGTTCCGCGAGCTGAAATTGCACAAGGATCCCTCATGCCCGATTTGTGGAGAGAATCCCACGATCAAAAACCTCATCGATTACGATCAATTTTGCGGCACAGCTCCGGTCGATGCCCCGGTGCGACGGATGCTGGCGGCTCCTCAAATCGAGGCGACCGAGTTGAAGAAGCGTCTCGATGCAGGGGATAAAATCGTGATTCTGGACGTCCGCGACCCGCATGAATTTGATATCTGCCACCTGCCCGGCGCCCGGCTGATTCCGTCAAAAGAAATCACAAAACGCATCCATGAGCTTGATTCGGCAGATGAAATTGTGATTTATTGCAAGGGAGAGATGCGAAGTGAAAACGCTTTCCGGGCCTTGCAGCAAGCCGGATTCAGGAAAATCCTTGTTCTGGAGGGCGGGGTGGATGCCTGGGCGGAAGAGGTGGACCCTTCCATGCCGACTTACTGACTCCTCCATCCCCAGAAGACCAAAATTACATGTCAAATAACAAATCTGATTTCGCCAATACCATGATGTGGGGCAACTCCGTCGCCCAAGCGTGGATGTGGGGACTGGGCCTCTTTTTCTCCGTTCAATTTTCCATTCAGTTCGGGTTGTTTGGGCTCCTCTTTTTTGCCATTCCCAATGCGCTGGGGCTTTTCCTTTTCGGCCTGGGAACGGAGTACATTGCCCGGCGGGAAACGAAGGACGGACTGGGAGGATTTTTCACCAAATGGTCGCGTCCCTTCCGGCTGGTGTTTTATCTCTACCAGATTCTGGCGCTGACGCTGACGATTTTTGCCGGACTGCGTTACCTGCTTCAACCGCTCGGGCTGGAGCCGAAGTTGATCGCCCTCTATCTTCCTCTGACAGCTCTGGTGATCCTGACCACGGGCTGCCTCTTTGGTGAGGAGTTCGACATCAAACGGATCAAATACAGTCACGCCGGAATCGGGATGATCATCGGTTTGTGCATGCTGGTGCTTTTGTGGGGAACTGTGTGGGGCAATCCGAAGCTCGAAAAGGTGATGGGGCCGGAAGAGATGGCGACCAGTCTTTCTTTCTGGGGTTATGCGATTCCCCTGTGCGTGGGGTTGAGTCTCGGGCCGTGGCTCGATCTTCAGCACTGGCAGCGTGCCATTCAGATGAAGAAAGAAGGTCTTTCCATCGCGTGGTGCTATTTCGTCGGCTCGATCATTTTCTTCCTCATGCTGTTGTTTCACGGCGGGCTGGCCCTCTGGTGTCTGAAGCAGGTCGGCATCGCCACGGTGCAAAGCGTTTACAGTCACCAGGGAGTTTTTGACGGGTATTATTACTACGAGGGGATGCTCTCGAAGTTCTTTTTCCAGTTCCCGGATTCCACTTCGCCCTTCGCCTGGGTTCTGTTTTCGGCTTATCTCGTCTTCATAGCAAATTGCCTGATCACAACGCTGGACAGCGGCTATATCGCCTTGAAGTGGTTCCTTTCCACCAACGTCAAAACGAGCAAGCACGCCATCTTCTCCCTGATTCCGGAGAAGCTGGTTGCCTCCCCCATCCCCTCCTTCATCTTTTGCGGCATCATGGCTTTGTTTGGGGCCGCCGTGCGACTGGAACTGGAATATTTCATGATTTTCTATGCCACGTTTTTTGTCGGCTATGAAGCCTTGGCCGTCTTCCGCTGTTTCCGCCCCAGGCAGGGGGACTATCTGCCGCAGGTCAAGATGTTCAGCATTGGCAGCATGGCGGTGGTGATGTTTTCGTTCGGTTACTTTTTGGAGAATCCCGTCTTCCAGATTTGTGGCTCTTTGCTGCCTCTGGCCTACATTACCTGGCTGTTGGTGAAGCCCGAGGCGTTTTTGGAATTCGTCCCGGATGCCGCCACCGAGAGCCGGGAGGAGCCCGTGATTCCCAAGAGGGAAGCGGGAACCGTTGCCCGTACCGATGTCACCTCACCGATCGTCGTGAGTTCATCGTCGGATGTTGAAGCAGGCATACGCGGACATTTTGAGGACAAGTGGTTTGTCCACCACCACATGGTGAGCTACTCCGAGACGAACTCTGTCGGGAATGTTTACTTCGCCCAGTATGCGATGTGGGTGGGGAAAACCCGTGAGCTTTTCTTCAACGTCTGTCTCCCCGATTTCAACATCGAAACCACCTCTTACTATATTCTGACACGGTCCTTCACTCACAAATATGTCCGTGAGACGCGGGAGTTTACGGAGGCGAAAACAAAGGTTCGCATCAAAAAGTACAATCGAAAATTCGTGACGTTGGAACACGCCATCTATGATGGTGAGGATCACCTCCTCGGGGAAGGCGAACAGACCCTCATGTTTGTCGCCTCGAAGGATTACACCCTCATCGATATTCCCCAGGAAGTTTACAACGCCTTTGTGAAATATATTTAGCAGGTTTGAGTTATGGGGGAATCGGAGTATTTTGAGGCCATGATAAGAAACCTGTTGCTTGGTCTGGGATCACTTTTTTTCTGTCTTCCGTTCATTGCCTGTGCCGGTGAACTGGAACCCCTGCAGCTCGGGGCGAAAATCCCGTCCGTGAAAGCGGTTGATCAGGACTCCGTAACCTTCGACCTTGCGGCGGAAGGCGCCAAGGGTTATCTCCTCGTCTATTTCTATCCCAAAGCCTTCACACCCGGCTGCACGGCCCAGGCCTGCAGCCTGAGAGATTCCTATGAAGTTCTGACGACAAAGGGGATAAAAGTCATCGGCGTCAGCTCGGACAAGTCCGCTTCGCAAAAAGCCTTCAAGGAAAAAAACAAACTCCCCTTCCGCCTCGTTGCAGACCCGGATCATAACGTCGAGCATGCCTTCGGCGTCCCCCTGCTTTTAGGTTTTGCCACCCGCCAGGCCTACCTCTTCAAGGACGGCGTGCTGGTCTGGAAAGAGGAGCATGCCTCCACCGCGCAACAAGCCAAGGACGTGCTTGATTTCCTCGCTTCTCCAAAAGAGCCAAAGCCTCCCACATCGAGTTGAGAAATAACGCCGATCCGGGAAAATAAATTTACATATAAATATTATAATCGGCGAACTTAAAATTTATACGGTGTAACAAACGACCTTTTTTGTTACACCATGTATTTTATCGAAATATTTTTTTGTAAAAACATTTTTCGGATTTTGTGTGTTTTTTTTTCGGCTGACGCGTTTCGAGATTTACCCCAGCAACTCGGAGACGGTGACCATTTTCAACCCGGCATCGCGGGCGGTCTGGCAGACCAGCGGGAGGGAGGTGGAGGTCTTGCAGGAGAAGTCGTGCATGACGATGATGCAGCCGGGTTTGATGCCGCGTTCGATTCGGGCGCGGACTTCATCGGGGGTGGCATCGGGAATGTAGTCGCGGGCGTTGATGTTCCAGTAGAGGATTCGCATGCCGTATTTTCTTGGAATGCCACGCTGGCTCATGTGAAGGGAACCAAAGGGAGGGCGAAACCAGCGCGGGGCGGGTATGTTGGCCTGGGTGAAGGCGTCCAGACCCTTTTCCATTTCCTCCTCGACGTCCGCATTGTCCATCAAGCCGAGGCGCGGGTGACTGAAGGAATGATGGCCGATCTCATGCCCTTCGTTCAGGACTTGGCGGGCCAGCTTGGGATTTTTGAGTACCCGTTCACCGACTTGGAAAAAGGTGGCATGGGCGCCAAATTCCCTGAGAGTGGCGAGAAGTTTTTCCGTGTGGCCGGGAACCGGGCCATCGTCAAAGGTCAGGGCAATGGCGCGAGTCTCACTGGTGCCGGAGCAGCGAATGTCCGGCGCTCCGAGAGTGGCTGGAATCCACGCTGAATATTGCATCGGCGGAATGCGTTTCCACATCATGAAAACGCATGTTGCCAGATTTTATTGCCCTTGTCCCCGTGAAAATGCGGGTTTTCCGTCGAAATTGAAAAGCAGCTCCGTCTTTCCCAGTTCGATTCCGGCCTGGGTGAGGCGGTCAAGGAGGGAAATGATGGCGCTCTGTGGCACCGGCCCCGGTTGATCATCCGGGAGTTTGAAGCGGGCCTGGAAGGTGTCGATGCAGAAAGCATCGGCCTGGAGTTTCGGCCAGACGGCCATGCCGCGATTGGAGAGCATTTCCAGTTTCATGCCGTCGCCCTCGATGGGCACCAGAAGTTTGGCCAGGTCGGAAGGCAAGCCTTTGGTGAAGATGACGAAGGCATCGACGCCGACGAGGGATTTCTTTTCGGTCGGGCGGACGTAGGCGGGGGCCTTGCCGAGGGTTGAGTTTTCATCCAGCTTTTTGTAGGTCACGGCCTTGAGTTTTTCCGGCTTCTGGCCGAGGCGGTCAACGACGGCCTGGGCGAATTCCTTCGTGCCGACTTTCTGTTTGCTCGCCCCTTCGTCAAAGATGTCGTAAGTATGGACGCCGTCCTCGATGGTCTTGAGCCATGCGTTGTGGACGCGCTCGGCAACTTCCGTCTGCCCGATGTGGACGAGCATGAGGACGGAACCGAGGAAAAGACCGGAGGGGTTGGCCAGATTCTGGTTCGCACGACGCGGCGCGGAACCGTGGATGGCTTCAAACATGGCGGCCTGGGTGCCGATGTTCGACGATCCGGCCAGTCCGACGGAACCGGCGATTTGCGCGGCAACATCGGAGAGAATGTCGCCGTAGAGATTTGGCAGGACGATGACGTCAAAGGCATTGGGCGTGTCGGCAAGTTTGGCCGCGCCGATGTCGACGATCCAGTGTTCTTTTTCGATCTCGGGATATTCGGGGGAAATCTCGTCGAAGATTTTGTGGAAGAGACCGTCGGTCATCTTCATGATGTTGTCCTTCGTGAAGCAGGTGACTTTTTTGCGGCCATTGGCGCGGGCGTATTCGAAGGCGTAGCGGACGATTTTTTCCGTGCCGGGACGGGTGATGAGCTTCAGGCATTGGGTGGCGTCGATCGACTGGCGGTGCTCGATGCCGCCGTAGGTATCCTCTTCGTTTTCACGGACGATGACGACATCCATGTTCGGATGTTTTGTTTCAACGAAGGGGTGGTAGGAGACGCAGGGGCGGACGTTGGCGTAGAGGCTGAGGGCTTTGCGCGCAGTGACGTTGAGGCTCTTGAAACCGCCTCCCTGGGGAGTGGTGATGGGGGCTTTTAAAAAGACGCGCGTGCGGCGGAGGGAGTCCCAGGCGCTCGGCTCGATTCCGGCGGAGTTGCCCGCGAGGTAAACTTTTTCACCGATTTCGATTTTCTCGATTTCCAGCTGTGCCCCGCCCTCCTGAAGGATGTGCAGCGTGGCATTCATGATTTCCGGCCCGATGCCGTCTCCATAAGCGACTGTAATTGGCGTCTTTTTTGTCATAATCTTGGGGGGCTAAGGTGCTACTATTCCCGCGCACGGTCAAGTTTTTCTCCCCGCAGGCGGAAAGAAAAATCATAGTCTTGTGGCGAAGGCGGGAAGAAAATCTCCCGAACCTAATGAACCGGGGCAAGTCCCGCGCCTCTCTGAAGGCTCATGGAGCGATCATGAGAAGCATGGAGGATGGCGCTTGATGTACGGTGATTTTCGGCAATGCGGTGGTAGGTTTCCTGATTAGTCCGGACGGGAGCCTGGGCATGGAGGACGGTGGCTTGCGGAGGAGCGGCTGGAGTCTGTTGAGGTGCCGGAGCGGAAGTTACGGGAATTGGAGCTGAAACGACTGGAGCCGGAGCAGCCGTTTGGGGAGATGGCTGGGGCAGATCTTGTCCACGAGGAGGAGTGAGATTGGGAATGCTGGTTCCGCCCTTGCTCTGAAGAGTTGAGGCGAAGGTCGGCATATTGGTCGGCGGGGCGGGGGTTCCACCGGGGGCGGGCATGTTTGAACCCTGGCCAGTTTTTTTTGATGAAAAGATGGATTGCAGGTCAGTGTTTTGAGTTTTGGCGGGAGGCTCTGCTGGTATGGGAGGATGTGACATGGCTTTTTATAAAGATTATGATGGCTTTCCCTTATCTGACGGAAGTGCTATTACATCAATGTGGCATGGTGTGGAGTGTGTCAATGGAAGTGGTTTTGCAGTAGAGGGGAATGGCAGTTTGCACGATTCGCTCATTTTTGTAAAATTCTAAGAAGATTAAGCTTTTCAAGAACCATGATCATACAATATGGTCATATATGCTTAATGTCATAAAACTTGTTTCCTATGCTTGACCAGAGTATCTTAACGTCAATTTCAAGGAGTGCTATGCATCGCTTCCTACTAGTAAGTATAAATGCTGGGTCTCTCAAGGGACAGGCAGATCAAATCGAGCGTGAAGGCTTTGAGGCTGACATTGCAGAAAGTCCCGAGCATTTGCATGGTCTCCTTTTGGAGGGCAACTACGATGCCGCTCTTGTATTTTGCGGAGCAGAGGCCAAGGACATTGGAGAATTAGTCGCCAAGATACGCAACCTCCATCCGAAAACCATTTTCACCGTCATCGCTAGCAATCCGGACGTGAGAGATGCCGTGGCGGTGATGAAAGCGGGTGCTTTTGATTACACCATCCGTGCCGCCCAGCAGGATGAGGCGGTGCAAATTCATGACATTATCCTTTCCATCGTGCGCCATGTCCGTGCTCGTCGCATGGAACAGCGGCTTGATCTCATCAAGCGGGATATCAATCGTCAGTCGATGGTCATCAGTCTGATGTCACGGGAACTTTCCATGCAGCAGATGCTGGATCGGACCTTCCACATGGCTCCAACGACCACCCAGATACTGATTACGGGGCCTATCGGGACGGGAAAATCTGTGCTGGCCCATGCGATTCACCAACGCACTTCGCCGCCGGAAGCTCCCTTTGTCGAAGTCCACTGCACGAATCCTTCTGCAGCTTCGATGCACGGGGAGATTTTCGGCCATGCGGAAGGAACTCTTCCGGGCGTGCAAAAATCGGATAGCGGCAAGATTGCGCTGGCGGAAGGCGGGACTCTTTTCTTTCACGAAATCGGAGATCTTCCTCTGGATGTCCAGCATGTGGTTCTCCAGTTGATTATGGAGGGTAACTACTATCGTCTCGGGGAAAAACATCTCCGGCAGGCGCGGCTGCGGCTGCTCTTTTCGACGCATCACAATTTGGAGCAAAAAGCGGCGAAGGGAGAATTTCTTCCCGCCCTCCTCGCTCAAATCAACAAGAATATCGCGACTCTGCCTCCCCTGAGTCAACGGGCGGCTGACATCCCGATTTTTGCCGAGAATTTTCTCAGCTTTTACGCCACCCAGACCGCCAAAAACATCCGGGGCTTCTCAAAGGCCACCTGGCGCCGCCTTCTCGAATATCCCTGGCCGGGCAATCTCCGCGAGCTGCGCAATGTCATTGAGCAGGCGGTTATTCGGTGCCAGAATCCCTTCATCGAGATCGCCGATCTTCCGGATCACGTATCAGGTGTCAAACCCGGTCGTCTCCAGATTGGTGAAAACGCTTCTCTCTCCGACCTTGAGTTTGAACACATCCGTCTCGTTCTCGCCCGAGCCAAGACTCTCGACGGCGCGGCGAAGACTCTCGGGATTGATCCTGCCACTCTCTACCGCAAGCGGAAGAGGATGAATCTCTGATATATCCCGGTTGGATTTTATCTTAGGACTGTCCCGGTGAGGCTTCCCATCCGGCTTGAGAGACTCCGTCTTCCCCGCTGATTTGGCGGACGAAGGTTTCAATTTCCATGGTCGATTTGTTGGTCGTAACCACGGTGGCAAAGATATTTTTCTGTTCGGGATCAGCGGTGGCGCTTGTCAGGGCGCGGAGAAAGAGCCGGGGCGAGGCGGATATCAGCTCCATGATTTTTGCTCGTGTGTTCGCGACGGTTTGGGCTTTGCAGGTGATTTTCAGGAGGTAGGTCAGGTCTTGCTCGACGTGGCGCTTTTGGTTCGCAATCAGCTTATCAAGAGGGCGCAAAATGATGGTGATGAGGAGGATGGCGACGGTGCCCAGAGCTGCTTCCGCAAAAAGGCCGAACCCGGCGAGGACTCCAATGGCGGCGCTGCACCAGAGGGTGGCTGCGGTGGTAAGCCCGTGAATGGTGAGTCCATCCCGGAGGATTACGCCTGCGCCCAGGAAGCCGATTCCGGAGATGACTTGTGCGGAGTTGCGGGTGGGGTCGACA
>Ga0187810_10000256_pt1 | contig 22827 bp, 26 predicted proteins | sample NC_wetland_sal_i_9_FD_132963 | JGI IMG/M metagenome (GOLD analysis project Ga0187810, IMG submission 132963) | Wetland sediment microbial communities from Neuse River Estuary, North Carolina, USA - ASW_5 | ecosystem: Environmental > Aquatic > Freshwater > Wetlands > Sediment | place: USA: North...
CTTGCCCTGCATCCGCAGGAAGCCCGTGGTCCCGGTGGTCGACGGGCCGCCGTCGACATAGAGCAGGTCGTGCAGCCGCCCGTCGGAGAACAGCCGCGTGTTGAGCACCCCGCGGTCGGCAGACGTGCCCGTCCCCTCGCCCGCGCTGAGCACGACGGCGCCCGCGCCGTCGCCGAACAGCACGCTGGTGGTGCGGTCGTTCCAGTCCATCAGCCGCGACATGGTTTCGGCCCCGACCACGAGGGCCGTGCGCGCCTGCCCGGTCTTGATGAAGCTGTCGGCCACCGCCAGCGCGTAGATGAAGCCGCTGCACACGGCCTGGACGTCGAACGCTGCGCCGCGCTTCATGCCGATACGCGACTGGATCATGGTGCCGACGGAGGGAAAGGTCTCGTCCGGCGTGGTGGTGGCGCAGACCACGAGATCGATGTCGTCGCCGGTTGCGCCCGCACTCGCCAAGGCCGCCCGCGCGGCTTCCACGGCAAGGTCGGAGGTCTTCTCGCCGGGCGCTGCGACGTGGCGCTGGCGGATGCCGGTACGGGTGCGGATCCACTCGTCGCTGGTGTCGATGCGCGCGGCGAGCTCGGCATTGGTCACGATCGTGCGCGGCAGGTACGAACCGCAGCCGACCACATGGGAACGGATCACAACGCCACCGCCTCCGGCCGCAATCCGGCCCTATCCGCGACGATGCTCTTGTTGATGCCACCCACGGCCATGTCGATAGCCGTGTCGATTGCGTAGGCAAAACCCAAGGCGTCCGTGCTGCCGTGGCTCTTCACCACGACGCCGTTGAGGCCGAGGAACAGTCCGCCGCCTGCGGCGCGCGGATCGAGCTTGCGGCGCAGCGCGTTGAGCGCGCCGCTGGCCAGAACAGCGCCCAAGCGCGACAGAGGCGAGCGTCTCAGGGCACTGCGAAGATAGCCCGCGATCAGCTTGGCCGTACCTTCGGCCGTCTTGAGCGCGATGTTGCCGGTGAAGCCGTCGGTCACGGCAACGTCGACGGTGCCGTCGCCGATCTGATTACCTTCGATGAAGCCGCAGAACTCCATCGGCAACTTGGCGGCACGCAGGATATGGGCGGCGCCTTTCACGGCGTCGTGGCCCTTCACCTCTTCGGAACCGACGTTGAGCAGACCGACCCGCGGGCGCGGCAGGCCCAGCACGGCGCGCGCGAACGCTTCGCCCATCACGGCGAAATCGACGAGCTGCTCGGCGTCGCATTCGATGTTGGCGCCGCAGTCGAGCACGACCGTCTGGCCGCGCTTGTTCGGCCACACCGACGCGATCGCCGGCCGCGTGATGCCGTCGATCAATCCGAGCTGGTACATCGACATCGCCATCAAGGCGCCGGTGTTGCCCGCCGATACGACCGCTTCCGCTTCGCCCTTCTTTACGGATTCGATAGAGCGCCACATGCTGGAATCGCGGCCGCGGCGCAGCGCCGTGGAGGGCTTCTCCTCCATCTTCACACGCCCGGGCGCATGACGGATGGCGACCCGCTGGCTGAACTTGGATTTGCGTTTGCGGATCAGCTCGTTCAGCGCGGCTTCGTCGCCGTGGAGGAGGAACTTCGCCTCCGGGTGGCGCTGCAGGGAGCGAACAAGTGCGGTTACCACGATCGACGGCCCGGCATCGCCGCCCATCGCATCTATCGACACCGTTAATTCGCGAGCCACTATCTCACCTGCCCCCGCCCCCACGCTGCGGGAATCACGCTCAGGCTTTCGCCTTGGCGATGACCTCGCGCCCGTCGTAGTGGCCGCAGGAGCCGCAAACGTGATGCGGACGCTTCTGCTCGCCGCAGTTGGGGCACTCGTTGTGGGTCGTCGGCACAAGAGCATGATGCGACCGGCGCATGTCGCGCGCAGAGGTGGACTTTTTTCTCTTTGGGACCGCCATGGCGGACACTCCTTCGGAGCCGACCGGAAGCACGCGAAAGGGGCTGTCCTGGCAGGCGGTAAATGAGGGGCGCAAGTAACAGGAAACCCCCGCAGGTTTCAAGCGGCAAAAACCGGCGTTTTCCGGGATTCAGTCTTGTTTTTTCAGGGCCTTAAGCGCGGCAAAGGGGCTTTCGGGCGCGTCTTGAGGCTCCGCGGGCGGTAGGAAGGCCGCCCCCGCTTTGCGCGGATAGGGATCGATCGCCAGCACGAACTCCTCGAGCAACGGCGCGGCCAGGTCATAGTCGAGGCTGTCGAGCATCTCCGGCACGTCGTCGTCGCCCGCCGACAGAGTCAGTTCCCCCGCCTCGGGAATGGCGTTCGGCGCCAGCAGAAGCTCGCGGCTGATGTGGCGGGCGATGTGCGATTCGACCGGCTCCAGCGTGATCACGCAACTTTGAACGACGTCGGCCTCGAGGTCGGCCTCGAAGCCGTATCGCGACTGCGAAATGCGACGCAGGGCAATGCGGCCCCCGAAGGCCCGTACGGCGTCCAGACCGGCCCATTGAGCGATCCGCGCCAATTCGTCGCCATGCGCCGCAACCTCGACCGTGCTGCCCGCCTGCGAGAGGCCGCCGAGATCGAAAATATGCTGCAGGGGCAAGGCTGAAATCGTCTGTTTCATCGTTTTGAACCGTGTCGACCGTCATGCTTCGACGGACGTGGCATGAGGGCTCAGTTAAGCCCCTCGCCGCGAGCTTGTCGAAGGGGTGGGGCGATCTCGGGGCTTACACCTCGGACGGCGGCGGACCGAAATCGGGCGTTCCGCTTTGCCAACCCGCCAGGCACGCCCCGGCCCTGAGCACATAACCCGCCATTGCTTCCGCGCCCGGCGGCGGCACGCCGCGATAGAGGTTGCGGGTCAAGGCCGCCTGCATCGCCGCGGCATCCCGGGCCGCGCCATAGGCCTCCAGGCGGCCGTAGAAAGCATCGGCAAACGCCTTCATGCGCCGCGCCATACTCATGTCGCCGGCCCCCATTTCGCGCAGCGCCTCGTCGAACCCGACAAAAATGGTGTCCACCAGGGCCTGCGACAAGTGGGCATCGCGCTGCTTCAGGCGGTCCAGCACCAGCCAGGCATGCAACGTCAACAGGTCGAAGCGGCCGTCCAGCGTATCCGGCACGCCCAAGGTTGCGAAAAAGACAGGTTCCCGGGACCGCGCCACCAGCGCGGCATAAATGCGCCCGGCTTCGAGCCGGCGCTCCTTGCTCCTGCGCATGGCGTTCAGCATGATGGGAAAAACCTGTCTGGGGAGAGGCTTGCAACGGGGACCGCCCGACGCTAGCACATCCGGACGGTCAGAGGTGCTCATGAAAAAGCTGGCGCTGTTCGCGGCCTTGTTGGTTCTGGCGGGATGCAGCCCCGTCATCAGCAACCGTGGTTACATGCAGGACCTCGACGCCGAATCCGGCGTCGCCGTCGGCAAGGACACGAAAACGACCATCGAAAAGAAGCTGGGCGATCCTTCGGTTCAGGCCGCGTGGGGCTCGGATGCATGGTACTACGTCTCGTCTGTCGAGAAGCAGGTCGCCTTCTTTACGCCGACGGTGGAGTCGCGCCACATCCTGGCGGTCTATTTCGACAAAGACGGCAAGGTCACCAACATGAAGCACTACGGCCTCGAGGACGGCCACGTCGTCGCGTTCGAGTCGCGCACGACCCCGACGCGCGGCCGCGAACTCACCTTCCTGCAGCAACTCTTCAACGCCACGCCGGGCGTGCCGGGCGGCGCCAACAGCAGCCAAGAGCAGAACCCAGGCGGCGGCGGCGGCCCGCCGCACTAAAGAGCCGCAACCCATACGGTTTTTCCCAGGTGTAACCGGCTTGGCGGCCGCATTTATGCGCGGGAGCCGATTGCCCCTCGTCCGCGTTTACCGCTCGGTCACCTTGTTCCTGATAGTGAGTGGCAGATCGGCCTTTGCCAGATCGGCCCAACCGGACGCTCGTCATGGTCACGCAAACGCCTTCCCATCTGATCGGATTCTTTTGCGATACGCCGATGGTGGGTTCGGGCTACCTGGCCATGCTGGAAATCGGCCTGACGGCAGGCTGCCGCAAATTTCAGTGCGCACTGGTCATCAAGACATTCGAATTCCACGACGCCGACATCCCGCAACAGGTCGAGACGCTGATATCCCAGTCGCCACTGCGCGGCGTGGTCGTGCCCGAACCCCTGTGCGACAACAAAGAGCTACTGGATGTGCTGTTCGCCGCCGGATTGCCGGTCGTACGCATCGCGCCACATGCCGACGCCGGCGCCACGCTCGACATCTGTATCGACAACGAGCAGGCCGCCTATGACATGACGGCGTACCTGCTTGGGCTCGGTCACAAGCGGATCGCGTTCATCAAAGGGCCGAGCGATCACGGCGACGCCAATGTGCGTTTCGCCGGCTTCCGCAAAGCAATGGAGGAAGCCGGCCTGCCGGTCGCCGACGAGGCGTGCGTTCAGGCCGCCAGCTTCGATTACTACTCCGGCGTGACCGCAGCCGAGCAGATCCTGTCGCTGAATCCGCTGCCCTCGGCCATCTTCGCCTGCAACGACGACATCGCCGCGGCGGTGCTGGCGACGGCACATCGCATCGGCCTGCGCGTGCCCGACGACTTCTCGCTCGCGGGCTTCGACGACGCGCCGCTGGCCCGCTCGGTATGGCCGGCGCTGACGACCTGCCGCCAGAAGATGGAGCTCACGGGCTACACGGCGGTGGACTTCATCGTGAACCCGCCGACCTCGGACGAAGCCCGCAAGCGGCCGCAGCAGCACGAACTCGTCATCCGCCAATCGACGGCCCCGCCCAAGGCGTAACCGGCCGGGGCTTGCGCGCATAAAAAAGCGCCGGGATTGCTCCCGGCGCTTTCGCATGTCGAGTGTCCGAACGATCAGAGGGTCGCCAGCGTCGCCAGCAACAAAAGCGCGACGATGTTGGTGATCTTGATCATCGGGTTCACGGCCGGGCCCGCGGTGTCCTTGTAGGGATCGCCGACGGTATCGCCCGTCACGGCTGCCTTGTGGGCATCGGAGCCCTTGCCGCCGTAATGGCCGTCTTCGATGAACTTCTTGGCGTTGTCCCACGCACCGCCGCCAGAGGTCATCGAGATGGCGACGAACAGGCCGGTCACGATCACGCCCAGGAGCATCGCACCCAGGGCGTTGAAGGCTTCCGTCTTGCCGGCAATGAGATCGACGATCAGGAACAGCACGATCGGCGACAGCACCGGCAGCAGCGACGGGATCTGCATTTCCCGGATCGCGGCCTTGGTCAGCATGTCCACGGCGCGGCCGTAGTCAGGCTTCTGCGTACCCAACATGATGCCGGGCATTTCCTTGAACTGCCGGCGCACTTCCTCGACCACCGCGCCTGCCGCGCGTCCGACCGCCGTCATGGCGATGCCGCCGAACAGGTACGGCAAGAGACCGCCCATGAACAGGCCGACCACAACCCACGGGTTGGAGAGGGCGAAGGTCGGCTTTTCGATGCCGGCGAAGAACGGGAAGTTGCCGGAGTCGATGAAGTAGTTGAGGTCCTGGGTATAAGCCGCAAACAGCACCAGGGCGCCGAGGCCGGCCGAAGCGATGGCATAGCCCTTGGTCACGGCCTTGGTGGTATTGCCCACCGCGTCGAGCGCGTCGGTCGTCTTGCGCACGTCACCTTCCAGGCCGGCCATTTCGGCAATGCCGCCGGCATTGTCGGTGACCGGACCGAACGCGTCGAGCGCCACGATCATGCCCGCCAGCGACAGCATCGTGGAGACCGCGATGGCGATGCCGTAGAGGCCCGCCAGGAGGTACGCCGCGATAATGCCGACGCAGATCACGAGCGCCGGCATCGCCGTCGATTCCATCGAGACCGCGAGGCCCTGAATGACGTTGGTGCCGTGGCCGGTGACGGACGATTTGGCAATCGACTGCACCGGGCGCCCTTTGGTGCCGGTGTAGTATTCGGTGATCACGACCATCGCGAGGGTGATCAACAAGCCGACGATACCGCAGAAGAACAGCGCGTTGCCGTCGAACGTCAGGGTGCCGGTCGTGAGTTCCGTGCTCATCCCGCCGGGGATCAGCGCGTTCATCAACGGCCACAGGCCGATCAGCGACAGGATGCCGGTCGCCATCACGCCCTTATAGAGGGCGCCCATGATGTTGTTGCTCTTGCCCAGGCGGACGAAGTACGTGCCGATGATCGACGTGATGATGCACATGCCGCCGATCCCGAGGGGGAGCAGCATCATGTGGGCGCGAAGGTCGCCGGTGAAGTAGATCGAGGCCAGAACCATCGTGGCGACCGTGGTCACCGCATAGGTTTCGAATAGGTCGGCGGCCATGCCGGCGCAGTCGCCAACATTGTCGCCCACGTTGTCGGCGATGGTCGCCGGGTTACGCGGATCGTCTTCGGGAATACCCGCTTCGACCTTGCCGACCATATCGCCGCCGACATCCGCACCCTTGGTGAAGATGCCGCCGCCGAGACGGGCGAACACCGAGATCAGTGAAGCGCCGAAACCGAGGGCGACGAGCGAGTCGACGATGGTGCGGTTCTGATGCGGATCGTCGGCACTGAGGCCGAGGCCGTAGACGAGAATGGTGTAGTAGCCGGCGACGCCGATCAGGCCGAGGCCCGCGACGAGCAGACCGGTCACCGCACCGGAGCGGAACGCCAGCGTCAGACCGGCGCTGAGCCCCTGACGGGAGGCTTCGGCGGTGCGGACATTGGCGCGAACCGAAACGTTCATGCCGATGTAGCCGGCAAGACCGGACAGGGTTGCGCCGATCAGGAAACCGACGCTGACTTCCCAGCCGAGGAAGAAGGCCAAAAGGAAGATGACGGCGCCGACGATGGCGATCGTCCTGTACTGGCGATTGAGATAGGCGCGAGCGCCTTCCTGAATCGCAGCGGCGATCTCCTGCATCCGGGCATTGCCCGGGCTTTTGGAAAGCACCCAGCGTACCGTCAGTCCACCATAGACCAACGCGAGTAGGCCGCATGCCAAGACGAGTGGGAGTGTAAGGCTCATGGTTTCCCCTTGATTCCGAATTTCAGGCCGACCGAAGGGCGGTCAGTGCCGATTCCGAGACAGGCCGGAAACCTGCCGGGTGAAGGCGTGGGCTGTATGCCAAAACGAGTTCAGCGACGCAACTTAATGGGTCGGTCCACTCGCGGGTTTCGATGTCGCGGCAGCCGCAGGGGCGGGAACCTGTCCCGGCGCGGTGGTAGTTGTCGCATTCCCGTCGGCGGCCGTCTTGGCCAGGGCGGCGGCCTTTTCCTGGGATGTCATCATGTTCAGCGTCGATTCAGAGGGGTGAAGCGGCGCAAACTGGACTTGTCCGAACTCCACCCGGACGACCTTGCCGGCGCCTACAATGCGCCTGGCGTTGTCGGCCAGCCGCTGACTCAACGCATCGTTGTCCACTTTCATGGGGTCGTCGCTTCGGGACACCGAAACGGCATACACATCGCGCACATTGGCGTCCTGGATGAAGGCAAGCTTCTCGCGCACCGTGATCGCGGCATTCTGGGACGCACACACCAGCTTGGAGGAAATGTACGCATATCCAAGCAGTTTGCCGTCTTTGCTCATAGGCGCGATGAGGAACGGCATTTCCACGCTGGTGCCCGGAGCGGGTTTGGATTTCGCGCCTTCGGCGAAGACCGGAGCGGCCAGGCAGGCGGCAAGAACGAGCGTGAGGATCGGAAGGCGCATGACGGCAGGGTCGCGCAACACGGCTAACAGACCGTTACGCACGTCAGAAGTGCAAATACCCTGCCCTTTGCACGGAAATTGCGCAGCCCAGCGAATCGACCATGACGGCGCCTTCGCCCTTTTCCACCCGGCCGATTCGGGTGACGGGGCTGCCGGCGCGCCGGGCGACCTCCAGCACATCCGCCTCGGACGCGGCCGTGAAGGCGATTTCGTAGTCGTCCCCGGCCGTCGCCGCACGCACCACCGCGTCGGTGCCCGTGCCCCACAAGGCCTGTAGCTCGGGCGACCGGGGGACGCGTTCTGCTTCGATAACGATTCGCACATTGGATACGTCCGCGATGTGCCCCAGATCGGCCAGCAAGCCGTCCGACACGTCGATCGCGGCGCTGGCGACGCCCCTGAGCTTGGCCCCCAGGCCGAGGCGCGGCGACGGCAGCCGATAACGGCCGGCGAGAAAGCCGTGCGCGTCCCCCTGTCCGCCCTTGAGGATCGCCAAGCCCGCACCCGCGTCGCCGATCGTTCCGCTGACGAACACGCCGTCTCCCGGCCGTGCGCCGGAGCGGCGGATCATTTGGCCTTTCGGCACCCGTCCCAGCGCGGTGATGGCCAGCGTCAGCGGACCGGGCGTGGCGGTCGTGTCTCCGCCGAGCAACGACACGGCAAATTCTTTCTGGTCTTCGCCCAGGCCGCCCGCGAACGCTTCGAGCCAAGCGTCTTCGACGTCGTGCGGCAACGACAATGCCAAAAGATAGCCCAACGGATGAGCACCCTTTGCCGCTAAATCGGACAGATTCACGCGCAGCGCCTTGCGCGCAATTAGATTTGGAGGGTCGCCGATAAGGAAATGCACACCCTCAATTAATGCATCCGTTGTTACCGCCATGTCACAGGACGCATTTTCTTCAATCAAACAAGCGTCGTCCTTAAGGCCAAGCGCGGCGGCATCCGTCGCCAAAGGCGCAAAAAACTTGGAAATAAGGGCAAATTCGGGAAGAGCCATGGGCTTGAAATGTCCTCCGACGAACCTACATGGGAATTATCGGCGACGCCGCTTGGTGAATGGACGATGAACCGCAGATTCAAGGCACGTTCAAGGCAAGTACGCCACGATGTTGCCCATCGGTCCTGGCATTGAGTGTGCAACGGATTGAAATCGGAGCGTCAGGAAACCGAACGACGAAACGAGGAATTGGAGAGCCTGCCATGTACCGCCCAGACCCGATGACACGCACACCGAGCGACGGAAACGTGCTGCGTACCTTCATCGTGAGCGCGGTCGGTCTTCTCCCCGTCGGCGTCGTTTCCGGCATGATGCTCATGCAGATCCTCGGTGTGTGGACGTACTGAGACTTGAGGTCGCGCCCGGGCCGCAACCCGCGCCCGGCAGTCCCTAAAACCCGCCGTCCGGCAGCGGCTCGCCAAATTCGGCGGGCCGTTTTTCGTGGGCCAGCTTGTCCAGCGCGGCGTTGACGAACGGCGCTTCGTCCTCGGCGAAGAAGTCGTGCGCCAGCTCCACATATTCGTCGATCACCACCTTGGCCGGCACGTCGGGCCGCGCGATCAGCTCGTAGGCGCCGGCGCGAAGGATGGCGCGCAGGATCGAATCCACGCGCGACAGCCGCCAGTTCCTGGCCAGGCATTTGGCGATGGCCTCGTCGATCTCGTCCTGGCGGCTCGGAACGCCGTGCACGATGTCGGCGAAGAACGCTTCGTCCGGGCGCCCGGGAGTCACGTCCGGTTCGTGACCGAAGCGGAAGTCGACGAATTCCTCCGCGACGCTATCGGCGTCGATGCCCGCGATTTCCATTTCGTAAAGCGCCTGCACGGCCGCCAGCCGCGCCGCGCTGCGGGCGAGCGCCTCGATCATCGCCGTATGCCGAGGCGGTGGCTCAGTTCGATCAGCGCCAAACACGCCCTCGCCGCGTCGCCGCCCTTGTCGGCATTGCCGCGGTTGGCGCGCACCAGCGCCTGTTCCTCGTTCTCGACGGTGAGGATGCCGTTGCCGATGCAAATCCCGTATTGGATACCGAGATCGATCAGCGCGCGTGCGGATTGCCCGGCAACGATGTCGAAGTGATAGGTCTCGCCGCGGATCACGCAGCCGAGCGCCACGAAGCCGTCATAGCTTTTGCCGCCGTGCTCGCCGCCCTTCATGCCGAAGTAGATCGCCGGCGGGATCTCCAGCGCGCCGGGCACCGCCACGCTGTCGAAATAGGCGCCGCCGCGCTCCAGCGCGGCCGTCGCACCGTCGAGCAGAAGCCGCGATATCTCAGGGTAGAACGTGGCCTCTACGATCAGGATGTTGGGCTTCAAGCTAGTCTCTCCCGCGGATGGGGTGCGTTCCGACAACATTCAGTCCATATCCATCTAGAGCTACGATTTTCTTTTCCGGCGTGTCGGTCAAAAGGATCATGTCCTTGATCCCGAGATCGAGCAGGATCTGCGCGCCGACGCCGGATTCCTTGACGCGCCGCCGATCCTCGTCCGACAGCCGCTTGAGCACGGCATCGGTCACGAAAGTGGGCCGCGCCTGGCGCAGAAGAACCACCACGCCGCGCTCCTCGTGCGCCACGATGCGCATGGATTCCGCCAGGCGGTCGCGCGCGCTGTGGGCCTCTGCCAGCATGTCCGTCAGCACGTTGATGGCGTGCATGCGCACGAAGACCGGCTCCGGCGTGGTGATGTCGCCTTTGATGAGCGCGATGTGCTCGGCATATTCCAGCGTGTTGATATAGACGACCATCCGCCAGTCGCCGCCGTAATGACTGCGAAAAACGGTTTCGGCGCTGCGCGTGACGAAGTGATCGTATTGCCGGCGATGCTGGATGAGGTCGGAGATCGTGCCGATCTTCATGCCGTGGAGCTGGGCGACCTGCACGAGGTCGGGCAGGCGCGCCATCGTGCCGTCGTCGTTCATGATCTCGCAGATCACGCCCGCGGGATTGAGGCCGGCCAGGCGCGAGATGTCGACGGCCGCTTCCGTATGCCCCGCGCGCACCAGCGCGCCGCCCGGGCGCGCCACCAACGGGAAGACATGCCCGGGCATCACGATGTCGTTCGGGCCTTTCGTCGGATCGATCGCCACCGCCACGGTGTGCGCCCGGTCGTGCGCCGAGATGCCGGTCGAAACGCCTTCGCGCGCCTCGATCGAGACCGTGAACGCCGTGCGGTGCGCTGCGGTGTTGAACTGGGTCATCATCGGGATCTGCAGCTCGTCCGCACGCTCCTGCGTCATGGCAAGGCAGATCAGGCCGCGACCGTGTTTGGCCATGAAATTGATGTGCTCGGGCGTGCACATCTGCGCGGGGATGAAAAGATCGCCCTCGTTCTCGCGCTCTTCGGCGTCGACCAAGATGACCATCTTGCCGTTGCGGGCCGTCTCGATGATTTCTTCGACCGATGAAATGTATTCGCGATACATACGGCTACCCCTTGACGAGACGCGCAACGTAACGGGCGATGGTATCGATTTCCAAATTGACCTTCATGCCGGGCTTCAAATGCCCGAACGTGGTCACCTTCAGCGTGTGCGGAATGATGTTGACGCCGAAGCGCACATCCTCCACCTCGTTCACCGTGAGCGAAACGCCGTCGAGGGCCACCGAACCCTTCTCGGCGATGAAACGCGAGAGCGCCTTGGGCGCCTCGAACGTCATTCGCGTGGACTCGCCGTCCGGCGCCATGCGCACCAGTTCGGCCAAGCCGTCCACATGACCGCTGACGATGTGGCCGCCGAGCTCGTCGCCGACGCGCAACGGAAGCTCCAAGTTGACGGGCGTGCCCGACTTCCAGTGCTGGATGGTGGTTTTCGACAGCGTTTCCCCCGACGCGGTGACGACGAACCACGGGGCCTTGCCGCTGTCTTTGTCGACCACCGTCAGGCAGGTGCCGGCGCAGGCCACCGAGCCGCCCATCGGGATCTTATCCATGTCGTAGTGCGTGGCGATCACGATGTGCGTGTCGCCTCGTTTCTCGATGTGCCGGACCTGGCCGACATCCGTGACGATTCCTGTGAACATGCCCTGTATCTAATCTCCGCGCCGGTAGCTTACCAGAAGGTCCCGCCCCAGGCTGCGTCGGCCGAGCGGCACAAAGCGCGGCGCTTCGCCCAGGGTCAGAGCCGCCAGGGCTTCCACCGCACCCTGCCCGGCCGCGCCCAGCAGGATGGGGCTGGTGAAGACCTCCAGACGATCCGCCAAGCCGCGATCGAGGAAGGCGGAATGGACGCTGGCACCGCCTTCCACCAGCAGCCGCGTGATGCCGCGCTCGGCCAGCGCCGCCAAAACCAGCTCCAGCCTGGGGCGTCCCCGCAGGTCGCCGCCGACCCGCACAATCTCCACGCCGCAGACCTCAAGCGGACCGCCGCCGTCGCTGCGGGCGGTGAAGACAAGGGTCGGCACGTCGCGCGCGGTCTGCGCCAGCCTGCTCCATTCGTTCAGCCGGAGCCTGCTGTCGAGCACCACCCGGACGGGCGAGCGCTTGGCCAGTCCCGGCAGGCGGCAAGTCAGTTCGGGATCGTCGGCCAGGGCCGTTCCGATGCCCACCAGGATGGCGTCGTGCTTGGCCCGCAGGAGATGGCCGAAGGCGCGGGCTTCCTCGCCCGTGATCCATTTGCTTTCGCCGGTCGCCGTGGCGGTGCGCCCGTCGATGCTCTGGGCGATTTTCAACGTGACCAGCGGCCTGCCCTCGCGCACACGCAGGAAGAACCCGGCGTTCAACTCGGCCGCCTCGGCGCTGCACAAACCGCTTTCCACCTCGATTCCGGCCTCGTAGAGCCGCGCGAGGCCCTTGCCGTTCACGCGTGGGTCGGGGTCCTCCACAGCCGCCATGACGCGGGCCACGCCCGCTTGCACCAGGGCCTCCGCGCAAGGCGGCGTCACGCCGTGGTGGGCGCAAGGTTCGAGCGTCACATAGACCGTGGCGCCGCGCGCCGCTTCGCCCGCTTGGGCCAGCGCCGCAATTTCCGCGTGAGGCCGGCCGCCGCGCGCCGTGCGTCCGCGCCCGGCCACGACACCATCCTTGCTGACGATCACGCAACCGACGGCCGGATTCGGCGCCGTCTCGCCCACGGCGCGCTCGGCAAGGCGCAGGGCATGACTCATGTGATGGAGGTCGTCGTGCATAAGCCCGGAATACCCGCCTTCCGCGAACGGCACAATCACAGGCGACGACGCATCGGGGCGACGGCGCGCGCATGGCATCCGCGCCCGGATTTCGCCCGATCAGGTCGGCGGCAAGAACATTTGCAGGGTGACCACGCAATTGTAACCGACATGCACGGCCAGGCTCGTCCACAGCGAGCCCGTGCGCACCACAAACACGCCCATCACGAGGCCCACGGCGACGATCTCGCCGGTCGTCACCCAGCCCGACAAGCCCGGATGCACCAGCATGAAGAAGTGCACGATGCCGAACGCCACCGCACTCACCAGCACGGCCGGGACCGCGCCCATCCGCTGCCGCAACCCCTGCAGCAGAAACCCGCGGAAATAGAACTCTTCGGCGAACGGCCCGATGAATCCGATCACCGCGAAAGCGACCACAAGCTGAATCGCGGTAGTCGGGAACATGGCCTGTTCCGCCGGGCTGAGATCGAACGAAATCCCGAACGCGCGGCTCAGCCAAGTTTCCAGGGTCAGGCACAGCAGCGATGCCGCCACGCCCGCGGCCAGCGCCAGCAGCACGGTAAGCGTCTTCACCGGCGGGAAGAAGCGCACCGCAGGCGCCGGCGTCAGCTTGCGTGCGGCGTTCCAGAACAGCCCGATGGTGGGCAGATAGATCGCCACGATGATCGCCATATTGGCGTAGAAGCTGCTTTGCAGGGCGGTCGCGGCGGCGCCGACGCCGATCCGCCCGCCGCTCATGGTGCTGAACATCCACACGGCAACGAAGGCGACAACCAGCACGACGCCCAACAGCGTACCCAACAGTGGCGCCCACAGGAGCTGGCGCAGGCCGATGCGGCTGAATTCGGCGGACGGCACGGGGGCGCCTTCGGCTTCCGAAGTCGTCATCATTTCCTCTAGGCGAGCGGATGCCCGCGCTTCAGTCTTCTTCTTTGTCTTCGCCCTGGATTTCGCCCAGCAGCGCTTCGAAATCCTTGGTCTCGCGGAAATTCTTGTAGACCGAGGCGAAGCGCACATAGGCGACTTTATCTAGGCTCGACAACGCCTGCATGACGAGCTCGCCGATCATCGCCGACGGCACTTCGTTCTCGCCCATGCTTTCGAGGCGGCGAACGATGCCGGTAATCATGCGATCGACGCGCTCGCGCTCGACGGGGCGCTTGCGCAAGGCGTGGTTGATCGAGCGTTCCAGCTTGTCGCGGTCGAACGGCTCGCGACGGCCGCTCTTCTTGACCACGATCAGTTCGCGCAACTGCACGCGCTCGAAGGTGGTGAAGCGCCCGCCGCATTCCGGACAGTGCCGACGGCGCCGGATGGCCGAGTTGTCCTCGCTCGGACGGCTGTCTTTGACTTGAGTGTCGTCGTGACCGCAGAAGGGGCAGCGCATGGCAGACCTATTGGTAGATAGGGAAGAAGCTGCACAACTCGCGAACGCGCGTACGGACCTTGGCTTCGACCTCGGGATCGCCCTCTTCGCCCTTCTTGCCGAGGGCATCGACGACCTCGATGATCAGCTTGCCGATTTCCTTGAACTCCACCGCGCCGAAGCCCCGCGTCGTGCCCGCGGGCGAGCCCAGCCGGATACCGGAGGTGATGGTGTATTTCTCGGTGTCGAACGGAATGGAATTCTTGTTGCAGGTGATATAGGCGCGGTCGAGCGCCTTCTCGGCGGCGCGGCCGGTGGTTTTCTTGGGCCTCAGATCGACCAGCATCAGGTGCGTGTCGGTGCCGCCGGAAACGATGTCGAGCCCGCCGGCAAACAGCGTCTCGGCCAGGACCTTGGCGTTCTCGACGACGTTGCGCGCATAGGTCTTGAATTCGGGCTGCAGCGCCTCGCCGAACGCCACCGCCTTGGCCGCGATGACGTGCATCAGCGGGCCGCCCTGCAGGAACGGGAACACCGCGGAATTGATCTTCTTGCCGAGGTCGGGGTCGCGCGACAGCACCATACCGCCGCGCGGGCCGCGCAGGGTCTTGTGCGTGGTGGTGGTGACGACGTGGGCATGATCGAGCGGATTGGGATGCACGCCGCCCGCCACCAGACCGGCGAAGTGCGCCATGTCCACCATGAAATACGCGCCGATCTCATCGGCGATCTTGCGGAAGGCTGCGAAGTCGATGAACCGCGGATAAGCCGAGCCGCCAGCGATGATGAGCTTCGGGCGGTGCTCCTTGGCGATCTGCTCGACCTCGTTCATGTCGATGCGGTGGTCCTGGCGGCGGACCTTGTAGGAAACCGGCTTGAACCATTTGCCCGAGAGATTGACCGGCGAGCCGTGCGTCAGGTGTCCGCCGCAGGACAGATCGAGGCCCATGAAGGTGTCGCCGGGCTGCAGCAGCGCGTAGAAGACGGACTGGTTCGCCTGCGCGCCCGAATGGGGCTGCACGTTGGCGTAACTGCAGTCGAACAGCTTGCAGGCCCGGTCGATCGCCAGTTGCTCGGCGATATCGACGTACTCGCAGCCGCCGTAATAGCGCCGGCCGGGATAGCCCTCGGCGTATTTGTTGGTGAGGACCGAACCCTGGGCCTCGAGCACCGCCTTGCTGACGATGTTCTCGGAGGCGATCAGCTCGATCTTCTCCTGCTGGCGGCGAAGTTCGCCCGCGACCGCTTTGGCCAGTTCCGGGTCCGATTCGTTCAGTCCGCGATTAAAGAACTCGGTACGCCCGGCCACACTGACCTCCCTAGGTTGTCTCGTCCCCGACGCCCCCGGCGCCACGCTACAAATGGTCCGGCGGGGCACCTTCGGGGTCGACACCCGTACCCCTTTACCAAATCTAGCGCCAGCGGTTCGACGTGGGCTTCGGTCGCGGGGAGGAATTTACCGATGCACTACCTTGGCGTGTGTAGTCTGCGGCCAAAAATGGAACTGAAAACAACCCCCAAGGGAAACATTACGGTACTGACATCCGGAACTCGTGTAGATTTGCAAATGAGAAGTTCGTGTGATTACTGTCCTTAGTCACGTCGCGACTGCGAATCGTCTCGCCGTGCGAGTGGAGCTTCTCCGGCTCTCCGCAACCGTCGTTGGCCGGACACTTTATCAGCAAAGCAAATGACGATCATGGGAAGTAACGACATGGAAAATTCGAAAGGCAACGACCTTCTGAAATTGGCCAGCGACATCGTGGCGGCCTATGTGAGCAATAATCCCGTTCCGATCAGCGAACTTCCCGCCATGATAAAGAGTGTCCACTCCACTCTCGGCGGACTTGCGAGCGGCGTCCCCGGCGAAATCGCGACCTCGCAGAAACCGGCCGTGCCGGTGAAAAAGTCGATCACGCCCGAACATCTGATCTGCCTGGAAGACGGCAAGAAGCTGAAGATGCTGAAGCGCTACCTGCGCTCGCGCTACGGCCTGTCGCCCGACCAATATCGCGCCAAGTGGGGCCTGCCCGCCGATTATCCGATGGTCGCCTCGAACTACGCCGCACAACGCTCGGAATTCGCCAAGAAGATCGGCCTCGGCCGCACCGCTCCGGCCACGAAGGGCCGGCGCCGCGGATAATCCGCGCCTCACTTGGTCTTTCCGGCCTTCTTTTTGAGAACGTAGTCGAGCTTGGCGAGCGCGTTCTGCTGCAACGAGGCGCGCGGCGCCGTCGCCGGCCCGAACACGCTGGCTTCGAGCCCCGTGGCGCCATCGATGGCGGTCGCTTTCACCACGCCGCCCTGCACGACGAATTCGATGTAGATCTCCGGCCTTCGATCGCCGGGCGCCATCAGGCCGCTCGCGCCAGGTGGTGCTGCGTCCAAACCGCGTCGAGCGCCTCGATCAGCCGGTCCATCATCGCCGGCGTGTGCAGCGGCGACGGGGTGAAGCGCAGCCGCTCCTTGCCGCGCTGCACGGTCGGAAAATTGATCGGCTGGACGTAGATCGAATGCTGCTGCAACAGCGCGTCCGCCACGCTCTTGCACAGCACCGGATCGCCGACCTGCACAGGCACGATGTGGCTGGGCGAGTTCATCACCGGCATGCCCGCGTTGCGCATCATCGACTTGAGCCGCGCCGCGTTTTCGTGCAGCCCGTGACGTTCGCTTTCGCTTTCCTTCAGATGCCGGATCGAAGCGAGCGCCCCCGCCGCGATAGCCGGTGCCAGCGACGTCGTGAAGATGAACCCGGGAGCGTACGACCGGATGCAGTCGATGATCTCCGACTTCGCGGCGATGTAGCCGCCCATGCAGCCGTAGGCCTTCGCCAGCGTACCCTCGATGATGTCGATGCGCGCCATGGCGCCGTCGCGCGCCGCCACGCCCGCTCCGTGGGCGCCGTACATCCCGACCGCGTGGACCTCATCCAGATAGGTGAAGGCTCCGTATTTCTCCGCCAGGTCGCAGACGGCCGCGGTGGGTCCGAAATCGCCGTCCATGGAATAGACGGATTCGAACGCGATCACCTTCGGCGTTCCCAGATTGATCGACTGCAGCATCTCTTCGAGATGGGCGAGGTCGTTGTGGCGGAAGATGCGCTTCTCCGCGCCGCTGTGGCGAATGCCCTCGATCATCGAGGCGTGATTGAGTTCGTCCGACAGCAGCACGACGCCCGGCATGAGCTTGGCCAGGGTCGCGAGCGTGGTGGAATTGGAATCGAAGCCCGAGGTGAACAGCAGCGCCGCATCCTTGCCGTGCAGTTCCGCCAGTTCCCGCTCCAGTTCGATGTGGTAATGCGTCGTGCCGGAGATATTCCGCGTGCCGCCCGCGCCGGCGCCCACTTCGTCGATCGCCCGGTGCATGGCGGTGAGCACCTTGGGATTCTGGCCCATGCCGAGATAATCGTTGCTGCACCAGATGGTGATCGGCTTCCTCGCTCCGTCCCGGTAAAGCTCGGCGCTGGGGAAGGAACCGCACTTGCGCAACAGATCGGCGAAAACGCGATAGCGGCCTTCGCGCCTCAATTCGGCAAGCGATTCCTGGAACCTGGCAAGATACGGGAATGTCATGATTTTCTCTCTCGAACATCCAACGCGCGAGCGCGGCTGTATCATCGGCGTGCGGGCTCGCTACTTCAACAGGCGAACGAGCGATTTTTGTCACATGGGAGCGTTATCCGCCAGCCCTAATGCCCGTTCGCTACGGCATTTACCACCAGTGCAATCAAAACCGTATTGAAAAAGAACGACACGATGGAATGGCCGATCACCGCTCTGCGCATGTCGCGCGTACAGACCTGGACGTCGGAAACCTGCGCCGTCATGCCGATGACGAAAGAGAAATACACGAAGTCCCACAAATCCGGCGACGCCGTGCCGGGAAAGACGAGCGCGATGCCCGGTTCGGCGTCGCCGGGCGGGTCGAAATAATGCAGGTTTGCGTAGTGGATGGCAGATATCGTATGTAATACAAACCATCCCAGCGGTGCGGCGGCGACGATCAGCGCGAAGGCGAGATTCGACTGCGGATGATCGCGGTTGAGCGCGATGAATATGGCCGTGACGTTGATCGCGATGATCACCAGCGTGATCGCCACCACCACCAGGATGCCTTCGTCTTCCCGCGCCGCGCGGCGCTTGAGGCCTTCGGGGGTCGACTTCGCCAGAAGAACCCCGGCCGCGCCGAGATAGGACAGGAAGAACGCATCGCCCGCCGCCGCCAGCGGTGCCGGTCCGTCCAGCAAGCGTGACGCGGCGTAAACCGCAATACCCAGGCCGACGGCCGCGTAGAACCGTCCGTGGTGGTAGAGATGTCCTCGGGTAATCCTCAAGGCGGGCTCCGCCGCGGGCCGACGGGTCATGCTCGCACGAGTCGGAAAGCCGCCACAAACGCCCATGGCCCGCGCGGGGGGCGGGCCATGGGGCAATCAGGAACACACGGCCGGGCTTAAAGCCGGAACCGAACCTGATCGATCCAGAATCGTTCAAGCCGCCGCAGGCAGGCGTTCAGCGCGTCGAGATCCGCCGTGGCGACGTTGCCCACCGGCTCCAGCGAGCCGAGGTGCCGCCCGAACAGCTCGCGCAGCATGTCGCGCACCGCCTCGCCTTTCGGCGTCAGCCGCACCAGCACCGAGCGGCGATCCACTTCGGAACGCGCATGATGGATGTAGCCGAGATCGACGAGCTTCTTCAGATTGTACGACACGTTCGAGCCGAGATAGTGCCCGCGTGAACGCAACTCGCCCGCCGTCAGCTCTTGATCGCCGACATTGAACAGGAGCAGCGCCTGCACGCTGTTGATCTCGCGCTCGTCGCGCCTGTCGAGTTCGTCCTTGATCACATCGAGAAGCTGACGATGCAGCCGCTCCACGAGATTGAGGGTCTCGAGATAGGACTTCGCTTGCGCACGGGCGCCGTCGAGCGCCGCGGCCATTTGCGGTTTTGCCAATGCTGTCATCGTCTTCCCCTCATTTCTTGAGGGCCCACCTATTATTGTGGGAGGCAGACTAGGCTACAGGTCTTAAGGCCCGGTAAAATGTGGTTCGAACACCCCGCAAAAGCTGGATAATCCGGGAAGCCGGCAGCGCTTTGTCGGTTCGCGGCAAATAAAGCGTAAAGTTGTACGGCATGCGCACCAAGCGGCAAGGTTGCGCCGGCGCTTTCTGCAGCATCCTGGGACAGTTTGAGGTCCTTCAGCATCGGTGACGGGAGCGACCGGCTCTGTCCAGGTGCCGATGAACCCGATTCTGGTCAGAGCGGCAGATCCTTGCCGCCGAGCGGTTCGAAATACGCGGCGATGTCCTCGTCGCGGACCTCGGCCAGCGTCGCCGGCTGCCAATGCGGGGTGTTGTCCTTGTCGACGATGACGGCGCGCACGCCCTCGTAGAAATCGTGGCCGGCCAGGATGCGGCTCGCTATGCGGAATTCCATCCGCATGCAATCGTCGAACTCGAGCGTGCGTCCGGCGCGGACCTCGCTGTAGGCGAGCTTGAGCGAGGTCGGCGAGCGCGTGCGGATGGTGGCGGCGGTCTCGCGCGCCCAGATAGAATCGTCGAAATCGAGCGTGAAGAGGATGTCTTCCACCGACGAACCCGCGAAAAGCTGGTCGATGCAGACGCGGCGGTCCGACAGCGGCGCACTCGGCAGCGGCAGCTTGCCCATTTCCGACATCACGTCGGCGGGCGTATCGCCGTCGCAGAGCGCGTCGAGCAGGTTCTCCCACTGATCGGACGGAACCCAATGCGTCGCGAGCCCCGCATAAAGTCCGTCCGCCAGCTTCAGCCGTGCACCGGTCAGCGCCATAAAAGTGCCGAGCTCGCCCGGACAGCGCGACAGCACATAACTGCCGCCCACGTCCGGGAAGAACCCGATGCCGGTTTCCGGCATGGCGAACGTCACCGAGGCATCGGCCACGCGATAGGTGCCGTGTACCGACACCCCAAGCCCGCCGCCCATGCAGACGCCGTGGATCAGCGCGATGTAGGGTTTCTTGTAATGCTTGATCGTGGCGTTCAGGACGTATTCGTCGCGCCAGAAGTCGATGCCGTAGGAGGTGCCGGCAAGGCCGGATTCGCGAACGGCGCGGATGTCGCCGCCCGAACAGAACGCCCGCTCGCCCTCGCCGCGGACGACCACGCAGGTGATGGCGGGGTCCGTGGCCCAGGCGTCGAGTTGTGCCTTCATGGCCAGCACCATGTTGCGGGTCAGCGCGTTCAGCGCTTTGGGGCGGTTCAGCCTGATGAGCCCGACGGGCCCGCGGGTACCGAAGAGGATTTCGGGATCCATGTCACCTCCCCCTTGCGGGGAGGTCGACATGCGAGCAGCGCGAGCGTGTCGGCTGGGGGGCCTCCGCATTTGATGGATACCGCTCCCCACCCGGCTCACTTCGTTCGCCGACCTCCCCGCGAGGGGGAGGTAACTCGATCCGGTATGCGATCGACACTCTCATCACTGCCTCATCAACTCCCGCGCGACGATGACGCGCATGATTTCGTTGGTGCCTTCCAGGATCTGATGCACCCGCAGATCGCGAAGATGCCGCTCGGCCGGGAAGTCCTTGAGATAGCCGTAGCCGCCGTGAAGCTGCAAGGCCTCGTTGGCGATTTCGAAGGCGCTGTCGGTGGCAAAACGCTTGGCCATGGCGCACAGCATCGTGGCGCCGCGGCTGTGGGCGTCGAGCGCGGCCGCCGCATTGCGGATCATCAGGCGGGAAGCCTCCAGCTTGGTCGCCATGTCGGCGAGCTTGAACTGCGTCGCCTGGAACTCCGCGATGCGCTTGCCGAACTGCCGCCGGTCGACGACATACGCCTTCGCCTCTTCCAGCGCGGCCCGCGCCGTGCCGACCGAGCAAGCGCCGATGTTGACGCGTCCGCCGTCCAGCCCGCTCATGGCGACGCGAAAGCCCTCGCCTTCCGCGCCCAGCCGGTTCGCCACCGGCACGCGGCATTCGTCGAAGATCACCGACGTCGTAGGCTGGGAACGCCAGCCGAGTTTCTTCTCCTTCTTGCCGAAGTAGAGTCCTTCGGCGCCCTTTTCCACCACCAGCGCGGAGATGCCTTTGGGGCCGTCGACGCCCGTGCGTGCCATTACGACATACACATCGGACACGCTGCCGCCGGAAATGAACGCCTTGGTGCCGTTCAGCACGTAATGGTCGCCCTGCTTTTCCGCGCGCATGCGCAGGCCGGCGGCATCCGAGCCCGCGCCCGGCTCCGTCAGGCAATAGGAGGCGAACTTCTCCATCGTCGTCAGCGAGGGCAGGAAGCGATGGCGCTGCTCGCGGCTGCCGAAGTGGTCGATCATCCACGACGCCATGTTGTGGATCGAGAGGTAGGCCGCGGTGGAGGTGCAGCCGGCCGCCAGCTCCTCGACCACGATCGACGCATCGAGCCGCGACAGCTCCGAACCGCCGACGTCCGCCTTGATATAGAGTCCCGCGAAGCCGAGCGCCGCCGCCTCGCGCAGAGCCTCTACAGGGAACGTCTCGTCGGCGTCCCATTCGGCGGCAAACGGAGCGAGCTTTTCGCGCGCGAAACGTCGCGCCACATCCTCGATTGCCCGCTGCTCTTCAGTGAGCCCGAAATTCATGTCGAAGTCCCGTCGTGACGGGTCTATGTACCACGACGGGGGCGTCAACGGGCGTTGCCGCCACGGAACCTAGGGCTATAGTGCAGCGCCGATCGGACATCTTGCACATGACAACACCGTCTTTTCCTGCCACCCGCATGCGCCGCGTGCGCGCCAATCCCTGGTCGCGCGCGCTTGTCGCCGAACACACGCTCAGCCCGTCCGATTTCATCTGGCCGCTGTTCGTGGTGGACGGGCAGAACAAGCGCGTGCCGGTGGCCAGCATGCCGGGCGTGGATCGCCTCTCCGTCGATCTCGTGGCGGGTGCCGCGGAGGAAGCCGCCAAGCTGGGCATCCCGGTGATTGCGCTGTTCCCCTTCACCGACACATCGAAGAAAACGGAGGACGGCCGCGAGGCGCTGAACCCCGACAACCTCGTCTGCCGCGCCGTGCGCGCCATCAAAAAGGCGGTGCCGGACATCGGCGTCTTGTGCGACGTGGCGCTCGACCCCTACACCACGCACGGTCACGACGGCCTCTTGGTCGACGGTTATGTCGTCAACGACGAGACGGTGGAGGTGCTGATCCAGCAGGCCCTCGTCCAGGTGGACGCGGGCTGCGATATCATCGCGCCCTCGGACATGATGGACGGGCGCATCGGCGCGCTGCGCGCCGCGTTCGAGAAGGCGGGCCACAAAAACACGTTGCTGATGGCCTATGCCGCGAAATACGCCTCGGCGTTCTACGGCCCCTTCCGCGACGCGGTGGGCTCGGCCAAGGCGCTGACGGGCGACAAGCGCACCTATCAGATGGACCCCGCCAACGGCGACGAAGCCATCCGCGAAGTGGCGCTCGACGTCGCCGAGGGAGCCGACATGGTGATGGTCAAGCCCGGCATGCCCTATCTCGACATCCTGCGCCGCGTGAAGGACGCATTCAAAATGCCGACCTTCGCCTATCAGGTGTCGGGCGAGTACTCGATGCTGATGGCTGCCATCGAGCGCAGCTTCCTCGACCGCGACCGCGTAATCCTGGAGGCTCTGCTCGGCTTCAAGCGCGCCGGGGCGGACGGGATCTTGACCTATTTCGCGTGCGACGCCGCGAAGCTTCTGCGGACGGGCTGATC
>Ga0187810_10000257_pt1 | contig 22822 bp, 16 predicted proteins | sample NC_wetland_sal_i_9_FD_132963 | JGI IMG/M metagenome (GOLD analysis project Ga0187810, IMG submission 132963) | Wetland sediment microbial communities from Neuse River Estuary, North Carolina, USA - ASW_5 | ecosystem: Environmental > Aquatic > Freshwater > Wetlands > Sediment | place: USA: North...
CTGCGGATCGACCGGCCCGGGGTGATTGGTCGCAAGGGCGTCGTGCATCGCCCGGACGTCGCCCTCGGCCAGTTCCGCCCAGGGATCGGCAGCGGCTGCAGTCACGCCGCTCGCGATGGCCAACACGGAAAGGAACATTGCGCGCATTCGAGCCTCCCCCGACAACGGCGTATCACGGGCTGCCCGCGATGCTGCATGCCGAATTCCCGCACGCCGCGTGCGCATCGCGCAATGGTCGAAAATAGTAGAACCGGGGGCTTCTCCGGCTAAAGCAAAACGCTTTCAAACAGAAACAGCGTTTTGCTCTAGTTCTTTGATTGTCGCGGCGTTTCCGCGCAAAACCGCGCACACTTTTGCGCACGCCGCTCTAGTCGTTCCAGGTCGAGGCGACCAGCTCGGGGTCTTCCTGGGTGCGGCGCTCGTTGGCCAGGAAATCGTAATAGCCGCAGCGTCCGGCCGGATAGGCCCGGCAGATATATGGGCGCGCCTTATAGACCGTGCAGCAGCGTTTCTCGGTGTCGAAGAAGCGGCAGATCTTGCCGAAATGCTCGTCGGCCTTGCGGCGCATTTTGAACTCGCCGTCTTTCTTGTCTTTCTCGCGGCCTTTGGTGACGAACCTCTTCTTGGCTAGCGCGAAGCTGATGCCGAAGTGATCGGCCAGCCGTTGCAGGTCCGTCCGCTTCACCGGGATGATGTGGTAGGAGCAGCAGTAGCCCGGGCATTTCGAACAATTGAATGTCTTTGGCATGACTCACTGCATAACAGCGCGAAGGGCAACGATCAATTCGCAGAATATGCGCACTCGGAATGAGGATATGTGCCCTCATCCTGAGCCGCCGCCCGCTCCTTCGAGACGGCCACTGCGTGGCCTCCTCAGGATGAGGGCGGCGAGTCGAAGGATCAGCCGAGGTACGGATCGTGGACCATGATGGTGTCCTCGCGCTCGGGGCTGGTTGACAACAGCGCCACGGGTGCCTCGATCAGTTCTTCGATTCGGCGAACGTATTTGATGGCGTTGGCGGGAAGCTGGGCCCAGGAGCGCGCGCCGCGGGTGGATTCCTTCCAGCCCTCTATGGTCTCGTAGATCGGCTCGATAGCTGCCTGTTCCACCGCATCGGCGGGCAGGTAATCGTGGGTTTTGCCGTCCAGGCGATAGCCGACGCAGACCTTGATCTCATCGAAGCCGTCGAGCACGTCGAGCTTGGTAAGCGCGATGCCGTCCACGCCGCCGGTCACGATGGTCTGGCGCACCAAGACCGAATCGAACCAGCCGCAGCGGCGCTTGCGCCCCGTCACGGTGCCGAACTCCGCGCCACGCTGGCCGATGCGTTCGCCGATGTCGTTTTTCTGCTCGGTGGGGAAGGGGCCTTCGCCCACCCGCGTCGTGTAGGCCTTGACGATGCCGAGCACGTAGCCGATCTGGCGCGGACCGATGCCCGAGCCGGCCGCCGCCTGTCCCGCCACAGTGTTGGACGAGGTGACGAAGGGATAGGTGCCGTGATCGACGTCGAGCAGCACCGCCTGGGCGCCCTCGAACAGAATGCGCTTGTTCTCTTTGCGGGCCTGATCCAGCCGCCGCCACACCGGGCCGACGAAGGGCAGCACCTTGGGGGCGATGGATTTGAGCTGCTCCAGCACGCCATCCACCGTCAGTTCCGCCACGCCCGAGCCGCGCCGCAGCGCATTGTGATGGGCCAGGAGCCGGGCGATCTTGCCGGGCAGGGTGGCGAAGTTCCGAAGGTCGATGGCGCGTATGGCCCGTCGGCCGACCTTATCCTCATAAGCAGGACCGATGCCGCGCTTGGTGGTGCCCAGCGCCTGCACGCTGTTCAAGCTTTCGCGCGCCACATCCAGCTCGCGATGCAGCGGCAGGATCAGCGCCGCGTTCTCGGCCACCATCAAATTGCCGGGGGTGACGGAAACGCCCAACGCCTTCAGCCGCTCGATTTCGTCGACCAGCGCCCAGGGGTCCACCACCACGCCGTTGCCGATGACCGCCAGCTTGCCGGGGCGGACCACGCCAGACGGCAACAGCGAGAGCTTGTAGGTGATACCGTCGATCACGAGGGTGTGGCCCGCGTTGTGGCCGCCCTGGAAGCGCACCACCACGTCGGCGCGCGCCGACAGCCAGTCCACGATCTTGCCCTTACCCTCGTCGCCCCACTGGGCGCCGATCACCGCCACATTCGCCATCGTTCGTACCCGGATGAATTTCCGGCCCGCCATCGATTCCCGCGGGCACGAGCGCGGTTATAGCGGGTGGCGGAGCTTCGCACAGCGGGATTTTTGCCGCCTCAAACGACAGATTCTGTGCTTGTGAGGCCGCCCGGCGGCGCCAGCGGCGGGCATATTCCCGCACCACGACCCCGTTTCGGATCACCGTGACCAGGACGACCGTGGCCGGAGGCAGTGCCAGCGCAAGGCGGGTGGCGAGTTCGGCACGGGCGGCTACCATGGCGGCCCGCACGCGGCGAATCACGTCGTTTACCTTGCGCCGCAAGGCGGCCACCTCAGGGCTCAGGGCGGCATTGCGGTTGCCGCGCGGCGCCCCAGCACTCTTGCAGGCATGGCCGCAGTTCGGCCCACCGGGAGCCCGTTCGGCAACATAATTGTTTTCGGAGAAAACAGGGGGAGGGAGGAGAGTACCCTGCCGCAGGCCGCACGCCCGTGCTGCTGCACAGCTCCGCCGCCGCGGTCGCGCCATCGCGTCGAGGAGTAAAGCGGGAATGTCGCCTAGCGTCTGCATCTGTCCAACACCCATCGGCCCGAGCTGCGTCTTTCGCGTGCCGGGCACACCCGACGAAATAGGAACGGAATCTTCTAGTTCAAGAGGGCCCTGGTGGCGGACAGTGAAATTAATGTGAGAATCGGAAGCACTATAATCCGTATGCGGACGAATAAACGGTCCCGCTCCGTCTTCCACCGCATTGAATATGATGCGATAGGAGGCCTCTGCGCGGTTCTGCCGTCGCTTCGTGTCAGAAGGCCCCAGCGGCAAGATAGACATTGAAGTATATGAATTTTTTTGGCTCACATCCCCCGCCGGTTGATGCGAGATTGACATGGCCTTTGTTTCCACCTTGCTGCGCCCGGTACATCCCTTTTCCCTGGTGAGGCCGCTGCTGCGTCTTTTGTGTCGCGTCAAGATCACGGGCCTGGAAAATCTCCTCACCGCCGGCGACCGCGTGCTGATCGTCGCCAACCATGTTTCGGTGCTGGATGCGCTATTGCTGTCGGCCTTCCTGCCCGGACGCATTCTGTTCGCGGTCCCGGCCAATATCGCGGGACGGCGCTGGCTGAAGCCCTATTGGCGCAGCGGTCACACGCTGGACGAAACGCATCCGATCACTGCCAAGACCATCGTGGAAGCGATCAAGGCCGGCACGCGTTGCATGGTCTTTCCCGAAGGCCGCGTCAGCCGCACCGGCGGCCTGATGAAGGTCTACGAGAGCCCCGGTATGATCGCCGACAGGTCGGGAGCGGCCATCGTGCCCGTCCGCATCGATGGGCCGCAGTATTCCCGGTTCTCCGCTCTCGGCGGGCCGGTACGCAAAAGGCTGTTCCCCAGGATCACGCTGACCGTCCTGCCGCCGCGCAAGCTGAACCTGCCCAAAGAGATCAAAGGCCATAAGCGCCGCCTTCTCGCCGGATCGCGTCTGCACGATTTGATGGAAGAGATGCTGGTGGCGGGCACTCCCGTCTCCACCTTGTTGCGCCAACTGCTGGCGAGCCGCGCGGTACGCGGCGGCGGCCATATCATCATCGAGGACGCCGCGCGCGAGCCGCTGAAACACAATGTCTTCGTCGCCCGCCTTTTTGCGCTGTCGCGATTACTGGCGCGCGAGATCGACAAGAGGGAAAAGACCGTCGGCATCATGATGCCGAACGGCATTGCCAACGCCACGACGATCTTCGCCGTTCAGGCGCTGGATCGCGTCGCCGCCATGATGAATTTCACCGTCGGCCCTCCGCGCGTGGTGCAGGCTTGCCGCATGGCCGGAATCCGCAGCGTCGTCACGCTTCGCGCCTTCGTGGCGGCCCTGCATCTGGAGCCGGTCGTCGAAGCTTTGGCGCAGGAGAGCGTCCGCGTCGTTTATCTGGAGGACGTTCTCGCCCGGACGGGCGTTTGGGATCGCGTTGCGGGCTGGCTACGGTCGCGTTTGCCCGCGTCGCTTGCGGCGAACGGCCTGGCCGACGACGCGGACGGCCCGGCCTTGCTGCTGTTCACCTCCGGCACCGAGGGGGCGCCGAAGGGGGTGCTGCTCAGCCACCGCAACGTGATTGCCAACGGATTTCAATTCGGCGTTCGCATCGGGTTCAGTGCGGGCGACAGCGTTTTCGCCTGTCTGCCAATGTTTCATTCTTTCGGTCTGACGCTGGGCCTTTTCGCGCCGCTGTTTTTCGGAGCGCGGACGTTTCTGTATCCATCGCCCCTGCGTTATCACGATATTCCGGAGCTGGTTTACGATACCGGCGCGACTTTGCTGCTCGGTACCGACGCGTTCCTCGCCAATTACGCGCGCAACGCCACGCCGCACGATTTCTATTTCGTGCGTTTCGCCATCGGCGGGGCCGAAAAGATCAAATCCGAGACGCGGCGCATCTGGGCCGAGAAATTCGGCGTCCGGCTGTTCGAGGGCTACGGCACCACCGAGGCGGCACCCGTCATCAGCGTCAACTCGCCGCTGCATTACAAAGCCGGCTCGGTCGGACGCGCCGTCTCGTGCCTCGATGTCAAACTCCTGCCCGTCGAAGGCATCAAGGACGGATACGAACTCCTGGTGCGCGGCCTCAACGTGATGCTGGGCTATATCAAGGAAGACCTGCCGGGCGTGGTCCAGCCGGTGACCGACGGATGGTACAATACCGGCGATGTGGTGAGCCTCGACGAGTCAGGATTCATCACTATCCTCGGCCGCACCAAGCGCTTCGCCAAAATCGGCGGCGAAATGGTGTCGCTGGGCGCCATCGAGGCGGTGGTCGGTGCGGCGTGGCCCGACTTGCGGTTCGTCGCCGTTGCCATTCCCCGGGACCGAAAGGGCGAAACCATCGTGCTGCTCACCGAATCCGACGCCATCAGCCTGACCCAACTGCATGCGCCGCTGCGCGCCGCGGGGCTGACCAAGCTTTCCTACCCGCGCAGGCTGGTCAAAGTGGCGCAGATTCCGTTACTCGGCTCCGGCAAGACGGATTATGTCGCCGCGCAGCTTATCGCGCTTCAGAGCGAGGAGGCGGGGGGTATTGCCGATCTGATGGCCCGTTACGTCCCTACAGCCGCACCAGGAATCCGAAGTTGAACGAAGCGCCACCGTTCAAACGGCTGGAGAAGCTGTACGGCTGGTAGCGCGCCACAAACCGAACCGAAAGGTCCTGCGTCGCCTGCCACGCCACGCCTGCACCGGCGCGCCACTCCACCTCGCTGCTGGTGAACCCCGGCGCAACGCTGCGCACATTGACCGTTTGCTGGGCGCCCGACGACAACGTTCTGGTCGTGGTCGAAAACGTGATCGTCCGGTCGTTGGCTTCCGCGTAGGCAACGCCGCCGGTGAGGAACGGCTGGAACCAATCGCCGTCTCCGAGCGGATAATAGGCGAATCCATCGAGCGTGAAGTCGCGCATCGTAAAGTGCCCGGCCGTCGCGATGGCGTCGCTCTTGCTGATGTCGTGATCCCCTTCGACGTTCTCGTAACCGAGTTCGCCGCCGAAATACAAATTGCGCAGACCAAGCTTGAATCCGTTACCTCCGGCATGCTCGGCCTTCGTGGGATCGTTGTTTTTCCAATCCGGAAAGGTGACCAGCCCTTCGAGCCCCGCATAGAGATCGACATCGGCCCGCGCAGGCGCGAGCAAGGCAAGTCCTGCACAGGTACAAACGAGAATACGGTGCATTTACGTCCTCTTTGGGCCAACGATCTCGAAGAATGCGCCGAACATTACGCCATCTGCCATTCGGCGGACCCCTGCCGGTGAGGCTATTATTGCCGCAGCCCATCATCGGGCATACGCCAAGCCACGGGGATATCCGGTCTCAGTAGTACTCCCTGCGCGGGACTTGGTACAAATGGACAAGACTCGGCGCCAAAGCACAGGCGTGCTTGATCGTCCTAAACGCCGTCGAGGCCTGGTTAACCGCAGCAGGCGAGATCAAAGGGCAACATCCGGCGCGCCCAAGGCCCTGTTCCGGACGGCAGGAAAAAGGCCAGGAACGGGCGTTCGCCCGGTGGGGAAGATGCGCCGGAAGCGAGCCTTCCCCCCAGGCGCTCAACGCGCGGCGATCACGCGGTAACGTCGAGCAACGAATTCGTTGCCGTCGAAAGCGTCGAAGTGCCGGTCGACGTCGAAGTGGCCTGATCGGTGCTTTGGCTCTGCGCACCTTGATGGTGATGGCCTTTGTGAGCCTTCATAGTCTCGGTCAGGTTTTGCATCGCCGTCTGCGCGCCGGATATATCGCCGGACTGAAGCGCGCTGCCGATGCTCGCGAGCGCCTGCTGGAACGGGTTGGTCTGGTCGTTCGACGAGTCGCCGCTGGCCTGGCTGGGCATGTTTTGCGTCAGTGTGGCATAGGCCTGCTGCGCCGCGGTCAGGTTGCCCGACTGGAGTGCCTGGGTCAGCGCCTGAAAGTTCTGCCGCATGGCGTCTTGCTGGCTATTGGGCTGAATGCTGGGTGTTGAGGATGAAACGGCTCCGATGCTCATAGTGCTGCCTCCGTAGTTGGGCCCGTAAAATTCGCCTCAATTTCTTGATGCCCGCCTAAAAGATGTATCGGAGAAGGCCTGAACGGTAATTGCCGTTCCAAGACCTGGCGATTTGCGACAGTTTGATACCATTTTGTCCGGCTTGAACGGGAATGCGCCGAGAACGGCACGCTCTGCCGCAAAACCGGCATTCTGCTGACATTACGTAGTATTCCGGATTACGTCGTCCGCTCGCGCAGCGCGGCGGTGAGGGCCTCGGCGGCGGTGCGGAACGCCTCGGCGTCCGCGATCACGCGCGGCACCTTGTTCTGGCCGCCGAATTTGCCGCGCGATTTCATCCAGGCCGCGAAGCTGCCCGGCGGGAGAAATTGCGCCTGCGGCGCACCTATGCCGTAACCGCCGGAGCGATGCTCCGCATAATCCACATTGCGCAGCGACAGTTCGCGGTCGAGCACACGGGCGAATTCCTCGTTGCGCTCCGGCGCTGCGGGCGCGGTGAACTCGACGAGATAGAGGTGATGGCCGGGCCGGTCGCGCGGGAACACGGCGCCCACCGTGTAATCGGCGATGGAGGCGCCGATCGCGGACGCCGCCGCGCTCATGGCGGCATCGATCTCCTCGCCGATGAGGTGCTCGCCGAAGGCCGAGAGGCTGTAAGTCGTGCGTCCGGTTACCAGGATGCGCGGCGGATTCTTCTCGACGAAGCGCACCGTATCGCCGACGACGTAGGACCACAGCCCGGCGCAGGTGGAAAGCACCAGCGCGTAATTCACACCCGTTTCGGCGGTTTCGAGCCAATGGCGTGTGGGCGATGGCCGGTCGAGTTCTTCCAGCGGCACGAATTCGAAGAACAAGCCGTTGTCGGCCTCGAGGCGCAGGCCCTCGCCCGGGCCGCGATCGGCCAGCGCGACGAAGCCTTCGCTGGCGGGGTAGACCTCGCGCGTCTCGGCATGGCTGCCGTCGAGCAAGGCTTCGAAGCGGGCGCGATAGGGCTCGAACGAGACGCCGCCATGCACGAGCAGTTCGAGGTTGGGATAGAAATCGACCAGGCGGCCCCGGCTTTCGGGCAGCAGGCGCTTCAGTTGGTCGAAGAACAGCAGAAGCCAACTCGGCGTGCCGGAAACGGTGCGAATGTCTTCGGCAAGCGAGGCGCGGGCGATCTCGCTCGTCTTGCGTTCCCAATCGGAGAGGCGGGCGAGGGGGCCGCGCGGAAAATAGTAGGCCCGCGCCCACAGCGGAACGCGTGCGGCGGCGATACCGCTCAGGTCGCCCTCGGCCACGCCCGCACTGACGGACCGCAACTCCGTGCTGCCGCCGAGCAGGAAGCTCTTGCCGCCGAGCACGCGGCTGTGCGGGCGGTTCGTCACGTGCTGCACCAAGAGGTCGATGGCCGCGCGCTTGTTGGAGCCGACCATGGCGAGGGAAACCGGGATGTGCTTGGTGACGCCGCTCGACGTCCCCGAGGAATTGGCGAAGAACGGGATCAGCCCGGGCCAGGTGACGTTCTCCAGAACGGGATAGAGGCCGCTCCAATAGTCGCGCCAGAAATCGTCGTAGCGGCGCAGCGGCACGGCGCGCTGGAAGTGCGAAACCTCGCGCAGGCGGGCGAAGCCGTGCTCACGGCCGAAGCGCGTGTTCTTCGCCCGCGCAATCAGCTTGAGCAATTGCTGGCGCTGGCCGGCGACGGCATCCTGATGCGCCAGCTCGGAGGCGCGCCAGCCTGCATAGCTCCGCAGCAGCGCCGTGGCGTCCAGCATCCGCCGCCTCAATTGTCCGCGTGCACGTCGAACAGATGCGGGGCGGTGTGCGGGTTGGAACGCAGGTACTGGTTGGGAGCCTTGACGTGCGCCCCCAAATGGGCCGCGGCATGCCAGGGCCAACGCGGGTCGTACAAAATGGCGCGCGCGATCGCGACGAGATCGGCATCGCCGGTGCCGATGACGGCCTCCGCCTGTTCGTAATCGGTGATGAGCCCCACCGCGACCACCGGCATCTTGACGGCGGCCTTGACCGTACGGGCCAGCGGCACCTGATAGTTGGGACCGAGCGGAATTTTCTGCGCCGGGCTCATGCCGCCGCTCGAGACATGGATGGCCGCGCAGCCGCGCCGTTCCAGTTCCTTGGCGTATTGGATGGTCTCCTCCACGTTCCAACCGCCCTCGACCCAATCGGTGGCCGAAACGCGCACCGTCACGGGATAGTTGGAGGGCACGGCCTCGCGTATGGCGTCGAATACTTCCAGCGGGAAGCGCATCCGGTTTTCGAGCGAGCCGCCGTAATTGTCGGTACGCTTGTTGGCGAGCGGCGAGAGGAATTGGTGCAGCAGATAGCCGTGGGCGCTGTGGATCTGAATAAGATCGATCCCGGCGCGGACGGAGCGGCGCGCAGCCTCGGCAAAGGCGGTGCGGACGCGGGCGAGCCCGTCGTGGTCCAGCGCCGCGGGAGGATTCTCGCCGATCTGGAACGGCAGGGTCGAAGAGGACACCGTCTGCCAGCCGTTCGGGCGGCCCGGCGCAATCTGCGCGGCGCTTTTCCACGGCAGATCGGTGGAGGCCTTGCGGCCGGCGTGGGCGATCTGGATGGCAATCGGCATGTCCGACCAGCGCCGTATCCTTTCCAGCGTGCGCGAGAGCGCCTTCTCGCAGGCGTCGTTCCACAACCCGATATCGCCGAAGGTGATGCGCCCTTCCGGCAGCACGGACGTTGCCTCGATGGTCAAGAGCCCGGCGCCCGACAGGGCCAAATGGCCCAGATGGATGACGTGCCAATCGTTCGTGCAGCCGTCTTCGGCGGAATACTGGCACATCGGCGCGATGACGATGCGATTGTCGAGCTTGAGGCCGGAAAGCTCGAAGGGGGTAAAAAGCTTGGCAGGCATTCCGTGGATCTCCCGAGGATGGCGCTCCCCGGGTGGGATCATACGCCAAGCCGGGTGCGCTGCCGCAAGGAGCTGCCGTTAAAAAAAGGCCGCAGTCTTTCAACTGCGGCCGGAGGGGTTTCCCGGAAGGCGGCTAGTTCAACGCGAAACGCAGGCTCCAGCCGAGCGCGAGTTCCGGCGCGCCGGTCACGCTCATATGCGGGTTGACGTCCACAAGGGCATAACCTTCGAGTTGGGCAGCGCCTTCGAGCACCGGCAGGCCGTACAACGCCTCCATGCGGTACTCGCGCTTGCCGGAAACATTCCAGGTCTGGGTGAAATTGCTAAGCTCGCCGGTCTCCCGGTCGACGACCTGCATGGAGCGATATTGCAGGGCGCCGCTTTCGATATGCAACGGCTGGGCGAGCGAAATACGGAACGAGTCCCGATCCGCGAACAGCTCCGACGTCATGGCCACCAGTTCGTAGGCGGTCGAGTTGAGGTGCGGCGTGGTGAACGACAGCGCGCCGTTGGAGAATTGCGGCGATGCGCTCGTCGCCGTGGTGGCCGACGCAAGCAGCTTCCAGCCGCCGGTCAGATCGAAGCTGGCGCCGACGGTGGTGGCGGCGGTGTTCGAACCCTGGACCATGTTGAAGAGGCCCGCGCCCTGCGCCCCGAGTAGACCGTCGGATTCGCGCAGGTTGGTGAAGCTGGCGTTCAGCTTGACGGACTTGACGAGCTCGTAATCGACCGAGAACAGCGAAGCGAACGCGCGGTTCGGCGCGAGCTTCTCCTCGAGCACCGGCCCGTAGGTCGGATCGAGGTACATGTGGTCGTCGGTCTTCTGCGTATAGCCGAAGCTGAAGCGCGCTTTGCCGAGCGTCATTTCCGCCTGGCCGTAAGCGCCGCCCGACGCAAAGCCCAGAACCGGGTTGACGCCGCCGGTCGCCGGATCGAAATCCGAACGCAGCGAGAAGCCGCTGACGCCGGTAAAGGAATAGGCGCCGCTGCCCTCGCCGAAGCGCAGACCGAAGCCCGTGCGGCGGTCGACGGCCGCGAACTCGTAATGGATCGGAGCCGTGTCGTGCCGCATCTCCTCGGGCGAGGATTGGGTGGCCGTGAGGCTGAGGCTCCATTCGCCGTTGGTGAACCGGTTGGCGCGGGCGTTGAAGCTCGCCGCGCCAGGCGCATTCGCCCAGTCGATCAGCCGCTGATAGAGGTAGGACTGGTACGGCTTGTTCTCGCCCCCCAGGTTGACGTTCTGGCCCGTCAACAGCGAGCTTAAGGGAATCTCGAAGTCGCGGAAGGTGGCTCCGATGGTCTCGAACGCGATGATATAGCCGCCTTGCTGTTGCCAGAGGTTGAGCTGCCCCGGATCGAGCACGGCAGCCTTCAGGGTCGCGGCCGGTATGGTCGCGCTGTAGGTGTAATCGCCGTTGGGCAGGGTTCCGGGCTGCAGCACCGTGAGATTGTCGAACGAAAGCGGCGACTGGCTGGCCTCGATGTCAAGCTCGCCCCAGCCGTAGATCGGATCCACGCCCGGCGCGCCCAGATCGCGCGCGGACCGGAAGATGATCTGCGTGGTCTCGTCGGGATGGTCCTTTAGCCAAGGCCAGCGGTCCTGCAAAAGCGCCACCGCGCCCGACACCAACGGCGCCGCGAACGAGGTGCCGCTGACGCGCATGACGCCGCCGCTGTTGTCGGACACCAGGATGTTTTCGCCCGGCGCGACGAGGAAGTGATACATCAGCATGTTCTGCTGCTGGCAGGTGCCGTTGACGAGAATGCAGGCCGTGCCCGGCGTGTTGGAGAAGCTGGAGATCATGCCCGTCGGTCCGACGGAGCCGACCAGGATGAGATTGTTGGGCGCCTGGCTGCCGATCCAATTGACGTCGGTCGTTTGCACGACGCCTTCGTTGCCGGCCGCCTTGACCAGAACGAATGCGTGGCCGGTCTGGTTCACTGCCGAGCTGGTCATGATGGTCGCCCACTCGTCGGAGAGCACTTGGCCGGGCACGCCCAGCGACGCGTTGATGACGGAGGCGCCTCTGGCGTAAAGCGCATTGATGCCTGCAGCGACGTCATCCCAGCTCGCCGTGCCGGTGTAGTCGAACGGATTGTAGAGCAGCACCGGCGAATTCGGCGCGATACCCATCACGTTGCCCGCGGTATGCTGGGAGGCGAGCAGGCTGGCCACGGCCGCGCCGTGGTCGTTGACGAAATAGTCATAGCCGCCGACGAACTCGAGATGGGCGACGTTGGTGCTCTGATCGGTGAACTTCGAATCGAGGATGCCGATGACCGTATGGGTGCCGGGATTCTCGATCTGGGTCAGCAGCGGCGTCCAATGCGTGGCTGCCATCCACCAATCGACCCTGGGCATGCCCGAATAGCCCATCAGGCCGTCGTACAAGCTCATGAAGAACGCCGAGCGCGCGTTCGCGTCGACACTTGCGAGCGAGGAGGGGTCGTCCGGATTGATGCCGTACTTGGCCAGCAGCGGCGCGACGAAGCCGTCCATGAAGGTCTTGTTGGTGGCCTGCTCGTATTGGGCGCCCCAAGCGGCCTTCGCGCTGGCGATGAAGGTCTGAAGCTGCTGCTGCAGAGCGGCGTAGTCCGTCGCATTCGTCGATTGAAGCTGCGACCAAGCGGCGTCGATGTTGCCCCATTGGGGTCCTGCGTTCAGCCAGAACGGCCCCACGTTCTTCCAGAACGGATCGATGGCACCCCAGAACGGGTCAATGGCGCCCCAGAAGGGGTCGATGGCTCCCCACGACGGCGTGTTGGTGCCGCCGAACGGATCGATGGCGCCCCAGAAGGGATCGATGGCCCCCCACGCCGGCGTGTTCGAGCCGGAGAAGGGATCGATCGCACCCCAGAACGGATTGACCTTGCCCCAATACAGAGACGTATTGCCCCAGAACGGGCTCACCCTGCCGTAAGCGGGATTGAGGGCGTCCGAAGTCGAACTGAGCGTCGAGTGGAACGGATCGATGGCGCCCCAGAACGGATCGATCGCCCCCCAGAAGGGATCGATGGCACCCCACGCCGGTCTATTCGCGCCGCTAAAGGGATCGATGGCGCCCCACGCCGGACTGTTGGTGCCGCCGAACGGATCGATGGCACCCCAGAAGGGATCGATGGCGCCCCACGCCGGACTGTTGGTGCCGCCGAACGGATCGATGGCACCCCACGCCGGTTTGTTGGTGCCGCCGAACGGGTCGATGGCGCCCCAGAAGGGATCGATAGCGCCCCAGAAGGGGTCGATGGCACCCCACATGGGCTGCAAACGGTTCGTGCCAGGATTGTCGGCGAATGCGGCACCACTGGTGAGTGCAACCCCGAGCAGCAGTGCGCGCCAATAGGAACTGCGAATCATCTGATCCCCCTCGGTTACCGATAATTTACTATGTTGCGAGCCCGAGGGGGTTAAGCGCGTGTTACCGGGAGGTGTAATGTCGGGGTGGACTAATACAGGCTGCATCTGATTTTCAGGTGCGGGGTGCGTAGCTAAGCCGCAGCGGTCCTTTGCCTGTTCGAGGAGTCGGCCACGCTCAGATCGCGCTCGGCCGGCAGGTGGACGCGGACGACGGTCCCCTTGTCCGGCTGGCTGGCGATGGTGAGCGTGCCCCCGTGCAGGGTGACCAAGGACTTGGCGATCGGCAGGCCGAGGCCGATGCCGCCATACGACCGGGCGTAGGGACTCTCGATCTGCCCGAAACGCTCCATGATGTGTTCGAGCTGCTCGGGCGGGATGCCAACGCCGTCATCCGCAACCGTAATGTCGATGCCGCCGGTCGCGACACGCTCGCAGCCGATCTCGATAAGCCCCTGCGGTCCGGTGTATTTGGCCGCGTTGAAGACCAGCTTCTCCAGAATCTGCGTCAGGCGTTGGCCGTCGGCGCGGACCATGATGTCGCGACTGACCGTGACGAGGACTTGCTTGTCGCCCAGAACGCACTGTCCGGCCACCCTCGCCAGCACCTGCTCGACGCAGTGCGACAGCGAGACTTTGCTTTCCGACAGGCAGACCGAACCGGCGTCCAGGCGCGCCGTATCGAGAATGTCGGCGAGGATGCCGAGGAGCTTGCGTCCGCTCGCGTTGATGTCGGCGCTGTATTCCTGCGCCTTAGCGGCGGGCAGCGCACCGGTCGCGATGATCTCCGAGAAACCGATGATCGCATTGAGGGGCGTGCGCAGCTCGTGGCTCATATTGGCCAGGAACTTGGTCTTGGCGCGGTTGGCCTGCTCCGCCTCTTCCATGGCCACGCGCAGATGGGCCTCGGTTTCGGTGCGGAGCCCGATCTCGTTGTCGCGCTCGCCGAGGATCTTCTTCAGTTCCACATTAGCTTTGCTGATCTCGTCGCGGTGACGGCGCACGAGGCGGTGCTGCCAGCTTATCCAGACGATGACCGCCAGCGCCGCCAAGATGAGCATCACCAGTCCCAGGTTCTGCGTTGCGGCCCGCGACTCGCGCAGGCTGGCTTCGCGTTGGAGCCGCTCGGTCTTGAGCCGTTCGATCTCGAGTTTCTGGTTGGCGAATTCGAAGCGCGCGTTCATCAGCGCGAGATTGGCGGAGGCGGCCAGCGAACGGTCTTCGTCGTCCAGGCGCTTGAAGGCTTCGAGATGGGCGAGCGCCAGCGGATAGGCGCCGAGGGCGCTGTAGATCCTGTAGGCGATTTCGTGCGTGTCGCGGTACAGCGCCGTGGTTTCCCTCAGATCGGTGCCTGCGAACGCCCTGTCCAGATCGGCGGTGGCGGACGACATCGCACCGCGTTCGAAATCGACCTGGGCTTCGATACCGAAGATGAAGGGCGCCCAGCCGTTCTCGTCGGTCTTGCCGAGCAGCTTGAGGGCCCGATTGGCCGCCGCCTGCGCCGCGCGCAGTTCGTGCAGCTTGGTCTCGACGAAAGCGATGTTGGTGAGGATGCGCGCCTGCAAAAAGCCGCTGTCCATCGAGTTGGCGACCGCGAGAGCCTTGCTGTACTGGTCGAGCGAATCCCGATAGCGGCCGGCGTGCTGGAACGCCAGACCCAGATTGTTTGCGATCGAAAGCTGTAGCGACGGTTCGGCGGGGGCGATTTCCGCCGCCTGCGAGAAATAGCCGATGGCGTCCGGAAGATCGCGCGCCTGCTCGTAGATCACGCCCAGGCCCTGCAACGCCATCGACTGATCGCGCGCCATGCCGAGGCCGGCGAAGATGTCGTAGGCCTTCTGAAAGCTCTTTAGCGAAAGCGCCAGATCGCCGCCGACGCGGGCCGCGCGCGCCAGAGAAAGTGCGAGTTCACCGTCGAGTTCGGTCACCTTGCGATCGGTCGCCGCGATCCTGATCGCACGGTCGAGCACGGTGCGGGCCTCGGCGCTCTGGTTCGTCCGCGTCAAAGCCTCCGATTCCAGCCACAACCCCGTCGCGACGGCTTCCTGCTGGCGGGCGGACATGCGCTCGCCCTGCGCCAGCGCAGCAGCGCTGCGCGCCGCGGCGAGTGCGGATTGGGGGTCCGTCATCATCGCTTTTTTGGCGCCGGCGACGAGTCCGTCGAACTGCGCCCAGCGGACCGCATCGTTCGACGGCCGCGCGGCCGTCGCCGCACCGGCGCAGGCAATACCCGCACCGAGCAACGCCATGACCACGACGAGAAGCAGCCGCTTGAGCATAAGGTCCTCTCGTCCCGAGAGTGGCCTAGCAGACTTGCCAATCGCTTAAGTATCGGAGCGATTTACGAGGCGCAGTCGTTCATTTGGTATGTAACGTATGCGGATGATTTACCGGTGGTTAAGGACGTTCGCACGCGGAAAGACGAACGTCGGCTGGACACAACGTACGCGCGAAAACGCTCATCTTGTATTAACCGACCTAAAGCAGGCGACTGACCTCTTGGTACGCGGCGATTCCTGGAGTGCCTCGATGGCGCTGCCTTGACATTGACTGCTTAGGCAACTATTGTCTTGGCATGTAGTCGGGACAGGCAGCGTGGCAAATTCTCCGGAATCCAATCCCCATTTTTTCGGCATCGGCTCGTTCGGCTATCTCGTGCGGCGGTTGCTGCAATTGATGATCGAGAACATCGAGACGCGGTTTACCGGCGAAGCCGTCAACTTTTCGCAATTTCTGGCGCTGGTTTCCTTGAATGCGCACGAGACGCGCACGGCCGCCGACGTGGCGCGGTTTCTCGGTCACGATGCCGGCGCCACGACGCGACTGATCGATCAGCTTGAGCACAAGGGCCTTCTCGTACGCGCGCGCAGCACTGAGGATCGCCGCATCGTCGATCTGGCCGTGACGGCGGCCGGCAAGGCGATGATCCATCGCTGCGCCGCGACGGCGGCGGGTTTCCACGCCGACCTCTTGGGCGATTTGTCGCCCGGAGAACTCGCCAAATTGATGAGCCAATTAAGCAGACTGGTCGACAAGCTGAAGGCGGCGCCGGCCGAACAATCGCTGGCCGAGGCCAAGCGGAGGGGCAAATGAAATACGCGGGAGGAGTGCTGGCCTCATGCCTTCTCTTGTCGGCTTGCGTGGACGCGCCGCCCACCGAACCATCGCAACATACGCTGGCCACGGCCGACCTCGGCCTAGACAAAAACAGCGACACCCGGACAGCGCCCGACTGGTGGAAAGGCTTCGGTGACGCCGAGCTCGATGGCTTGGTGGGCGATGCCTTTGCCGGCAATCCGTCGCTCGCTGTCGCCATGGCCCGCATGCGGGCGGCCGCCGCCGGATTGGCGGCGGAACGAGCGGCCACCTGGCCCCAGGTCAGCCTTGACGCCAGCGAAGAACGCGACGTGCTGAGCAGCCACTACCTCTACCCGCCGCCCTATGCCGGGTCCACGCAATGGATCGGTACCGTCGAAGGCGGACTGTCGTGGAACATCGATCTCTGGGGCCGCGAGAGCGCCATCGTCGCCGCGGCGCGTAACACGGCCAAGGCCGCGAAGCTCGATACCGATGCCGCACGATTGGCACTGGCCGGGGCTGTTTCGCAGACCTATATCGCCCTGGCGGCGGCTTATCGCACCTGCGACGTAATGGGCGAGGTTGTGGTGTTGCGCAGCCGCGAATGGAAGCTGGCCGGGTCGCGTGTGCACAGCGGCCTCGACAGCCGCAGCGGGCTGCATTCGGCCGAACAGGCACTGGCGGCAGCCAAGGTGGCGGATTCGGCGTGCCAGGCTGATCGTGACCGCATCGTGCACGCCCTAGCGGCTCTGACGGGACGCGGCGCCGATGCCTATCAGACGATCGCCCGTCCGGGCCTCGATCTGGCAAGACAGGTTCCCGTTCCCGATAGCCTACCCGCCGATCTGATTGCGCAGCGGCCGGACGTGCTGGCCGCCGCCGCGCGGGTGGAAGCTGCCGTGCAGGGACGCAAAATCGCTTACACCGCCTTCTTTCCGAACGTGAATCTGGTCGCCCTGGCCGGCTGGTCGGCACTCGGCCTGAGCACCATGTTCACCTCCAATTCCGTCACTTATGGCGGCGGCGCGGCGCTCCATCTGCCGCTGTTCGATGCCGGTCGCCTGCGGGCCGAATATGCCGGGGCCACCGCCGATCTCGACGCCGCTACGGCCGCCTACAATGCGACGGTGATCGCGGCGATCCGTCAGGCCGCCGACGCCGGAACACAGGTCAAGGCGCTCGCCGGCCAGCTTGCCGATCAGAACACCGCCGTTGTGGCGGCCGAGAAAAAACAGGCGCTTGCCGTCAGTCGTGTTCACAACGGCCTGTCGCCCGAGACGGACAACCTTGCGGCGCGCGGCTCGCTGTTCGCGGAAAAGCAAAAGCAGATCGCCCTCGAAGAGGCGTCCGCCAGCGAGCACGTGGCGCTGATCGTCGCCGTCGGCGGCGGCTTTGCGCCGGACGGCAAACCCGATTCAGAAAAAGGCCGCGTGCCATGAGCGAACCATCTTCCTCCGCGTCCAGCGCCAAGCAGGTCCAACGCCGTCGCGGCTTGATGATCCTCGGTGCCGTGGTCGCGGCCGGTGCAGTCCTTTGGGGCGGCTGGTGGCTGTTCTACGGCCGTCATTTCGAATCGACCGACGACGCCTATGTGGCGGGCGACGTGATCGTCGTCACCGCCCGTGAAGCCGGCACGGTTCTGGCGCTGCATGCCGACAACACGGAGAACGTGGCGCGCGGACAGCTGCTGGTGGAACTCGACCCGGCAGCGGCGGAGGTACAGTTCGAAGCGGCCAAGGCGGACTTGGCGCGCACCGTGCGCGATGTGCAGGCCAGTTTCGCCAAGGTGGCCGAGTTGCAGGCTCTTTACGAAAGCGCCTCCACCAAGGCGGAGCAAGCCGGCGCCGATCTCAAGCGCCGCCAACAGCCGGCGAAGGACGGCGCCATTTCCGCTGAAGACGCCGCGCACGCCCGCGAAACCCTTTCGATCGCCAGCGCGCAAGAACGAGCCGCGAAGAATGCGCTGGTCGAGGCCGAGAGCGCCGTGTCCGGCACGACAATCACGAGCAATCCCATGGTCCTGGCGGCGATTGCCCGGCTGAAGACCGCTGCGCTTGCGCTGGCCCATTGCCGGATTGCAGCGCCCGCCGCCGGCGCCGTGGCACAACGCGCCGTGCAGATCGGCCAGCATGTCGCCGCCGGCACGCCCTTGATGGCCGTCATCCCGCTCGAACGCGTGTGGGTGGATGCGAACTTCAAGGAAATCCAGCTTGCCGACATGCGGGTTGGCCAGCCGGTGACCGTCACGGCCGACATCTATGGCGGCTCGGTCGATTATCACGGCGTCGTGGCAGGGCTCGGGGCCGGCAGCGGCAACACCTTCGCGCTTTTGCCGCCGCAGAACGCTTCGGGCAATTGGATCAAGATCGTTCAGCGCGTGCCGGTCCGCATTGCGCTCGACCCGAACGAAGTGAGGGCGCATCCCTTGCGCCTGGGACTGTCGGTGAAGGTCAGCGTCGATCACCGCGACACCAGCGGGTCGGCGCAAGGCTCGACCGTGCGCCCGCTCAACGGCGAGGGCATTGCCGACACGGCCGACAAGGACGCCGACAAGCTGATCGCGCGAATCCTGAAAGAGAATGCGGTGCCCGGGGCGGCCGAATGAGCGGCGCCGGTCCGTCTTCCGCAGGGGCGCCTCCGCTCAAAGGCGCCATGCTGGCGATCACGGCCCTGGCCTTGGCGCTCGGCACCTTCACGCAGGTGCTCGACACTACGATCGCCAACGTCTCGCTGCCGACCATTGCCGGCAATCTCGGTTCCTCGACCGATCAAGGGACCTGGATCATTACCTCGTTTGCCGTCGCCAACGGCGTTTCGGTGCCGCTGACCGGCTGGCTGATGAACCGCTTCGGCGTGGTGCGCGTCTTTGTCTTTTCGCTGGGCGCCTTCACCGTGGCCTCGTTTCTGTGCGGCATGGCCTGGAGCCTGCCGGTGTTGATCTTCTTCCGCGTACTGCAGGGCGCCGTCTCGGGTCCGGTGATCCCCGGCTCGCAGGCCTTGTTGATTTCCATTTTCCCGCCGCAGCGCCGCTCGACCGCGCTCGGCATCTGGTCGATTACCACCCTGGTGGCGCCGGTGGCGGGACCCATTCTGGGCGGCTACATCTCGGACAATTTCCACTGGGGCTGGATCTTCTTCATAAATCTTCCCATCGGCCTGTTCTGCTGTGTTGTCTGCTGGCGGAACCTTGCCGCGCGCGAGACCGCCACCCGCAAGCTGCCGATCGACGCCATCGGGCTGGCGCTGTTGGTGGTATGGGTGGGCGCACTACAGGTGATGCTCGACACCGGCAAGAACGCCGACTGGTTCGCCTCGCCCGTCATCACGATATTCGCGATTACCGCGGCCGTCGGCTGCGCCGCCTGGGTGATCTGGGAATGGACCGACAACCATCCCATTGTCGATCTAAGCTTGTTTCGCAACCGCAATTTCGCTTTCGGCACGCTGGCCCTGTGCCTCGGCTTCGGGCTGTTTTTCGCCACCATCATCATCCAATCGCTGTGGCTGCAGGTTCATGTCAGCTACACCGCCACCTGGGCGGGCCTGGTGATCGCGCCGAGCGCCATGGTGTCGGTGCTCTTGACGCCCGCCTGCGCCCGCCTGCTCGGCCGCGTCGACGCACGCATCGCGGCGACGGCATCGTTCCTGCTTTTGGCCGTCTCTTTCTTCATGCGGGCCGGCTACACCGACGATGCCGATTACTGGAACCTGGTCATGCCGCTGTTGGTGCAAGGCATGGCCCTCAGCGTGTTCATGATCTCGATGATGACGATATGCCTGGAAGGCGTCGCATCGAGGGACATTCCCGCGGCCTCCGGCATCGCCAACTTCGCACGCATCACCGGCAGCGGTTTTGCCGCCTCGCTGGCAACGACCTTTTGGGATCGGCGCGAGGCGCTGCACCAATCGCGTCTGGCGGAAACCCCGACCCAGTTCAATCCGCTGTTGCGCAGCGCCATCGACCAGCTCCAGGTTCACGGCGTGTCGCCGCTCCGCGGGCTCGGCCTCTTGACGCGACGGATGGTGGATCAGGCTTATCTGATCGCGCTCAACGATCTGTTCTGGATTGCGGGATTTGCGTGTCTCACCATGATCGGCCTGATCTGGTTGACGCGCCGGGCGATCAGCGATGCGCCGGTCGCCGATGCCGGATAAGGCGCGAGCGGCGGAAACAACGTGCAAAACGCGAAGTCAAATGGTCTTGGACATTGGGCTTGTTGGCATTTGCGAGCGCATTGGTGTGGCCAGGGCAGGCCCGAATGGTCCTTATGGTGAACGGAGCACCGCGGGATCGGTGTGTCGCTGGTCGCCTGTCTGAGAATGCGGGCACGAAGCGCGACTCCTCTCGGCCTTTCTTTTTGTCCACATCGCTCCCTATAATGGTCCGTATCGCGCGCGATACAGTTCAGAGTGCGCAAAGATGTCATCCATCCTGGAAGCCTATCTCGAGAACGAAACCGCCATTAAGCGATTTCTCAGGCGGTTCATTGGACGCGCTGCAGACATCGACGACCTGGCGCAAGAGACGTTTATCCGGGCATTCGCAGCCGAAGCCGTGCAGACGGTAAGGTTTCCTAGAGCCTTTTTGTTCAGGATTGCCCGCAATCTGGCACTGAACGAACGCGAAAAATGTTCGAATGCGAAGACCGATTCACTGGAGGATTTTACCGATCCAACTGTCTTAGAAGATCACAGCGGGCCAGCGCTTGATGACGAAGTGGAATTTCGCGAGCGCGTTCGTTTGCTTGCACAAGCCGTGGCGAGCTTGCCGCCGCAGTGCTCAAGGGTGTTTCTGTTGAGGAAGGTGTACGGTCATTCCTACAAGTCGATTGCAGAGCGCCTGAACATTTCGGTTAGTACGGCAGAAAAACACGTTGCGCTCGGCCTGCTGCGATGCAGCGAGTATCTGCGCCACCAAGGTTACGATCTCGATCCCAAATCCGCGTCGGAGGAGCGTCGCGGGCGCGAAACGACGAGTGCCAGCGTGGCAAGGATCGATACCAAGCCACGGGGACGGATGCGCGATGCATGATCCCGAAAAGATCGTGAAGTTCCCTGACTTGGGCACCGTGGAAGCCGAGGCGGCAGAGTGGGTTGTTCGCTTGGACAGCGGCGGATCCGCCGAGGATCATGCGCGCTTTCTTGAGTGGCAAAGCCGCAGCCCGCTTCATCGGGAGGCCGCTTCGCGTCTGACAGCGTTGTGGTCGCAGTTCGATACCTTGAAAGAATTCACCGCGCCGCTTCCGGGTCCAGGTGAAGTCGGGCAGAGGTGGGGCCAGAAAGTTCGTAACCTGGCAGCGGAAGGAACGTGGCGGAGAGCAGCCTATGCCGCGGCGGGGCTTCTTTTTCTGGCTGCCGGCGGCCTTTTTTACACCCACTCTCGAATCGTGCCACCGGCAATTCCGTATGAAACCGCGCTCGGCATGCAAAAAAATATCACTTTGCCAGATGGCTCGGCCATATTCCTCAACACAAACAGCAAGGTGGAAGTAGCCTATTCCGGCGAGCAACGCGATGTCTACCTCCTTCACGGCGAAGCCTATTTCGAGGTTGCGCACGGCGACAGCAGGCCCTTCACCGTTCACGCCAACGCCAAACAGGTGCACGACATAGGAACGGCATTCGACGTCCGCTTGATGCGGACGGCAGTGGAAGTAACGGTTGCGAAAGGCGCTGTGGAGTTGGTTACGGCGGGCCCTTCCGAGCGGTCGTCCGGGGATGCTGTACAGCGGCTAGGCGTCGTTTCGGCGGGCCAGGACGCCGTGTTTGATCGCAAACTCGAATACCTGAGGCCGCTGACCGATGCCGAGATCAATCGCCAGCTCGCTTGGCGGGAAGGGATTTTGGTTTACGCAGGCGAGCCGCTGGCGCGCGTCGTGGATGACGTAAGCCGCTACACCAACATCAAAATCGAACTCGGAGACCCCAAGCTGAAAAATATCCCGGTAGGCGGGTATTTCGAGATCAGCAAGATCAAATCCGTGTTCGAGGCCCTGGAGAAGAACTTCGGCATTCATGCCCAGTGGCTCGACAGCATGCACGTCCGGCTGGTTTCCGGCAACGAGCCGGCAGCGGGCGCACCATCGCCTTCCCCTGGCCGCCGCTAAGCCGCGAATCGACAACCGTGACGCGAGTCGTTTCGCGCCGCTGTCAATAAACTAAGGCGATGCACTTTCGCCTCACGGCCAGTTCAAAAGAATTTTGCTAATCTTCTGGAGGGTTTTCGCGTCTCGCCGGTCTTACCAACTGCAAGGCCGGTGCGAAAGCCAGATAGAAGTGCTGATCACCGAGTCCAAAAGTGACGGGAGCGAGGGAACGTTTGGCGGTGTGGGGATCCTGCTGCGCAGTGGCGGCAGCGTGTCTGCTTTCCGCCGGGACTGCGCATGCCCAGGAAGCGAAATATGACTTCCACATTCAGCAGGAGCCATTGGGTGCGGCTTTATCTGAATTGTCGCGGCAAGCCCACGTTGAATTGCTCTATCCGTATCAGTTGGCTCGGGTCCGGAGCAATCCGGTAGTCGGTCGGTACACAGTTCCCGAAGCGCTCGAAATGCTGCTGAAGGGAACGGGCTTTTCCGGCGGCCTTACCTCGCAAGGGACGGTGACGATCTCCTTGCGAAGCAGAGGCTGTAACGAAAAGGGGAAAGCCATGTTACCAGACGGCAAAATGACCGTATCGGCAATTGCGTTGCTGACCGGAATATTCAGTGCGCCCGCTTGCTATGCGCAGGCCGCGCCGGCGCCTACCACCAATGCCGATGCCGAGGGGGGCATCGAGACCATCACGGTGACGGGCTACCGCGCGAGCTTGGCGGA
>Ga0187810_10000258_pt1 | contig 22725 bp, 21 predicted proteins | sample NC_wetland_sal_i_9_FD_132963 | JGI IMG/M metagenome (GOLD analysis project Ga0187810, IMG submission 132963) | Wetland sediment microbial communities from Neuse River Estuary, North Carolina, USA - ASW_5 | ecosystem: Environmental > Aquatic > Freshwater > Wetlands > Sediment | place: USA: North...
CCAGATCACTCTATGACGATACTCCAACCATCTTGAGCTTAATCGGGCAAGGTTGGCTCCATACTCAAGCAAACGCTTCGTAAACCACCATTATACCCATTGTCATTGAGAAATGGTATGAGACGTTCGACATTCATCCTTCTGCCCCATGAGCTGAGAAACAAGGCTAGTTCGCTCACCGATGAACCAAGTAGCGGTCTGACTTCCAAAAGGTACTTTTCCACCCACTTCAAGGCTCTCTCTCCGATGGCCTCCAGACGGGTGCCCTCAACCGCTTCGATGCCTCTCATTGCTCAAACTTCTTCCATCATGCCAACTATGCGACTAATTAAATGATAAATGCTCTAATGTTCCGCCTGCAGGCGTTTTCTGAGGTCGTCACTCACGTCAGCGGTGGTCAGCCAGGCACTGGCGGCTGCTGCATCCTTGTGGACCCATTGGGAATAGTTCATTTGAATGTATTGGTTGCGCAGATTGTCGTCGGAGATGCTGCTGGCCCACTGGACGGCGGATGCCGGATCCATCTCACGAATCTGCATGGAATAGGCGGCCAGTCCCTGATCCCGTGCCTTCCCTGCGGGTTCCTGTTCCAGCCAGTCGCCCGCGCCTTTGGGATCTTCCCTGGCCCAGTTTTGAATGAGGGTACGGGTGGCGGAGGTACGGGCATCCCCTTCCGGAAGTTGGGAGATCCAGGTGGAGGCTGATTGGGGGTCTGCGTTTGCCCATTGGCTGGCAACATTGGAAAGCGCATTGCTCTGGGTTTGTCCGGTCAGATTCTGCTGGGCGTAATTGGCTGCGGCTGCCGGATCATTTTGAGCCCAGGCTTGTATCACATTTGAAAGGAAATTGTTTTTTGCATCCCCGGCGGGGATATTATCCGCCATGGCCAGTGCATCCTTGGTATTTTCTCGCCCCATATTCCAAGCGATCTGATTGAGGACGCTATTTTGAAGTTCTTTCTGTCCTGACTTCATGGCGTAGTCAAAGGCGGCGGGAGGATCCTGCTGCGCCCATTGTGAAAGGACTTGGTTTATGCCTTGGGTTTGCATCGGGCCCTCGAGTTTCTGAGCATAGGCCAAAGCACCACTCAGGTCGTTTCTCGCCCACTGGGAGAGGAGGTTCCGCATGGCGTTGTTGCGTGCCTGCCCCGGATTCATGGAACTGACCATTTGGGCTGCCCCTTGGGGATCTTCCTGGGCCATGGCACTAACCAGCGATTGCATGCCTTCAGCCTTCATGGGGCCATCAAGGGTTTGCACATAGGCCTCAGCTCCTTTCAGATCATTCTGCGACCATTGGAAAAGCATATTCTGCATCACCATGTTTCGCATTTGCCCCGGCTTCATGGAACTGACCATTTGGGCTGCTTCCTGGGGATTTTGCTGAACCAGGGCGAAAACAGCGGATTGGGTGGCTTGATTTTTCGCCTGACCGTCCGGCAATTGGCTTAAAAAAGCCTTGAAAGATGATACGTCCTGTTGAGCCAGTTGCTGGGCGATTTGCTGGATGCCCTGATTTTTCACCTGCCCGGCGGGGAGAGCCAGGACATACGCCGAGGCCGCCGAGGGATCGTTGGCGGCCCAATTGGAAACGATCCCTTCAAGGGCGTGGTCTCGTCGAGAACCGGTGGGAAGGGTCTGCGCCCACTGCAGCGCAGCATTCGGGTCTTGTGAGGCCCAACTCCCGATGACATTTTGAATCAACATGTCATTTCTCTGGCTGGGAGGTAGCTGTAATACTCGGGCCGCGGCTTTTTGCGGATCCCGATTTGCCCAGGTGCTGAACAGGTTTTGGATCTCCCACGAATTGAGTTCCTTTGCCATGTCTCCCTGCGCCAGTTGGATGGCCTGCTCCGGATCAGTATTAACGAGAGCCTGCAAAGTGTTTGACATGGCCATGCGGCGCTCTTTTCCCGGCGGAAGTTCTTTGGCGTATGCGAGGACTTCCAGCGGGGCTGTTTGAGCCCAACTGGAGAATATCCCTTGCCGGGCGGCATCCCGTTCATCAACACCGGGTATACTCTGGGCAAAATTCAAGGCGGCTGTGTGATCCGTTTTTCCCCATTTCTCGAGCAACATATTTGTGGCGGCCCTTCGTTTATCCTTGTTGGGAAACTTTTTAATTCGTTCGAGATACGCAGGGATTTGGCTCGGCTCGAGTCGTTCCACCAATTCATACCCCTGGGCTGTTTTCTTCGAACCATCCGGCTCGTCCAGCACAGACGCTAATTGAGTGAGAAAATCGCCGGATGCGGCGACTGGAAGGGGGGATGCTTGTGGAGCTGTGACGGCGGTGGCATTGCTTGGCGAACTGGTGGCAGGATGATCTGCTGCGCTGACGGCAGCCTTGTCCGGGTGTGTACCGGATAACGGAGCCTGACTCACCCGTCCTGCGATAAATCCTCCAGCCAACCCCAGACTCATCAGGGAAAGATAGAGCATCAATGCCTTGCTCGACATGAAGACGAAGTTAGCAACACCAACTTTCAAGTCGATCTTTTACCGATGAGGCAATTATGGGGTTCGTGTCGCGGGCGACTGAACTGGTTCGGCTTTCTTTATGGTTTCAGAACCTTTTGGCATCTGTGACTGGTAGGGAACGGTCGATTCCAGTGCGGTTTTACTCTCCACACCGATCATGTAGCGGTTGACTTCCTTTTGGGGGTCTTCCTGATCGGTGATGACTTTGGGTTGGATCATGATGACGAGTTCCGTGCGCGGGCGTTTCGTATCGGTTTCCTTGAAAAGGTTCCCGATGAGAGGAATATCTTTCAGATACGGGATACCCGTTTCGGTTTTTTGAGAGGTGTCCTGAATCAGTCCACCCAAAATAACGGTTTGGTCGTTTTTCAATTCAACCGTTGTGGTGACCGACTGGGTGCTGATAACCGGGATCGTGTTGCCACTAATGACGGCGCTACCGGTAATACTGTCATTCTGCTGGCCGATTTGGAGGCTGATTTCATTGTCCGAATTGATGAGGGGTATGACTTCCAGCTTGAGAACGACGGGGATGTATTCGACGCTGGAGGTCGTGTTGCCCGAGGTAATATCCGTTGTGGTCTGACCCGGAACAGGTTCACTGCTGCCCGAGGAGATGACGGCTTTTCTATTGTTGGTTGTAAAGACGCTGGGACGGGAAAGGACTTTGAAATTGCTGATCGTTTCGAGTGCCCGAACGTAAGCGCTGATGGTGTTGCCAAAAGCGCCGTAAAGCTGCAAGCCCGTTCCGGCAAAGGGGAAGGCGGCTTCGGATGTTAGAGTTCTTGGATCAAGAAAGGAACTGCTCCGGGTGGCGGTCTGGGACTGGCTGGCAACTTTGTCCTGGAATTTCTGCAGAATATCGACTCCGAAATCCTGATCCTTTTCGAGACTGAGTTGCCCAATCACCGTGGAGAGCAAAACCTGCTTGGGTTTGATATCCAGATCGTCCAGAAAACCGGAAACTTTGGTGACTTGCTCGGGTGAACCGATGATGATGATGGCGTTGGAGCGTTTATCTGCGATGAGACGGGTTTTCCCGACAATAAGAGACATGGGAGCCTGATCGTCATCCGGCGAGCCGAGGATATCGGCTTTGCTGGCGGTCTCCGTGCGTGAGGAACCGGTTGATCCGCCCGTGGCACCACCGGATGTTGTGCCGGTTCGGGTGGGATTTGCGCGGGAGGAACCCGAGGAATTTGCGCCGTTTTTGACATCCTTGTCCTCTTCGGAAAGAAGATCTCCAAGAACGGGCAGGACATCTGCCGCAGCGATATATTTGAGTGATCGAACAACTGGAGTTTCAAGGTTGACCACGGAATCAAACTCTTCGATCAATTCCCGAATGTAGCTGAAAACATCCGGTGAACAGATGACGAGAATGCGGTTGGTGCGGTCGTCGGCGATGAGTTGTATATCTCCCGAAAGATAATTGGCTTCGTCCATGTTTGCCGAAGTGCCAGCCGTTGGGGGACGTACGCCTGTATTGGAGGGCTGATTGGGAAGCAAAGCCTGGCCCACGGTAGATATCTTGTTTTCCCTTCGTCCCTGAATGATGCTGTTGATCAGTTTTGCCACGCGCTCGGCATCCGCATGCTTGAGCTCGACAAATTCCTTGGTCAGTTTGGCGGGCGGCACATCGACAAGTTCTTTCAGCTTGATCAATTGTCGGATGACGGAAGTGTTGTCGGTCAGCACAAGGGCGTGAGCTTCTTTCAGAGGCGTCACCTGGCTGTAGGTGTTCTGCCCGCCCTGACTTTGGAAAAGCTGCTGGGCTTTTTCGGGATCGAGATAGGTCAATGGAAGAAAAAAGCTGACGACCTGATCACTCGCAGGCAAATCGGCCACCCGGGTAAAAAGAGGAATTCCCTCTCCGCGGGGCCCCTTTTGGCTGATGCCGATGTTGAGGATTTTGACGGAGTTGTCCGGACCGGGGACGAGGGAATAACCATTCAGGAGCAGGACAGCCTCGATCAGACGGATGGCCTCGCTTTTCGGGACTTGTTTGACGACGAGGTAGATGGCGGGGCCGTTGAGATTCGGTCCGCGCAGAAGATGTTTGCCCGTCAGGGTTTCATACTGGCTGAGAATGCTCTCGACCGGTGAGTTGGGGAACTGAAGGCTGACCATCTCCTCCGGCGCGGCAACAAGGGAGAGGGTCACCCATAGGGATAAAAGGCAAAGTATGGTTTTCATCAATGGTAGGTAGTGGCAGGTCCAATGGTTGGCGGACGTGAAAAGATGCGCCTTGGCGGAGCGGGCGGAATCGGTATCGCTCCGGGAGGAGGTCGCGGGGGTGTGAAGGCAGTCGTCGGTTGAGACGCGGCACCCGTAGCCGCCACAGGCGGCTGTGGCATTCCGGGCGGTTGATTTTTTTGAAGCGAGTTCAATTCGCTTTGTTGAAAAGTCAGCTTGGCGATCTCCGATCCCCGTCGAATGTGCACCGAGCTTTGAAGATAATCGTCTTTCACATCGGCATCGACCAATTCCATTCCCTCCGGCCCCGCCAATCCTGGTGAAAGAACGGCAGACTCATTACTGGTGCGATTGAGAAGAGTCACCACCGGTTTGTCTCCCATTTTGGAGAGAGAGGTCAGAATCCATTCGGCGGCCACCCCCGTCGGTTTCTCCGCGCCTTTTGTGACTCCGAGTTCAAAAGGGGAATTCTCCCAAAGACGGGCGTATTTTTCGAGAGGAATGGGGGCGGGGGCAATGTCGCTTTGCGCCATAAGCGCAGCCGGAAGAGAGACAAAAATAAGAATGAACTTGAAGACGTTCACGGAGTCACCGCCGTTTTTCTGTTGCTCGGTGACTGAAACCAGCGGGTAATCTGTAGATCACAAGTCATCATTTTATCCTGCCCGGACTTCAGGTGAAAGGCTGGTATGCTGACGAATTTCCCCGGTTGTTGCAATTCAACGAGGAAGGACGTTACATCTTTCATGCTTCCCTGGAAGGTGATTTTCGCGCTGACGGAGTAAAGCCCCTGCGTCTCCGTGAGCGGGTCCAGGCTTTGCTGGGTGATTTTCAGCGAGTGGCTGGCGGCACCTTTTTGGATCATTTCAAGAAATTGCGAACTCGTCTCGCTGCTGTTTGCCCCGGAGGGAAGATGCTCCAGCAACCAGTTCTGACGTTTCAGCAAAATCGCCTTCTGGGCAAACCAGTGATCCGCTTCCTGTTGCTTCAGGAGGAGGGCGGTTTCCTGGTCCGTCAGTTTGGTATAATAGTCGGAGAGAGAATCGGTCAGCATGAAAATTCCGACGCCGAAAATGATGAATACAAAAAGTCCGGCAAGGAACTTTTCCCGGGATGTGAAATTATTTCCCGGCATCGGCGGCCACCCCCCGAATGGCAAACTGGACGCTGTTGTTCGGCATGATATCCGGCTGGCCCATGTCCCAGTGGATATTTTTCAAATTTTGATCCGCCTGTATTTTTTCAAAATACTGAAAGGCCAGAGTGGAACTGGAGGCTTCACCCGCAAGACGGATGATTCCCTGTTTCTGATCGAAATCGACCAGCCGCACGCCCTCAGGAGGAAGGGATGCCGAACTGCGAAAAAGAATTTCCAGCGGGAAGTCGTCCGGGTTGATGCTGCTTTCCAAAAGCTTCCATTTCTCAAAAGCCTGCCGGATGTCCTGTATCTCCGGAGCCTCCTTATTCAATTTCTTTTCCTCCAGGGTCACTTCCTGCTGAAGAAAATAAATCTGTGACAGAAGATAGCCGACATAACACAGAGTCAGAATCACCAGACTCGCAATTCCCACCATCTGCCACCGTCGTTGTTTTTGACGTTTCCGATAGTCCACCACCTGGGGATGGAGCATTTCCGGGAATTTCCGATTTGCAAAAATCGGGGGACGGCTTTGGAGAACGACCTTTGCCTGCAATTTTTCCCGGATCGACTGAATGAGTTTATCGGGAAGGGTGTCCCAGAGAACAATTTCCTCCAGGGATGAAAGGATCCGCTCCGCCTGAAGGGATTTTTTGATGCAGAGCAGGTCGAGCGGAAGATTCTCGGAAATCTGCGGTATTTTCAAAAAATAGACCGGCTGTTTTTCGCGAACAAAGACCACCATCCAATTCCCCATTTCCTGCAAAAGGACAAGGGAATTCTCCGGCCATTCGTACAAATCGAAAAGCGTGCAATACTCGCTTGCCGCGAGCGGAATGCTCCCCATCTGCCGGGATGCCGCAAGAGCCAGTACCAGTGCCCGCTCTCCTTCGACGAGGAGCGGACGCACCTGCAGGGTCTCCAAAAGGCAGATTTTATCCTGCACCCCCCGCTTTTCCAGTTGCAGAGACGCCATACCCGGATAAATGGCCGGATCGGTCGTCTGAAGCCAGAGAGGCATGCCCAGCAGCCATTGGAGGGGCCAGGCAAAAACCGGACTGCGGTTTTTTGTCGGGTCGGAAACAGGCAGGGATTTTCCGTCGTGGCAACTCACCCATCCTGATGCTGCCGGCAGCAAAACCGATTTGTTCCCGTTTTTCATTCGGATATTTTTTCGTAGCGATTGAGAATCTGGAGTGTTCCGGTTCCTCTTCTCACCACCTCCGTGATGGTAAGCTTTCTTTTGCCGACGATGCCAGTGCTTTCGATTCGGATGACCGGGTCGTCAATGCTCACGAGCGGCCCGATTTCACGAAACTGCTCCGTTGAAAGGCCGAGAGACTGCCGCGCCTCATCCAGACTTTTCGGTAAAATATCATCGTCCGTTCCATCTTTTCCATCCTGACCCCGCCGCTGGTCGACAAACGCCTCCGCCTGAGAAAGATCCATCCGGCAAACAGCGGCAATGAGTTCGGGAGGAGCTTCCGAGAGATTGAGCGGGCCGGAACTGTCGAGGGTGACAAAATCCTCCCAGTCGGGTTTTGCCGCATGGAGCATATCGATTCCTGCGACGAGACGAACTTCGGCAATTGACTGAAAGGGACGGTTAAAAGGAAACATGGGAAACCCCAGCGCCTCATACTCGGTTCGCTCAGCTCCGTGCAGACGGGTCAGGTCATCGGCATCGACCCAGTCGAGGATGCAGTCGGTCAGCGCTTCGGCGTTTTCCGGGGTAAGCCCCCAGAATTGAAAGACTCTCCGAAAGGTTTCCACATCCTGTTTCTGTGCGAAAAAATTGAGATTCAACCGGGCACCTTCGGAGTGAATGGACGCCTCATACCGTTCATTGGGGCTGATTTCCTTTTTCAGGAGTGGAGATGTTTTTTTGACCTTCGGATTCTGGGCGTAGGCCAGTCCGGTTTCGGCAAGGTGGCGGGCTTCGGTGTCTTTTGAGAGGAGAATGGTTTCGTCCAGGTCCTGGGAAACAAATCTTGTCACGGCAACAAGGATCGCGCTGACAATGACCACCGCCCACAAAATGAGGAGAAGAGCCGAGCCTTGTTTTGTGGACATTTTCATCAGTTTGAAAGGGCCGTTCCCTGCGCGGGATTCACCGTGAAATCAGCCTCGATGGACGAGTCATCCACCCGCTGAAGCGTCAGAGCGACGACGGAGGGGCGGAAGGAGGCATCGTGCCAGTCATCCTGCCACACATTGCTTCGAGGATCGAAAAACTTCCACGTGATTTTCTGAAGATCCCGCAGAAGTACCAGGGGCACGGGAGATTCCCCCGGCGGGAGAGCGAGGGGAACCCGAATCAGTTCCAGATTCCACGGATGATCCATCGTCCGGGTATTTTGCAAAATCGTCTGACTGTTGTCCCACGGTGTTGCGCCAAACGCGAAAATCTCAGGGCAGTTTTCAAAGGTCAAAACCCAGCGTGGCCCGGTCACCGACATTTTGTCATATTGGGCCTGAAAGCGTGCTTTTGCCGGAAGAGTCCGAAAAGTGGTGCGCAGAAGTTCGATGAGCGCGTAGGTCACCTGGTCGTGATCCCGATTCCTCGCAGTCAGGACGGCGGTTTGAGTCGTCACCCGGAGTGTCATGATGACGGCTCCGGTAATGGCGACAAGGATTCCCATGGCCACGATGACTTCAAAGAGGGTGAAACCTTTTTGTTTTTTTCGAGGAAATTTCATGGCTGATAGACCGTCACTTCGACCGATTTGGTGTCTGCCGCCGACTTGTTCCCCCAGGTGGCCGTAACCTGGATGGAATACATACCGGGTAGGAGGGCATTATCATCCCCCTTGATCTGGAGCGGCGTGATCTCGGTGACGTATTCCACTCCTCGGGCGTCGGCATCCTCCCGGTCCTTACCCGGCTGAAGATACCCCTTTCTCGCAAGGGCGAGCCGATTTTCCAACTCCTCCAGCACATAAGTCTCCTTCTGAATGTGATGGGCTGTCTCCACCAGCGAGCTGAGAGCCTTCCCCAGGGCGACAAAGCACATGGCAAAAATGAAGACGGCCAGCATGATTTCAAAGAGGATGTAGCCGCCTTTCTTCATTTCCCCTCCAGAGAGTAAGTTTCCGAATCGATGCCCGCTGTCAGAGGTTGGAATTGAAAGGCGATCCAGGAATCACCGCTGGTCAGCCGGATGCTGACGGGTTCACAAAGCCCGGTCGGTTGAAAAAGCCATTGAACGGACTTTTTCTCCATCCTTACCCATTTATCACTCGGCCAAAATTGAACTTCCAGGAGAATGTCGTCCGAAATTTCCACCTTCCCCCAGGAGGGCGGATTCGTTTCATCCAGACGCAGAGATTCTTTTGCGATTTCGATCCGACAGGGATGCCCCTCCTGCATCGCCCTGGCCCGTGTTTGCCGGACTTCCATGACGATATCATCCCGCAGGCGGGTCAACCGATGAGAGCCGCTTGTCTGGGTCATGACGGCCAGTACCAGGGAGGCAAGCATGGCCACGATGAAAAGGGCTATGCAGATTTCAAAAAGAGTGAAACCTCGATGGCGACTGGTTTGTAGACCCGGTTTCATGCCCGGAATTTTTTTAGGGAGTTGTCCAGTTGCCGATGACATCTCCGCCTTCTTTGCGCGTCGGCCCAAGGGAATAGATGTCAAAACTGTCGGGGTTGTGGGTGCCGGGATTTTTATAGGCGTAGGGAGTGCCCCACGGATCGGTCGGTATTTCGCTCATGAGCTGAATCCATCGCGGCGGAACGGGCGCAATCGTTGGCTTGTGAACCAGCGCATCCAATCCCTGCTCGGTCGTGGGAAGCATGTTGTTCTGCAACTCATAATTGCGGAGCTGGGTGGTGATCATGGAGATGTCGGTTCCCACTCTTTGATGCCGGGCCATTTCCAGGTTTCCCTTGATCTTGAAAACCACGGCTCCCGACAGAACGATGATGATGCCGACAACGATCATGATTTCAAAAAGTGTGAAACCACGGGACGATTTGCGGAGAATTTTACGATGTTTCTGCTTCATGGCTGGGTCACGGTATTGGTTGAGGTGCTGCTATTCGTCGAAGAAGCCGGAGAATAGGCGATCTGGAGCTTGAGTTTCCGCATGGCGGCGGGAGTTTGATTCTTCCAGGTAAACTGGAAAGTGTTCTGGCCGACCTTCAGTGCGTCGGGTGGAAGAATCATCCGGGCTTTTCTCCATCCCGCATACTGGATGTTGGTCGAAGTTTTCACCCAGGCAGGATCCCACAGGTCGGGAACATCGACATTCAACCATCCGGCAAACTGATTATTGATCCAGAGGGCCGGAGTGGCTTCCAGCCCTGATACTTCCATTTCGAGGAGGTCGCGCACTCCGGTTTGAGTGATGTTGGCGGAAAAAGCCGTCCGACCGTCCCAGGGAACAGCTTGATCCTGCAAGACGGCCGTGAGGACTTCGCCCCTCCAGTCATCCGCCGAAGCAGCAATCGGCGCTCCCGACGCTTCTTGCTGGCTGACGGTGTGATTAGCTGTCAGAACGAAGGGAACATCCCTTACTTTGTTGGCATAGAGCGAAACAGGATCGACCCACTGAAGGATGACTTTCACGACAGGAAACGGTGTGCGATCCGACTGGAAAACGAGATTCCCATCGCCCTTCAGATCATCCCAGGTAAGAAGAAGCGTACGACGATTCAGGATATCCACCCCTTCCTGAAGATTGTCGGAAAGCGTCATCTGTTTCAGTATGCCATTCCATATCACACGCAAAAAACCGTCCGAACCATCCTTGTAAATCACGGTGACGGCGAGTGCCCGATTTGAATTTGGCTCCGATGCCATGAGGGGAATCGACCAGTTTTGCACCGCCGTACCCGGTTCGAGGAGAGGTTGCCCTACCCAGACAGGGAGGTCTTTTGCCCCAACTGCCGTTGGTTCCAAAATGACCAGATCGGATGACGCGCACGCCCACCCTGCCGATATCAGCAGGGTTGCGATCATCGCTAGTCTTTTCAAAAATCGCATAAACGCTCGTTTTGCTCCTTTCCACGTCTCTTTGCGAGCTAAAATAGCCCGGTGAGGATTTTCGCAACCGCCCTTTCACTATTCTTAATGGTATAAATGCCCGAAATTGTTTTTGTAATTTACAGTCTCAAAAGGCGGGTTAGTGTTCCGGGAAGAGCCCCTTGAACCCGATCTATTATGAAAAAAATCACTCTGTTGTGTTTTGCTGTCAGCTTGATTTTCACCGTTCATGGACAGGCCCAGTATGAGGCGTACAAACCGGCATCCTCACAGTCGAACCGATTGACTTACATACCAAGGGCGCATACCCAGCTCCGCGTCCTCCGGTCCAGCGAACTGAATTTTGCGGCAACAGGCACCGCCCAATTCAATACCCCGGCCATGATTCGGAGCGCCTATGGTCTTCCTTCCACAGGGGGAGCAAATGCCATCGCCATCGTCGATGCCTTTCACTACCCGACAGCGTTGAATGATTTCAACGAGTTTGCCACCGCCTTTGCCCTTCCCAAAGAAACTTCCTCTGATGTGACCGCGACAGGCAACCAGGTGCTGCAAGTCGTCTACGCATCGGAAAAGCAACCGGGCTCAGTGGGGAATCTTGCCGCAAGCTGGAGTATCGAGGCTGCCCTGGATATCGAGTGGGCTCACGCCATGGCCCCTCATGCGAAAATCTATCTGGTTGAAGCTGCGAGCGATTCGCTCCCCGATCTTTATCATGCCGTCATCGTCGCCTCCCAGCTCCCAAATGTGCGGGAAGTTTCCATGAGCTGGGGAAGCGGTGAGTTTTCTTCAGAGACATCTCTCGACGCCCTTTTCGACAGGCCCGGAATTGTTTTTCTGGCGGCGACGGGTGATTCGAGCGACGCCCTAAGCTATCCGGCCCTTTCCCCGAACGTGGTTGCGTGTGGCGGCACCAGCCTCCAACGGGATCCAAACGGAGTTCTGTTACAGGAAACGGCGTGGATCTACTCCGGATGCGGAGTCAGTTCGGTTGAGTCCCGCCCCATCTGGCAAAACATCATTTCCAGCATCATCGGCACGCGACGCGCCACATCCGATATTTCCTTTGTCGCCGATCCCCAGACCGGCGCCTATGTCTATGACAGCACTCCTTATCAGGGACTGTCCGGCTGGTATGTCGCAGGTGGCACCAGTCTCTCCACTCCGTGTCTGGCGGGTGTTATCAATAATGCAGGCGCTTCCGGGAATGGTTTTGCGACAAGTTCCTCCTCTGAACTTTCACGCATCTACTCGAATCTGGGTAACTCCCGAGCCTTCCGGGATGTCAGCGCTGGCAGGGATGGTCGCTACACTTCCATTCTGGGTTGGGATTACGCCACCGGGGTTGGAACTCCCATCGGTCTTTCTGGAAAATAATCGCCCGACTGTTGTCCAAAATTTTTCCATGCAAAAATGGCCGATCATCCCTAGTCTGGATTTATGCCTTTAGTGGAAGAGCTGACAAAGCTGGCCGATTCCGAATCATGCCGGAAGGTTTTGCAAAAGGCGTTTTCCCAGCAACAACCCGCCGTGGGCGCTCTCCTGGACGCCAATCTGGTCGATGAAAATGATTTTCTAAAAAAACTGGCGGAAAGCCTCGGCATGCTCTGGTGGCCTGAGGGCGTGGCCAGCCCTCCGGCTGAATTACGCGATATCATTCCACCCTCCCTGGCCTTGAGATTCCAAGTACTTCCGATACGCAAGGACGAACAGGGTTTGTGGCTGGCAACCTGTGATCCGTTTAACTATGTGGCGCGACAGATCATCTATGCTTCGCTTCACCTTCCTGTCATCTGGATCATGGCGCCGCGCAAAAAACTCCTCGAAGCCATTCGCAATTCCTTCGGCATCGGAGCCGACACTTTTGAGGCGATCATGGAAGGACGCAATCCCGAAGATGGTACCGACGACTACGAGCAGGAAACAACCATCCTGGATGAGGAGAGCAGCGAGGCCTCCGTCCTTAAATTCGTCAATCAAATCCTGCAGGAGGCCCTCAAACAACATGCGACCGATGTCCATGTCGAACCACTCGAACGCGATTTGCGAATCCGGTATCGGATCGACGGTGTTTTGAATGAAATCCCCGTCCCTCCGCAAATCAAGCTTCTCCAGGCTTCTGTCATCTCCCGCCTGAAAATCATGTCCTCACTCGACATCGCCGAAAAGCGGCTGCCGCAGGATGGCCGCATCTCCCTGGAGTTCGAGGGGCAGCCGATCGACGTCCGCGTCGCCACCATCCCAACGGTTTATGGTGAAACCATCAGCCTCCGTCTTCTGGGGCAGGAACATTTCGATTTCTCCCGCCTGTCGCTGGAACCATCGCAGGAAAAACTCATCCGCGAGCTGTTAAAACTTCCAAACGGCATCATCCTCGTCACGGGACCAACCGGTTGCGGAAAATCGACCAGCCTCTACACCTTCCTCTCCACACTCAACACCCGCGAACGGCGCATCGTCACCATCGAAGACCCGGTCGAACACAAACTCCCCGGCGTAATGCAAATCGCCGTCAAACCGGACATTGACCTCACCTTTGCCAAGGGACTCCGTAGCGTCCTGCGTGCCGACCCCAATGTCATCATGGTCGGAGAAATGCGCGACTTCGAGACAGCGGAGATCGCCATCCGTGCCGCGCTGACCGGGCACCTTGTCTTCAGCACGCTTCATACGAACGACGCCATTGGCGGCATCACCCGTCTTATCGACATGGGAGTCGAGCCCTTCCTCGTCGCCTCCTCCGTCCGCGCCTTCATTGCCCAAAGGCTGGTCCGCACCCTCTGCCCCCACTGCCGCAAGGAAGCCCATCTCGCCAAAGATTACCTGCAAGAGATTCGCTATCCCTATCTCGACGAACCAATCTACCAGTCCGTCGGCTGCGAACGCTGCCGCAGCACCGGCTACAGTGGCCGTCTGGCGCTTTATGAAATCGTCTCCGTCACCCAGCATTTGCACGATGGCATTTGCCGCCGCTCCACCGCCAACGATTTGCGCAAAATCGCGATGGAAGACAAAATGATTCCCCTCAACCAATACGGCTGGCTTAAAGTGCGTCACGGCATTACAACCATTGAAGAAGTTCTGCGCGTCACCTCGGTCGACATCGAAGTCCTCGACGAGTAGCCATCATGCCCCAGTTTACCTACAAAGCGGTGCGGGCCGATGGACAGGTCGTTTCCGGAAATCTGGAAGCCCACAGCCGCACTCTGGCCTTGCAGCAACTTGATTCCCTGCAACTCCAACCCATCTCATTGCTGGCCCAGGGAGAAACTTCGCCAGCCGTCTCTTCCTCTCCTCTTTCCAGTGGCCCCGTTCGTCTTTCCCACGCTCAAATTCTTCTCTTCACGGAAGACCTGGCCGACCTCCTCGATGCCGGACTCCAGCTCGAAGCCGCGCTCAAGGTCATCGAAGACCGCCCCGGCGCCTCCGGTCTCCGCCAGGTGGCCATCCTTCTCCGTCAGCAAGTGAGGGAAGGTGTCAGCCTCTCCATCGCCCTAGCCAAAGCCTCACCGAGTTTTGGCGAACTCTACTCCACCATGGTCGCGGCGGGTGAAGCCAGCGGTGCATTGATTCCCATCCTCCGGCGCCAGATTTCCTATCTCAACCTCATGCAGGATTTACGTCGAAAGGTGCAGCAATCCCTCGTCTACCCGGCCTTCATCATGATCGCGGGCGTCATAACGCTGATCCTTTTCATGACCGTCCTCATGCCGCAACTGGATGACCTGTTCCACCAGACCCAGACCGCCATCCCCATCGAAACCCGCATCCTCATCGGAGGACTTCAATGGCTCGAAACCTGGTGGCCCGCCGTCATCGCCGGAGGCGCGGGCGGTTACTGGCTCTTCAGAACCTACACCCGCACCGGAAATGGAAAAATCTGGTGGAACCGCATTCAACTGAAAATCCCCGGATTCGGCCCCATCTTCCAAAACACCTTCTACTCCCAGTTCGGCCACACCCTGGCCGGACTCATCGGCAACGGCATTCCCCTCCTGCAGGCCCTTCGCCTCACCGCACAGGCAACCCCCAATACCCATTTAAAAAAAATCATCGTCCGCATGGCCGATCTGGTCGGAGACGGCAGCTCCCTGGCCCGGGCCATGAAACTCTCCAAAAACTTCCCCGACCTTTTCATCGACATCGTCGGCGTTGGAGAAAAAACCGGCGACCTCGAACGAGCCCTCGGACGAGCCGCAGCCCGCTACGAAAAAGAACTCAACGACCGCCTCACCGCCCTCATGGCCATGATCCAGCCCGCCGTCATCCTCCTCATCGCCCTCGGCGTCGGCTTCGTCGCCTACTCCGTCATCTCCACCATCCTCGACGCCGTCTCCTCCCTCAAGGCAAGATGAGAACGCCCCATGCCACGGTTAAAGAAAGCTATAGCGCCTTGCTTACGGGACGAATGCATTGATCGGGAAATCATCCTCAGCGTTGCCGAAGCCCGAGTCCTGGCAGAAGACTACAGAAACCACTACAACAACGAAAGACCCTATGAAGAAGTGCTGAAAACCGAGTTGCCGATTACACCATCGGGCAATTTAATTCTTTATCATCAATGACTTGCGACTTTTCGGCCAGCCAGTGGTCACGGTAAGTGGGCGAAAGTCGGCATGTCATGACAATACCTCCGCTAGATTTAGCCACAACCGCAAGTTGGGCAAGCCTAGATTGAGGAGTCTTGTTCTATTTCCTCACAGATTTACGCCGAGGCGCTGAGAGAGTTTTTCCAATTGATGAAAGGCTTTTCAAAATAATGCCATGAAAAAGACGCCAGCGCCAGGGTCAGGACAAATAAAACAGCCAGTCGCTCAAGGGATGTGCCGTGCGCATCCTCCGCGATCCATGGAAAGAACCGGGGCGAAAGAAAGTTGAGCACGAACATATGATAGACATAGATGCCGTAGCTGATTTTTCCCAAATACACGAGAGGTGGCCAGCCCAGCACACTGCCGCATACACCCTTGATCCCGGATGCCGTCGTGATCAGCAACCAAGCAAGGAAAACCGCGTCAAATGACTCAACAAATGCCAACCCCAAATGACCTTCCGGCAGCACCATGAAAGCCCTGCCCAGAAAGAAGCACGAAAAGGCGACAAAGGGCAGGACAAATGAGATGACGGGTGATTGGCTCAGTTTCCCCCATTCCCCGGATCGCTTGAGATAGGCGATCAAGGCCCCGACGGCGAAGGAATCCAAGCATCCAAAAATCGTCACCCAGCGAAAAAACATCGAAATTCCGCTGAAGATGCAAAAAAATCGAAATCCGGGTCCCAGGAGTATGAGCGCCGCCATGCACGGTAAAAACCAGCGCCTCGGCAAGTAGAGTATGAGCAGAGGCCACAGCAGGTAAAATTGTTCCTGAACGGCAAGCGACCAGAAATGAGAAATGGAATCGGGCCAGTAACCCAGATAGGCGATGAGGTGATTGACCTGAAACGTTGCCAGCCAGAAGAAATGCCTGCGGACATCCACAACACCCAAAAGCACACCCACGATGAGCGTTGCATAAAAAGCCGGCCCGATGCGCAAGAGCCGCTTCAGATAAAACTGAAACAGATGGGAACCATGCCTGCCCGGCGAAGTGATGGACTGGCTTTGCAGCTTCCACAGCGAAAGCGTGATAAAGTATCCGCTCAATGCAAAAAAGAACCTGACTCCCACCGGCCCGTAACGGAAAAAGGTCGGCAAGGTCAGCCCAAAATGTTCGATCAAGACCCCGATAATGGCGATCGCCCGCAAGCCATCAAATTGCGGGCAATAGGAAGAACCCGGAGGTATGGATAGTTGTGCAGGCATTGAGCGCTCCCTGTGATCCCCTTGAGACGTGAGTAAAATCGAAGACTCTTACGCCATCAGACAAAACCCCGTTGTTTAAATTGAACCGCTATGCAGCCGGTCGTCAGAGGCAGAACTTATGTGACAAACCACGGGTAGGCAAGGGGAAAGGGGACTCCACTTTTGTGAGCCAACAGGCCCTGTCCTTGGCGGAGGATGAGTGCGATGAGCTTAACTATTGGGGATACACTCGGATTTCGTAGATGCCCTTGAGCACCGGGCTTTTCGGATCCAGCAACTCCAGCACGAGCGAGTCAGTTGTGACGATTTTCTCGAACACGATCGTCCGGATCGTCTCGTGATTATCGAGCGTCTGGTGGAGCACCGGGCCGCCGACCCCCTGCCGGAGTCGGAAAGCCTGAATACAGAAGGGGATGACATTTTCGGGATGTCCCATCAGGACGCTTTCCATGGCGTGATCAAAGTCGGTGTCGAAACAAAGAACCACGCGCTGGATCGACTGGGCCTTGTCCCAAGTCAGAACAACTCTGGGTTGCGGGTCTTCGGGGGAGGGAATCCAGCAGTTGGGTTTTTCGGTTGGGCGCTGTTCCCCGTTGATGAGATTTTGCACGTCATAGGCGGGGATCGGTTTGTCCACGGAAAAGGCGATGTTTTGCCCGCCTGGACGCCGTTCCGGGGTAAGTCCCGGATAAACTTCTCCGCCGACGGCTGAATAATCATGTTGATGAGCATTATTCATGTAGAGCAGTCCTGCCGCACGCAGTGTGGTGCGGCGGATGGATACATCGTCGTTGGCCAAGGTGACAATGGCCGCCAGTCCGTCTTCCGGCATGGTGGCGTGAAAGTCGAGCCTCACTTCCTGCGAAATCCCTGCCTTCAAATGCATCTGCACCTTGCCCAGTTCCACATCCGGCGTGTGGTGCGTGCGATCCTTCACCGTCATCAGCCGTGCTTCAAAGGTCGTCGCCTTTTCCACATTCACCAAAAGCGAAAACGTCGGCACGGTACCCGCACGCAGTGGCAGCACTTGATAACGCGCATGCTTGTTCAAGGGGAGCAGCGGACCATCCGGTGGGAGGGTCTTGAGTTCAAGGGATGAACTGGCACTGAGCCTGGCCTTGGGTGCCAGATCCTCGGAATCACGCAGGGCATAACGCGGGATGTAGTTCCCCTGGAGAACCAGACGCCGCCGCATCTCGCCGACAAGCTTCTTCTCCGTCAGATCATGAGGCAGAAGCCCTTTCTCCTTGCACATCGCTGCGGCAACTCCCACGGCCTGCCCTCCCACCGCGCAGGTGCACATCACGCGCGTGGTGCCGAAAGCCACATGGGTGGTGCTGATGATGCGTCCCGCCAGAAAGAGGTTCTGGACATTGCGGCTGTAGTAGCAGCGATAAGGGATGCCATAGACCCCCTTCATGTGCAGGTGATGACTGCCCGCCGTTTGCGCGTAGACGCCGTCCGCAGGATGGAGATCGATGGACCACCCGCCATACGCCACGGTGTCCTCGGGGCACTTGCGATCGATGACGTCACTCTGGCGCAAAATGTACGGCCCTTCAAAGCGGCGGCCCTCCCGTTTTCCGGCAACCTGTCCCACCCATTCCAGCGTCAGGTTTTCCGCATCGGGAAAATCCCCTGAATTTTTGATGTAATCCCAGACGCCGTAAACGATCCGCCACAACTCCCACTTGATCTTTTCCGACTCGTGCACCGTGTCGAGACGGCCACCGTACTCGATCCACCACAGACGGCACCCATCCGTCGTTGCATTGAAACTCGTATACCGTGGAATTTTTGAGGGAATGTCCTTCAGCGCATAACTGGGGGCGACGAATTTGACCGGACGGACGGCCTTTTTCGTGTAAAAATAAATCGAGTCACCCAGAAGGCCGCCAAATTCACCACTCGGGGCAAACGGCTCGTCAAACTCTTCCTTTGATTCCGCCCCCATCCGAAAGGCCGCGCCGGAGAGAAAGCCCAGTGTACCCACACCCGTGGCATCGCAGAAAAGCGGGGCGTGGATCTCGTACATCGTCTCGTTCTGAGGGCAGTACCCGCGCACCAGCCGGATGCGATCCTCGTTCCCCGGCACCTTCTCCACCTCGTGCATGGAGGTGTTCAAAAGTAGGGTGATATTGGGCTCATGGAGAACTTTTTCCAAAACAACGGTGTCGAAAATGAGCGGATTGCCTTCCGGGTTCCGGTAAAAATTCTCCACCATGATCTCTCCCACCACGCCGCCTTCACGGGCCCAGCGGTTGTTGGAACCCATGTGGACCGTTGCGCCGAGCAGCCAAAGACGCACCTCGCTGGAAGCATTGCCGCCCAGCACCGGGCGATCCTGCATCAGGACGACTTTCAAACCCTCACGTGCCGCCGTGATGGCGCTGCACGTGCCGGCCATCCCGCCGCCAACCACGACATAGTCTGCCTGAAGGGTGATTTTCTGAACTTCGCGGGACTTTTCCCCTTCTGCGCGGATGAGTTTGTTGGAAGCGCCAGTCTGACCGGGTTTAAGTTGCATATTATGCAAAATATATTTCTATCTTGTTAATTTGTCAATATCGATTATTTTGTCTGCATGCCAGCCCCCGCCACCCGCGCCGCCCTCGAACGGGTTTTCCAAATCCTCGAAACTCTCGCCCTTCATCCGGATGGGCGGCCCCTCAAGGAACTCTCTACCGCCACGGGCATCCACAGCAGTACGCTCAGCCGCATCTGCTCAAACCTCGTCGCTCTCGGTCTCGTGAGGAAAAGTAACTACCGTGTCTTTGCCGTCGATGCCGGTCTGGTTTATCTGGGTATTCGGGCCATGGATGCCTTCCGTATTCCCGCCCCCGTCGAACAGATTTTACAGGATGCCGCCGCAGAGGGGCACATGCAGGTCGCTCTGGGTACCCGGCATCGCCATTACGCGCTCTACTTGCACCGCGCTGGACGTTCCTTGCAGAAAGATGTCCATCCTTCCCTGGCCTTTCACCCGCTTCATAGCTCGAATATCGGGCTCACTGTTCTGGCCATGGAAAATCCATCCCTACAAGACGAGAAAAATCTTCTTCAGGAAAGCTATGAACGTGCCTATGAAAAAAAAATCCCGGCTCCTTTGCTTAAGCAGCTTCTCTCCCAGTTGGCCGCCACCAAGCAGGAAGGCTATGGAGTATTGGGCGCGGACGATCAGTTTAACGCGGCCTTTCCTTTTCGCTGGCGGGATCGATGGTACTCTGTCGCCCTCTTTGGCAGGCTTGGGAAGTTTCCCGGTGCCCGTCGCGAAACCATCGCGCTAACCTGCTTGCTGAGAGATAAGATCGAAAGAGCCATCCAGCCGACTCCGTAAAGCAAGCTTTCTGCGGCGTCTGTGGAGGTAGGGTGGTACGGTTTTGTGGTGCTGGATATTTTCCTTCAGGGCAAGGATCTATTGGCATCAAATTGTCATGGTAGTTATTTTTACCTGCATTGATTATTTAAATTTACTAACTAAACATTTTCATGCATCTTGCACATTGTTCAACATTTTTCACCGCGACAGTAGAATCAAGGTAAGGAGGAAGTCTGTATGAAGGAAAACGATATCGCCAACACGAGGCAATTCGTGGTGGCTCTCCCGTATTTTTGCGGGGGAGAAGTTTATGTGTCAGCCTCCAACCTGTGGAGGCGATTCGATAAGATTTGTTCGAGAATGGGATGAATTCAACTTACCTTTAAAGTTATATTTTTAGACAATTATCATGACTCACGATTCAGAAAAAAACACCAATCCAGCCAAATCTAAGATACCGCGCGCACGCGAGCTCAAGGCTTGGGCTGTGAAATGGAATCTGGAAGACAGATGGTGGTGTTCGAGTCAGGGAAAGGTTTTCGGACCTTACTCGATTGATGAGATCGACCAGCGCTGCAATCTCCTGCCGAGAAAAAGGATGTTGGTTATCCATGTCATCAGTTCTGAAAATCCGGAGATGAAGTGGATCGAAATGGAAGCTTCCAGCTATGTTGCCCCTGATGAACCGGAAACGGATCTGAACGAATTCAAGATTACCGCGAAAATCAACTTGCAGGCCAAGGATGAGGAAGCGTCGTCGCCTTGAGAATTTCCTGGATGGTGTCCTGTTGGGCTGTTTGATAAAAGGATGTCGTTTGGCCTGCTTTTCCGTTGTGGAAAGATGAAGGTTGTCGTGTATCCTTTACCGACGGGTAAGCCGAGAGTATGAAACAAAATTTTTTGTGGCTGGTGGCCTTTATCATCCTTGGGCTTTGCGGGGTCGAGTTTTGGCTGCAATCGTCGAAAGAGTCAAAGGCCTTGGATCACGAAGTCTCGCTTCCGTCGGCAACTCCCGCATCAAGCTCCGAGCATGTCACGCTGGAGCCGATGCCCACTTTCGCCCCTCCTGCTTCCAGGTCTGCGGCGGTTATTCAGGCGATGGATTATCCGGATTTGCAAGCTGCGGTTGATGCGCTCCCTTACCCGGGCGGGGTGGTCGTGCTGGCTCCAGGGGAATATCGTCTCAAAAAGCCTCTCGACCTGACGGATCATTATAATAATGGTCAGAAAACACGTTGGATTGAATTGCGGGGATCGGGGGAGTACAGCACCACGATCGTCGGGAACTTTCCTGATTCTGTCATCGTTGACATGAGCGGCAGCGGGAACTTTGTCATTGAGGATCTTGCCATAGCGGGAAAAGCCAGGTGCATGGTGTTGAGCGCCCGGAAGGAGGAGGCAGGGGGCGGGGGCAATACGTTTAAAAATGTGCTGGTACGCGGGGATGATTGCGAAGTGGGGATTGATCTGATGGGCTCCGAGTGCAATCGGTTCTACAACTGTATGATTTATGTAAGCAAACCGGATGCGGTGGCCTTACTTTTCTCCGCTCACAATGATCTGAACATCAAGAGTCCGTACATTGAGAACACGGGAGGCTCCAATACGGAACTGCGGCTTTACGGTTGTTTTATTCATTCCTATGGAGTGAATTCCGTGGGCCTCAAGGTGCAGGGAAACGCGAATGATGTTTCCATATACGGGGGTTATTTTGCGTCGAAAGGTTTTGCCGCCATATACCTCGAAGGGATGAAGGGAAATCTCGGGGACGTTCTCATCAGCGGCCTGCGAGTGGAGGCGGAGAATGGGCTGTATGCGATTTATGCCCGGGGTGCGGTGCGAAATGTGACGCTGGAGGGTTCGTGCCTTGGTGCCGCCGGTGAAGTGGTGAGGTATGATGCGGAAGGTTCGACGGGCTGGGCTGAGGGGTGGTCGATCATGCACAACTCTTTGACGATTCAGGATCAGTCGAGGTTGGTGGGAAGCAAGTCAACGGCTTTTAATTTTCCCGAGCCCAAGGGAGGGCGGGCCATTTTGCGATTGGATCGAATGGTGAACTGCCGGATTGAAAACAATTGGATTCGAGCATACCGCATGGTGGCGAAAAATAGTGGGGCAAAGCGGGATGGAGGTGCCGGATCGGCTGCCATGGGTGAGGTGATCGACAATGGTGGATTGCTTGCGGCGGCGGATGCCCAACTCGAGTGGTACACCCCGCTCACTCTGGTCTGTTCGCAGAGTGCCATCGGCAACACGATCCGGGTCAACAAGCGGAGTGAGGTAAGGTTTGACGGTGTGGCGCGCGGCAACCGGATAGATGCGCTGAACGATGATGGTGAAGTGCGGAGGACTTACCTTGGCACGGGAAGCAGTGCTGACTTGCTCAATCTCAACCCGGTCGATGTGCAGGCGATCAAAAGTCCGAAGACGGGAGACCTGGCCATGGACTCCGGTAAGTTGCGAAAGGATGGCGTCCCGTGCCTGGCCTATTTTAACGGGCTGTCATGGGTTCCCCTTGTGGGTGAAAAGCCACGGTGAGTTTTTCGCCTGATTCGGGCCTTGAACTTTTAGCGTTCTTCTCTGGTTAGGGTCTGTTGGCGAATAAAATGAGGGCGGCAGAGGTCTTGGCTGCCGAGGGCAATGTCGTAAACAGCCCAAAGATCGTCAACAGGCCCTAGAAGTTATCTCATAAATAGCTATCCATAGAGGAGAGAGGATGGTAGGACGGGGGATGGATTTGACAGACGATCAGTGGAAAGTGGTAAAACGAGTTTTGGCGGATGATCCGGTGCGGGCC
>Ga0187810_10000259_pt1 | contig 22723 bp, 22 predicted proteins | sample NC_wetland_sal_i_9_FD_132963 | JGI IMG/M metagenome (GOLD analysis project Ga0187810, IMG submission 132963) | Wetland sediment microbial communities from Neuse River Estuary, North Carolina, USA - ASW_5 | ecosystem: Environmental > Aquatic > Freshwater > Wetlands > Sediment | place: USA: North...
CATAATTAGGAGTTATGACTACCGCGGCGGCCTTGGTAGCCACAGCATAAAGGGTCCGTAGCACAGGCCGCCAGTGCGAACCGAGCACCGTAAGTGCTTGGCTAGCTAAGCCGCAGTTGTAGTCTGCGCTCTAACCCGTAGAGAGCCTCGCTCAACTCAAGCGCAAGAATGTTTTCTAGGCTGTCCGGCCGCCTGCTGAGTTCATCCGCAGTGGCGCTGAGTAGCGCTAAATGTTCTCGAGTAAGTGCTTCCTGTTTGACAATCATAGCAAGTATCCGGCGGCGTAACGACTCCGCGTAACGATGATCTTTGAATGCTTCGCAAAGCAATTCGACTGGCTCACCTTGGAGCCGCCGCACCACACGGTTCTCCGCCCGACGTTTCAATGACCTTCCAAATGCGCTGACCGCCCAAAGTATAAGTGGGATGACAACACCAATGATCGGAAGAGTTTGGAAAAGATGGCGCTGGGAAATTTGCCTTTGTAACTCTAGCTTCTTCTGAGCGCTTTCCAGTGTTTTTTGGGCACGGATTGCCGTTTCCACGATACTCACGAACTCCGACGCAGTTGGATAGCGAACACTAGGGGAAACTCCGATGCGACCAGATATCAGCGCCTGGTGAAGCAGTTCCAGCTCGTGGGAGAACGTTGCCGACGCATTCATGATAGCCGACTGCTCTTTCACTAACCCAACAACGTCCCACCTGCCTCGGCGTGATGTTGAAGCCATAGGCACCCTTGTGTGCATCAAGATGCGGTCAAGATCTCCGGTGGTCAGCAACGGTACGCTACCTGGCGCAGGTAACGGAACCAGACGGTACCCCGACCCAGAGGACAAAACACCTTGCACTATGTCCGGATCATTGGCTCTCCCAGCTTCGGGTTGATTACATGCTGCAATGCGAGATCGGAACGTCGAGAAATCTCTGGTAAATGCCTCCCGCATACTTTGGATTTGTGCGGCAGTGGCATCGGTCGGCACATACGCATACTTTTGAATAAGCCCATCGTGTATCGCAGAGATGTCGCATTGTCCTGGCGGCGAACCGTTCTTCGTAGCCGGCGGGGTGGAACCGTCGGGTTTGGTCACCTTCGCCTGAGCCTGTGTCGAACCTGCACCTTGAGGCACAGCTGCGCCGTTTGCCGCCGAGTTGGGGTTCTGTCCCGCACTCTTCGAAGCAGTCGGTCCGGATTTATTCCCGCTAGACGGAACGCTGTTCGATTGCTGGGCGCCACCAGTTGAAGTGGAAAGGTGCGCAAGGTAGCTGCCGATCCAAATGGACCCGTAAATAACCGCAACAAGCGCGATGAGGGATATTGCTACCGGGACCGCGAGCCTTGCGACTATCGATAGCAGGGCTTCTAAAAACCGCACTAGCAGATTTCGCGCCTTGGCCCAAAGGCTGCGCAGGACAGCAGGGTTGGTGATCCAACGAATAAACTTGGCCAGCAGCTGGGGTATTCGTAGGATGTGCCGGCCGATTTGGTACAGGGCGAATGCAATACCAAGGACACACAGAAGCAGGAACTTTGGCAGTGTCAGGAAGACAAACTTGCCGACATAGAATGGTGCCGCGTCCCAGCGAGCCGAAGTGGTTGGTGCAGACCTCCAGAGTTGCACTCGGATCAATAGAATGAGTGCAGTACACGCGAACCAGTACCAGCCGAAATAAGAGGCAATATCTTCTTTGCTGTTCCCAGCAAACCAAAATGGCATCGCTATCATAAGAGCGATGGCCCCCGCGAGTATGATCGCTATACAGATTTCGACGAGAACGACATAAACCCACAATATAGCCCGTTCGACCGTGAGCTTTGGACGCGCAGCAGGCATCTGCTTGCCAAGGAGCGCACCAGGCTCCTTAATGAACTTTAAGAGTGTGAGTAGCCTATCCAAGATGCGCCTATGCCATTTGGACAGCCCCTCCGCCGACTCCGCGGCCTTCGCGAAATAAGGTGCGAACTGGGGCGATGAGCTGCGGAATGTGAGCCGAAATCTTTCTGTTACGGCGGGATCGAGCTCAATTCCCGTGGGCTTCAAATCTGCAATCCGTGAGAGAGCGCTAGCTAACGCGACAAGGCTCAGATACTCCCCACCTCGCCTGTCATTTGATCTTTCGGATTTTTCTGCATTAAGCGATGCCATCGCAGCTAAGAACGTGCCGACCAAATTGGATAATGACAACCGGTAACCAGAGCTACGAAATGCGAATGCTGCCGCTTCCGTCGCCGCGACAGCTCCGTAACGCCAGGTGAATTCTCGGACTTCCTGCTCGGACGCAACGCGACTGGAAAGCCATCGAAATGCCCAACATCGTTCCCCCTCAATTGCGCAAACCAAATTAAGTATTGGCGTTATCCAGGGTGAGTATTCTAGCGGCTGAAGTATCGTCCATTGTTCGCGCAAATAGCGTGCTGCAAAATATTCCGCTAGCCGGCGATGACGAAATTTGAGTTTGAAAACGCCGTCGACATTGGTCACATACACAAGCCGAAGTATTTGAGCGGCCATCAGGCCGCGCGCAAATACGAGCACCGAAAGCGTTTGCTTTGCATCGCCTGCACAGCTGGAGGCTAACTCCGCGATCGCGGCAGCCAACCCGTGATACCATCGGGTATCTTCGACATAGCTTGTGTTGAAGATGGTCTCGCCGAAGGCATCCAAAACCAGCGCGCTATCCAATGTGGAATGTCGATATTTCTGCGCCAAGGCCCGCAAAATCCGAATGTCAGTGGGGTGCAAGTATCCCTGAGCGGCCCATGATGCTATTTCCTCTTCGGAGAAGGAGTCGTTGGCTGCAAGCTGACTGATGTGTGTGGAGAGAGACCCCCAAATCCCGTCGGGTTGAGGATAGTCTCGGCTTGCGCTGATCACGAAGTCGTGCAGCAGGTCTGTGCTGAGTATGGACTCCCCGTACAGCCTGTCTTTGTCTCTGCCAGACATCGAGTGGAAGGCAAAGAACTGAAGGAAAGTTGTGGCAACTTTTTCAAGGCCGATACGCAGCTCCTCTCTACTCGACAGTTGCCGATCAAATGCCGGGCCTGAGACATACGCATGCGGTCGCTCTGTTTCCCGTTGAATGAACTGGTTCATGAGGAATTCGAAATCAAGCGCGGCGTCGAGCGGTTTGCTCTCTCTAGCTTTTAAGTACTCCACAAGAAGCGTGAGGAAGTACGGATTGCGCCGAAACATGTCTGAAGAAGCGAGGATGTTGGAACTTGTCAGCAATAACCTCCGAACATTTGCTTTGGCGCCAGATGCACCACCGAGATTTCGAATGAGTCCCGAGCAAAACTTCTCGCGTTGGCGTTCCGTGGCAAGACCTTGTAGCAAAATCTTCGACGAGCCGTAAAAAATCGCTATGTCATCATCGATACGACAGGAGAGTATGAATTTGTGCACACTCTGAGGGCCTCGATGCGCCTCGCTTTCTATGAAATCTCTGAGGGAGTGCTGAATTTGTTCGTATGCGGATCGCTGCGCGATTTCGTCGAGACCATCGACCATGACCAAGAAGTCGAAATTGTCCCACTCACTCTCGACAAAGTCCGCAAGGTTTCGCTCAGAATTGTTCTTGCTGTTTCGCAGGTAGTTCACGAGTAATTGGCGAAAGGGGGACCGACGGTCGAGTAAGGCATCATCCATTGCCTTTGTGGTGAGACTTCGGGCGAGTAACACAATTGGGATTAAGGAATGATGCTTGGCAGATACCCCCGCCGAAAGCGACTGATGGATCTCTTGAAGGAGGATTGATTTTCCAGCTCCCGGCTCGCCCGTAACAACGAGCACCTCATCAACTGCGGTTGCCTGCGGCCTGCGTTTTCTTGGTCGAGTGAGAAAGGCTCGAACCGTCTTTTGGTGGGTATGAGATACGGTAAGGGCTGCGTCTCCAAAATCTAGCGAGTGGGGAGTTCGTGCGGGCTGCGCAGTCGGTGAATGCGGTGGCCAAGAGACAAATGATATCAACTCCTCTCTTTGCGCACGTAGGGCATCTGTAATCGCAGCGAGGCGGTGATCTGGCAATTCTTGTCGGCCCAGCCCCTGGACCAGATACTGTCGGGTCCGAGCAGCGAGCGCATAGATGCATAGTGAAAATATAAATACCTCAAGGGTAATCAGCGCTACCACACCGATATAGCTATGAAGTAGCTCAAAACGTTCTTTTGTTAGGCCTATTGCTTCAAGCTTGACTATTCCTAGCCCGTCCAAAAAGAACGCACCGAACGCAATCACCCCCGCAATAGCCGCGAGAATCAGTCCCTGATCCAGGCGGCGCGCCCACCAGTGCCTATTCATCAACATTGTTTGCCCCTAGCCGCTGTTAGCCCCTAGACCGCTCGCGTCCTAATTGTAGTGGGATTCGACCGCGGGTATAGATCGTAATTTCATTGCTTGGCCAAGTGCATCTCTTACAACGGCACCGACTTGACTAGCATGGCGACCCCGGTCTGGTCGCAGCAGAAGCGCATCGAATATCGCGCCGGGCAAGCCGACCCAGAGCGCTTTCGTCGAGAGCTTCGACGGCAAGCTCCGCGACGAGCTGCTTAACGGCACCATGTGCCGCCCACGACGTTCGCAAAACTCAGCGCTCCCGGCATCCAACGGGACGGGTCGCTTGAGCTGTCTCGGTGCACCCCAACGGATTCGTTTGCTTACCGGTAGGCATAATTTGCGAGTCCATTCAGACCAATCTGCGGAAGCAGGTTTAGCGCGTCTCGACTCAAATTGGCCGATTGACACTTCCGCGCCACGTTCGATCCTCAGGAATTCCAGTCGATGGAATTGAGGCTTTGGTACAGTGCCGCTCCATACATCTTGTCCACTTGATGTGCGAAGGCAATCAAACCTTCGATGTGGCGTCTCATACCAATGGTGGAAGCGAACCCACGTTTCGCGAGGTGTTTTGAGACGCCTATCTTGGGACTGAGTAGCGCGTAAAGATGAGTTTCGATATTATCTCGAAATTCACGAGTAAGCCGGGGCTTCTCACGGTCGACCAACAAGCCAAGTACGATCTTTCGGCTGCCCGGCGGCGCGATAGATGTCTTAAGGCGGTTATTTTTCAGCCCCTCCCGGCCCAATTCCCGCTCAATCTGCCTGGTTAGCTGAATTGCAGTGTCTCGATCGGACTGATCTCTCCGGGAAAATGCAAGATCATCCGCGTACCTCGTGTAGGTCCAGCCAGCTTGCGAAGCCAGCTTTTCAACCCGCTCGTCAAATTTCCTCATGACGAGGTTAGCTAACATTGGGCTTGTTGGCGCGCCCTGCGGAAGAGCGCCTTGCACCAGCCTGCGGTACGGCAGTCCCGACTTGCCCCTGCCTCTGCTGATTCTCGGGTCGAAGGTTAGGTGCTTGGAGCGTCTCGTGCAGAGACGAGCCAATTGAAACGAAAGCAAAGCGCCATACCCCAGTGATCGAAACACAAAATAGACCTGGCGTTCCGATATCGATTCAAAAAAGTGTCGGACATCCATCTTGACGAGCCACTTCGCCTCCAGGTGTTTTCTCGCAGCGCCGACCAAATCGCGTTTTGGAGCGAAAGCGAAGCTCGCAGGATGTGGGGCAATGACATTGAGAACGTTTTGGGCGATCCAACGCTGAACACGCATAATTGTGACGCTCGGAACGCAGATGGTGCGGAACCGTCTCGGCGGTGCCGCTATGCTGTTCGGCGTCCCGCGTTTCTTTACGCGAAACACGCGATAGGGATCCTCCTGGCGGAAGATCACTATCTGGAGGTCATCCACAGGGACACCCGACAAATGGGCGAGGTGCTTAAGCGTCAATATGACGGGAAGGTCTGGATGGACACGCTTGATCGCCGCCGCCGCCGCCTCAGCAGCAGCGATAACCGTCTCGCCACGCCCAGCGGCGCGCGCGCCATCTCGGAATTGTTGAGAACTCCACGGGTGGTCCATCTACTTGAGTCCAGCCCCTGGTGGGCGTCGGTTCGTCCTTCGAAATGAGCCTCTCGAGGAGGTTCCCGAAGGGAACGAAGGAGGAACCGACGTGGACCTGCGTTCGGTAGCTCTGTCAGCGGCGCACGGAAGCCCATACGCCCGAGACGGCAGGTTCGTACCTGCCATCATGGCCGCCCCGGAGGACGGCGGGTGCTAGATGGCCCCCGTGGAGTTCTCAGTTGCGTAGGATAGTACGGCTCTGGGTTCGTGGGAATATCGGGGCGCCGCCGTTCGTTCTTTCGACCGGCAGCGAGAGTGGATTGGCCAGCATCTGTGAGCCGGCCGGACGGGGTCAAAAGGCGCTGCTTGAGCGCCCGCCGCAAAATGCCCCAAACGTCCGGCACGCTGAGCCCAGTGCGTTCGGCTAAGGCGATTTCCTTGCCATTGCGCCATCTTCCTCGCATGAGTGAGAGAATGAGAACCAGTGATGCGTCAGCAGGTGTGAGACGATCTGCAAATGAAACCCCAGTTGCTTCCGCGGCCGAGGCCAGCATTTCCGCCTCTGTGCGAATTCCAAAGGCGGGGCGCAAATCGTCGGGTGCCGGGCCGACATATAGAGCGTGCCATACCTCTGAAGAATTATGTATCAACGCCGGCGTGTTGTTCGGCAATCGATAGCTCAATGCCACCAGGGCACCCTGGCCTCCGAAGCCATACCGGCTTGCGCCACGGCCTGCGTCCGGGCCGTATCTGTTAATGAGTGAAAGCCATTCGCTCGACTTCTTCCAATCCGGGAAGGTGCGTATGGTCGGAACGACGCTTTGAACAAGCACATCAGGCTTGACTCGATGCTTTCGGATTGCGGCCATGCCATCCATGGTGGCTGCTGCAGCAATGATCTTAAAGTCGATGTATTTTCGCGAATGCCAAGCTCGAACGCTTGGGACAGCCCAAAAAACGTCCAGCATCGCCCGCACACGGCTTCCAGAGCCAATAAAATCAGTAACGATCACCATTGTTCCCGGGGGACTTGTTTTCCCTCTGATCAGATCTGGCCCAGGGTGGTTCATTATTGTGTTCGGCCACGCCTCCTGCGCTTGGGAAATGATGAACGAAACCCACCCCTCGCTTCCAACACGCGAACCACCCCTAATCGGTCGAACGGCTGCCGCAGTTCGCCCCACCGCTCGCATTCGGATTTTTCCGTTGCGATCCGGCTTGAGTTCGCTCTGAAAGGCGGCGGCCGTTGAAAACTCCCTCTCCGCATACAGCGCCATTCGCCTATGCTTGCCCTTGCGCATTTTGCAGAGTTCATAGATTTGTTCGCGGATGGCCCTGCTGACTTGCTCCTCATTGAGCAGAACCATCGCATCCAGCAATGATGCGGCGGCGGCCCGGTCTGCCGAATTGAATTGCGAAAGCCACTTTGTGGCCGAGGGAAATTCGGAGATAGGCGGGTGCGCCATCCTAGGTTTCCGTCAAGCTGTGCGTGAAGAACGTCTGATCGGTGAAATATCCCTCATGCCCCCTTCCAGCCAGTTTTGAATCCAAGCTGCTTGGTCAGAGCGAAAGTATCGCAGCACTTCACGCCAAATGTGCCGCACACGTCCGGCAGCTTTCGGTTCTGTCGCTGCCTGCTTGGCTTGGAAACTTCGGTGGTGACAACGCACCGGGTTACCGTGTCGGCGAGACCATAACCGACCAAAAACGGGTCTCGGCCGATCTCTTCTAATTCGTCATCCGTGAGGTTGGCAGCGTAGCCCTGCTCGATCACTTGCTGCACGACGGCGGGATCGGCCGTTTCATCGAGCAAAATCGCGGCTTTGTTTTCGTCGTCCGCGATCCAGGCATACAGCGCGTCTTTCTCGTCGTCCGTGCTGCCGTCCTTGATCTCTTCATATATCTCTAGCGGCATTTTGAGCTGGTGGGTCTCGCCCATGTGTTTAAGCCATTCCCAAAATTCGGGAACCTGTTCGATGTTGTAATACGTATTATGCGCGGTGATCAGGACATTGGCATCGAGGAGGAACATATCGCCTCCTATGCTGCCCATGGGGTGGACGATGTACTCAACAACGGCGCAACGCTACGCGGCTTAACACCTAGTACTTTACCCGCCTTCGTGGGCGAAATTGTCCCTTCCGACAGGCTGCGGCTGATGAGAGAAAGAAGCGCGTTGCCGACACGGTGGCGGCGGACGACGTAGTAGTTGGGGCCATTCTCAGAAAGCTTGGCCTTGGCTTTGCGCGCATCCTTGCTCGCCTGCCAGCGGGCGCGGAAAATTCCAGCGATCTGCTTCCATTGATTTTCGGAAATAGCACCAGCGACAAACAGTCTGTAGGTGACCATGGACGCACTTATGCGCCGCTCCCGGGCGAATTGGTCGATTTGTTCGACTATGCCTACCTTCTCATTAAGGTCGAAGCCATTGATGTCAGGCAAGAGCAGTTTGCTGGCAACCTCGCTGCAGAACTTTTCAATCGCCGTTTCGGTTCGCACGCCGCTAATCCCGGATTCCCCAAGCCAGATGTGGGCAAGCTCGTGGGCAAGCGTGAACGACCAGGCCGCTTTAGCGTCCTGATCGTTGATCACGACAAACGGCGCGATGCCATCGGCAAGGGCAAAGCCTCTGAAAACGTTGACATCGATAGCGGTATGATGACTGCCAAGATTGCCGGCGAGGATAACGAATACCCCTTTTGCCTCAGCAAGTTTGCGGAAGTAGTTGAACGCTTCGTCTTCGCTGCGCTGTGCACGGAACTCTTGCAGCCGAAAATTGAGTGTCGCAGTGATGGCCGTGACCAGAGCATCGACACCCTCAGCCCGCTTCCGAGACCCGATGAAAGGCAGATCGCGGCTTTCGTCATCGAGCAGCAACGCGCGCACCATATTCTGACGGGCTTTGAGATCGCGGATCAATGCGTCGACAAGCGGTCCAGTGGCCCGCTGCTCCGCGTCGGGCAATGTCCGGAAATCTTGACCGCGTTCGCCACGAACCGGCGGCTTGGAAAGGTAGAAGGAAACAAGCGGCCGATGATACTGCTTGGCCATCTTCCGAATCATGGCAACGGACGGTTCAATAGCGCCGCTTTCGAGCAGCTGAAGGCGTTCTTCGGGCTCCAAGCCGCGCGCTGGCCCAATGGCAAGCTTCTTCGCCGCCTCGGCTTGGTCCAGCCCGGCCGTTTCGCGCGCCCAGCGCAGGATTTCAGAACTAAACTTTGCCATGCCGCATGCCTTGTGCTCGCCTCATGAAAAACAAGCAACTCCCGTGACGCGCAGCTCTCGCAGTATTCGACGTTCCGGGGGCGGCTTTTGCGGTATCGATAACCAAGAGCGGGCCTTTCGCAGAGAGTTCTTCAGGCGGCCCTAAGTGGCCTGGCGCGTTCGATCCGCTCACGCTCTTTTGGGCTGTGCATCGCCTCCCATAGGTCACTGCGCCGCTGGACATTGAGCCAGAATTCCGGGCTATTGCCGAACACACGTGCAAGGATAAGGGCCGTCGCAGCCGTGACAGTGCGGCGGTTGTTGCACAATTCGTTGACGTGTTTGCGCTGTACCCCCATAGCCTCAGCCAGGGCGCCCTGGGTCAGGCCAAACGGCTCCATGAACTCTTCCGCGAGGATTTCGCCAACCGTGGCCGGTTTTCGCTTTGTCATCAGCATGGCTCACTCACTTACCTATAGCTGTGGTCATCCAAATAGATGCCAATTGCCTCGCCACGTCCACCGTCCCAATGGAAAACCAGCCGCCATTGCTTATTGACGCGGATCGCGTGAAATCCCATCAAATTGCCGCGCAGCCTTTCGAAATGGTTGCTCGGCGGTACACGCAAGTCCTGATCGGTCATCGCGTCGTCGATCATCTGGAGCTTGCGAAAAACACGGCTTTCGAGATCGGCCGGAATGTTCCGGGACCGAACATCCTCGACGAAAAAGGCCCGAAGCCATTCGTCCCGGAAGCTCACGATCATGCAACGACCCCAGTGATCCTATGTACCACTCGACGGTACACTTGACAAGCCGAATTTGAGCAGTCTCCCCGAACCCCAGTTGCGGCATTCGGCGGGTTCTAATGCTCTCGCAAAGATCGTTTGGCCGGCCCGCGAGTGCGGGCCACTTCTTTATATACGCCAGCCCCGGAATCGGGGTGGGCGGCGCTCCCTTTTATACGGCGCGCGCCGGCCTTGCGCGAAACCGGGTGCCGGGGGTGTCCCCGGCCTTCCTCCGCTTTGCTTCGTGCAGGCCGGGTGATCCCCCTCCCCCGTCACCCCGCCCTTCGCTGATCGCTGCGGCCGCTTCGGCCCGCCAGAGCGGGCCTTCGCGGTTCGCGAGCCGTCTCGGCCGCAAAAGGTCGCCAAACCGCCGCCCACCCCATTCCGGGGGCAGGTCGCGCGATTTTGGGAGCGAGGCACCCCGCGATGAGCACCATCCTTCAAGAGCAGCGCTCGGCATCGAGGCCGGGGCTTTATCAGGAGATCACCGACAGGATCATTGGTCAGATTGAGGCCGGGATAATCCCTTGGGTTCAACCTTGGGCGGGCGGCCCCGCTCTTTCCATGCCGGTCAATGCCAGCACGGACAATCTCTATTCCGGCATCAACGTCCTCCTGTTGTGGGATGCGTTGTTCACGCGCGGGTACGACCCCAACAGATGGCTGACCTTCAAACAGGCGCTGGCGCTGGGCGGCAATGTCCGTAAAGGCGAGCACGGCACCACCGTCGTCTATGCCGATCGCTTCACGCCCAAGAAGGACAACGGTGCGGACCACGCCGGGAACGACGACGAGAACCCACGCAGCATCCCGTTCCTCAAGCGCTATACCGTTTTCAACATCGCGCAATGTGACGGGCTTCCCCGCGAACTGACACTACCGCTTCCGCGTGTCTCGCAACCCGCTCCCATCCAATCCGCCGAAATGCTGATCAGCGCAACCGGCGCACGCTTCGAGCGCGGCGGCGATCAGGCTTTCTATCATATCGGCAGCGACACCATCCGCGTGCCGGAACAAGAGAGCTTCTTCGAACCGGTCAATTTCTATCGCACGGCGCTCCATGAACTAACCCATTGGAGCGGTGCCACGCCTCGCTTGAACCGCGATTTCTCGGGACGGTTCGGCAGTGCGGCCTATGCCTTTGAAGAACTCGTCGCCGAAATGGGCAGCGCGTTTCTGTGCGCCAGCCTCGGGATCGTGCCGACCGTGCGCCACGCCGACTATATCGGCAATTGGCTCACAATCCTGAAAAACGATTGCCGCGCCGTCGTCAGCGCCGCATCGCACGCCTCCAAAGCCTCCGACTTCCTTCTCGCCTTCACCGATCCGGCCTCGCGGGCGGCTTGATCGTTATGTCGTGCCCGCTTCAACCCAGACAAGGAGAACTACTATGACCACGCAATTGATCCCTCTCAAAGACCTGCACGTCTCGCCGCTCAACATGCGCGCCGAGAAGAAGCCTCCATCGCTGAAATGCATGGCCGTGATCGCGGCCAATATCCTGCCCACCGTTCGGGAAAAAGGAATTCTCACCGACCTTATCGTGCGGCCCAATGCGGACGGTTTCGAAATCCTCGCCGGACGGCGGCGTTATTACGCGGCGCGCGTGATCGAGGCCGAAGCGGGAGAGTTTCCGCCGCTCAAATGCGATGTGCGCGAGGGCCTCGACGATGCCTCGGCCCTCGAAATCTCCCTCATCGAGAATGTTGCCCGTGAGGATGCCGATACACTCACCTGTTACGAGACCTACGTGACCTTGATCCGGCAAGGCCGTCGCGTGGGCGAGATCGCGCGTCTGTTCGGCAAGAAGGAGCGGGAGATCACGCAATGCCTCGCGCTCGCCAACCTTCTGCCGCGCATCCGCGAGCTTTATCGGGGCGAGGAACTGGACGGGAGCGATTTGCAGCTTCTCACCATGGCGACCAAGACCCAGCAGCGCGAATGGCTGCGTCTGTGGGACGCCAACGACGTGCCGACCGGCAGCGACCTCAAGCACTGGCTGTTCGGCGGCGTGGCGATCCGCGCGGACTACGCCCTGTTTGATCTTGCGCCATTCAAGGACAAGATCGTGGGTGACTTGTTCAGCCAGGAACGATATTTTTCGAGTGCGGAGGAGTTCTGGACGGCTCAGGACGAAGCCATTGCCGCGCGCCGCGATGCTTACCTCGCCGCCAAATGGTCGGAGGTCGTCATCCTCGAGCGTGGCAAACATTTCCCACAATGGGATTTTGTGAAAGCCTCCAAGAAGGAAGGCGGGCGTGTCTATATCGAGCCCACCCATACCGGTGAGGTCCGCTTTCATGAGGGCTATCTCACGCAGCGCGAAGTTCGCGCCGCCGAAAAGAAGGACCGCAAAGCCAAGGTGAGCGACAAGACGGGAGCTGACCGCGAGCAGCGCTCACCCATCACCAAGGCGATGCAGAACTATCTCGACCTGCACCGCCACGCCGTAGTCCGGCTTGCGGTGCTGGCGCGGCCCACCGATGGTCTGCGCCTCTTGATCGCCCATGCCGTCGCCGCGAGCGGGAACTGGTCGGTCCGGCCCGACCCGCAGCGCACCGATAGTACGGCCATTGCCGAGAGCGTTGCCGCGAGTCCGGCACAAGCGGCCTTCGCAGCCCAAGCCAAGGCAGTGCGTGCGCTATTGGCATCCGCCCTCAAATCCGAGGATCGCGAGGAGGACGGCAATGGACGGATCGCCGGGCACGGTCATGGCAATGACGAGGTGACCGTGCGGGTCTTTCAGCGCCTGCTCAAGCTCAAGGACAAGGACGTGGTTCGCGTCGCGGCTTTCGTGATGGCCGAAACTTTGGCCACAGGTAGTGCCGTCACCGACGCGTTCGGCGCCCACGCCAAGGTCCAAACCCGCAAGCACTGGACACCGGACACGGCCTTCTTCGATCTTTTGCGCGACCGGCACTCGGTCAACATCATGCTGGCTGGGGCGGCGGATAAGAAGTCTGCCGACAAACTGGTATCGGCGAAACTCAAAGATCAGAAAGCGGCACTTGCCGCTGCCGTCGCCAAGAACCCGACATGGTGTCCCGGCTGGATGCAGTTTCCTGCTATCGGCCAGTGATTGCGAATGCCGCGCCCGCGGGTCCAGCGCGGGCGCGGCAGTCCTTTCTCTCGAAAGAGATGCCCACATACGCCCATCAAAACCCCTTTCAATATATAGAGAATTGCATCCCCTCTGCACCGGACGGCGATTCCAATTCCGACCAAACTGCGCTACGGTCTCTCATGCGCCATGGCGGATGGTGGAGGCGCGAACTCTTGAACTTGGTTTCGGAGGCTCCGCCATGCTGATCGTCGGCATCATCTTGTCCGTCTTTGCCATCGCCTTCTTCTGCTGGCTTTTGTTCACGCTCGCTACTTACGCTTTGCCCGTCTTCGTCGGCCTCACCGCCGCGTTCGCCGCCTATCATCATGATGCAGGCGTCATGGGCGCTTTTCTCGTCGCCCTCCTGACCGGAGCGGTTACACTGGCCGTCGGCCAGATCGCCTTTGCGGTAATCCGCTCGGCGCTGATCCGCGCCGGCATTGCGCTTGTCTTTGCCGCGCCCGCTGCCGTCGCCGGCTATTATGCGACCCTCGGCGTCGCCCAGATCGCCATCGCCTCGCAAAGCTGGTGTGCGGCCTTCGCCGCGATCGGTGCGATCCTCGTCGGCGCCACAGCCTTCACACGAATAGCGGTATTTGTCCCGCCCGCAGCAGGCGGAGGCACGATGCCCGCGCACTCTCAGACCTGACTGCTGCGCCTCATAGGGCGTGTGACCTCGTCGGCCTTAATCGGCAACGCAAAGATACCGGCGCGACCGGCCCGGCAAGGTAAGCGCGACACCCCCCTCTCCGTCGCCTACCAGGGGAACCACGATCACGGGCCGATAGAAGATGCGCGGACGTCTTCGCTACGCGCGCTTCGCGTTCGGCGATTGGCAAACCCGCCTTTGTGCACGCCAGGCTTTCTTATCCTTCGCCTTCGAGCGTCGCGGTCTTGAACGCGCAATCCAATGCTCGGCATTTGTTCTCCTGCCGTTGTGGTTTAGCGCGCGATACGAGGGGCCTCTCTTGGTTTGATCTGGCCTGAGACCGGCTTCGCCTCAAACGCCTCGGCCGCAATGGCGCTGGCCAGACTTTCTTCCCCGGGGTTCCCCCCTCCTCGCGCGAGTCAAGAAAGTCTGGCCTTCCCCATCCTCCGCGGATGCTCCGGCCCAAGGGGGTGCGGCGGCGTTCGTCTCCGGCCGGGCGATCACCATCGAGGCCGCGATGATCGCGGGCTCAAACAGACAGGAGAATTCGTTATGGCTCACATCGGCACGTTCAAGGAAATCGCAGACGGTTACGAAGGCGAAGTGTTCATGCCGCCGCTCAATGCCAAAGGCGTCCGCATCGTCAAGATCACGACGCCCAGCGCCAACAAGAAAGCCCCCACCCACCGCATCTATGTCGGCCGCTCGGAAATCGGTTCGGCGTGGCCGCGGGTTACGGAGGACGAGAGGGAATATTTTTCGCTCACCTTCGACTTTCCGGGCCTAGTCGCGCCCATCTACGCGATCCTCATCAAAGACAACGACGGTGAGGGCTATAGCGCCTACTGGTCCCGCAGCAAGAAGGTGGTCTTCGAGTGAAGCCGCCAAGCCCCGTCCGGTTCGCCGGGCGGGGCTTTTTTGTTTCTTCGGATTGCTGTACCCACCGCGGCGAGCCGCTCGGATATCGCGCCGCTAAAGCTTCGCGAGCGCGGCAGCCGCCGACGACGCCAAGAGGAAGAGACGGCTCGGCGTGAGCGGAAACGCCTGAAACCCATAGGCCTCGTAAAATTTTGCCGCCCGCGCGTCCTTGGCATCGACCACGATCGCGAACACGGCCAGCGTCTTGCTCGCACTTAAGATTCGGCGCACCGCGTCGGCCAGCAGCAACTCGCCGATGCCGCGCCCGCGTGCTTTTTCGTCACGCGCCAATCGCCCGATCAGCGCGGCGGGAATGGCATCATAGCGCGGCAGCTTGCGAGCGATGTCATCAGACAGATTTTCCAGACTGAGCGTGAACGCGCTGAGGCTATAGAAGCCGACAACGCCTAGCGTGTCATCGACCGCCACGAACACACGCGCCACATTGCGCCGCTCGTCCTGGCTGGCACGCTTGTGAAACCAATCATCGAGTTCGGGCTCACCGCACGTAAAGCCGGCGCGCGCGTGCTGCTTTCCAAGTGGCTCGATTGTCAGAGCCAAGGCGTCAGCCCATCACATCGCGATGCCGACGCAGCGCCGCAACCAATTTGTCAGTGGGCTCAGGTGGATTCTGAACCGCGGCGAGGAAGGCATCCCGATTGGCGCCGGTCAGCACCATGCGCTCATGGTCTTCCAAAACCCGGCGCGCACCTTCATAAGCCAAATCGCCGGCCGTCAAACCGCTCACCGCCATGGCCCGCTGAATCAGCGCCTTGGCAGAGGTGGCAAGGCGCAGTTCCAGCCGATCTCTCTTGAGCTCTCGGGCGGGCGGCTTACGACGCGAGGCAGTGGGCATGGGACTCTCCTTCCAAAGCAATGTACGGCAAATTGCCGTGCATATCAAGAAGGCCCGCTATCGCTTGGTTAGCCGGCTCCGTGGGGCCTTCACCGATGTGTTTGGAACGGCTGCGGCCGACGTCTCATCCAGAAACTCCGCCGGCCTGCAATCCAACGCCTGTGACGCCTGCCACATCGTGATCAGGGTGATGTTCTGCTGTCCGCGTTCCATGCTGCTGACATGGGCACGATCCACGCCCATACTCGCGGCCACAGCGGCCTGGCTGAGCCCCGCCGCGAGCCGAATCCGACGCATGTTTTGGCCAAACACCTTGCGAATATCCATCCGCAGTAGGAAGGCCAATCGCGTATTTTGATGCGACGTATTATAATACGCGACAAAGCCCTGATGGCATGTTCATGCCGCCTTGTGGATAGAAGCGCGTTACAAGGACGTCCCCATCATGAGTTTTACCATCACTTACCCCGTGTTTCTTCCCAAAGCGACGAACCCAAGAAATAACGGACCGCACGATGCCCTCTCCTCCCCTTGACCCGCCGGTTGCCGACGGCGCCCCCCAGGCGGTCACCCTGACCAAATATGACCGCCAGCACCTCGTCACCTATCTGCGCCTCCTCGACGCGGAACACAAAGGCGAAGACTGGCGGACGGTCGCTCGCGTCGTGCTGCATCTCGACCCCGGCAACAATCTGGAACGCGCACGTCGGGCTTGGGAAACCCATCTCGCTCGCGCCCATTGGATGATCGACAACGGCCATCGCGATCTGATGCAGGAGGATCCGCCGCTATGAGGCCCTTCATGTCGTCTGCGCACTGAGGCATGTCGTTTTTGGCACCTGCCAATTTACCACTTAAGCGCGAATCCCGTTGATAACCGTTGCGTGTGTCATCAATGGAGACGCCATGCGTCGCGACGATTGGCGTGACCCGGGCGCATATGAGTGGACGCAGTCGCTCGATGCATACGGGTTCGCATGGGAATTCCTCCGCAGGAATCCCGAATTCGTAAAGGAGCTGCGCTTCCTGCGGCGTATTGCGCGCCGCCGAAACCTGACTGAGACCGAATTGGAGCTGTTCTCGAGCCATTGGGGGGTGCGATTTCCAGGGGCTCCGCGAGACGGCAAAGGCCGAGGATGTCCAGTGGACCGCGCGCGCCGCACCGAGCGTTGTTGTTGTAGCTGCGGCTCCAGATAGCATTGCTGACCCCAAGCTCCGAACCCCGCTGCCAGCCCTCACCCGCGTGCCCGCTGGCGAGCATATCCTGGTGCATCGCGGCGCGATCTATCGGATGGCGATCGACACCAGGGGCGCCGATCCACCTGCCGTTATCTTGCCCTTCGACCGCCTGTTCGAGATACGCGCAGCAGCCGCCATACGGCTGTGGCGGATGTTGCACGATGCCGATCCCGGCCCCGATCCGGCACCCCTGACCGGGCAACGGCGCCAGCGGTTGATGCTCGCGCTGCGTGCTTTGGACGGCAAAGCCGCCGGCGCCGCCTACCGCGAAATCGCTGACGTGCTCATGCGCGCGGCCATCAAAGGACGCGCCTGGAAGTCTCATGATCTACGCGGCCAAATCATTCGCATTACCAAGCTCGGCATCAAACTGATGCAGGGCCAGTACCGCAAATTGCTGCTGCATCCCTATCGCCGCCCGCCGCGTCGCCTCAAGCCCTGACATCTCAATTGGGGTTGAGATCGTCATCCCCCCACGCCATCGCGCTTCGCCAATGTGATCTGGACTCGCCGCCTCTGCGAGACGGCGCGCAAACCCAATCACGGAGTCTTCCGATGGCCATCAGCGATTTGAACAACCGCTATCTGCGCACCCCCGAAGCTGCCCGCGTTCTCGGCCTCTCTGCACGGACGCTGGAAAAGCACCGCACCTATGGTACCGGCCCGGTCTACCACAAGCTCGGCGGGCGCATCGTCTATGACCCCGAAGACCTCAAATCCTGGGCCGACCGGGGCTTGCGCCAATCGACCTCCGATCCCGGCCAGGACACCGTCTATCCGGCCAAACGGCGCGACGACCTTCCCCCAAAAGGCGTGAAGCGTCCGTGCGCCCAAGCGGTCCCCGCCAAAACCGTGTCCGTCCCGCGCGGCATCTGAGGAGACACGGTCCATGAATTCCTCCCCACTGCCGTCCTCCCGCCGCGCGCGCATCAGACGGCTTGTTGCTCTGCCAAGTGAGACGATCGCGCAGCCGGCACCACAGAACCGTGTGCCAAACGCGCCAGCGCTGCCAGCACCGATCTGTCCCGCCACAGGTAAGGAGACACCATGACCAACCTTGACCGGTGGCCAAGCGCCTGTCCGACGCTACGCTTCACCACCGTCGAACTCACCTGGATCGAGAAGAAGATCGAGCATTGGATCAGGTTTGGCCGCAGCACTGAGGGCCAGATCGTCGATGCGAGCCATAGCATAGTCCGCTACACGCCCGGCAGCATCTTCGCCGTGGTCCGGTGGGCATCCAACAACTTCGGTACCATCTTCTCGCGCATCGACATCCTGCGCGCCACCGCCGAGGGCGACGCCTGTACCCAAGTACCATTTGTCCGCCCCGGTGCGGACATTCTCCTGCGCATTCACGGTTGGCCGAAGGTCGCACGCGTGCTGGAGATGATCGACCGTATCGAAGCCGCCGGCATCGATCCCACCGAGGTCGCGCCGGCCTATTGGGGCCATCTGGGCAACCGTCTTGCCGCCGGTCACGAGCCACGGCGCTACAGCCGCATACGCCACATGGCTTGGACGTTGCGCCAGAACATCATGCCATGACCCGCTTCGGCTATGTGATGACGACCTATTTCACCATGCTGTGGATCGGTGTCACCGCCTTGTTTCATCCCTCGCCGCGCATCCTCTGGAACACCAGCGCCAGCGTCCCCACCGGTCTCTATCTCCTGCAGCCGGTGCGGTCGCTCACCGACGGCGATCTGGTCGCAGCAATGCCGCCTCCCCCGCTCGCGGCCTTCATGGACGCTCGTCACTATCTGCCCAAGGGCGTGCCGCTGCTCAAGCATGTCGGCGCCCTTAGGGATCAAACCGTCTGTCGCCACGGCGCGGCCATTACCGTTGATGGAAGGACCGTCGCCGTAGCGTTCACGCGCGATCGCGCCGGCCGGCCGCTACCCGTCTGGACCGGCTGCTACACACTCTCATCGGAGCAGATGTTTCTCCTCAACCCCGGCGTTCCTGCGTCCTTCGACGGGCGGTATTTCGGAGTGTTGCCCGTTACCGCCATCACGGCTCGCGCCGTCCCGCTGTGGAGATTCGAGGATCAGAAATGATGCCGCCGGTTCCCCTTCAAGGGATGATTCCTTTGTTCGACCGCATGCTGCACCATTCCTTCGTCCCGACCGGGCACGAGGCCGCCACCACGCGCAGCGGTAGTCCAGGGCGGCCCGTTGACCGGCGCGCCAGCGCCTTGCCCTGGACGGGCGCGAGCACAGTGGCAGGCTGGCATCGGCTCGGGACGACAATGCGCATCGCAGCAATCCTGGTATCGTTGGCGACAGCGGCGAACGGCGCGACGACGGCACCAACGATGCCGCCAAGTACACCACCAACAGCGCAGTCACACGGCGCTCCCATCACCGGGTTCGTGGACGACGCCGCGCGACGCTTCAGCATTCCGGCGGCCTGGATACGCGCCGTCATGCTGGTCGAAAGTGCCGGCAATCCCATGGCGGTATCGCCCAAAGGCGCCATGGGCTTGATGCAGATCATGCCACAGACCTGGGCGGATTTGCGAGCGCGTTATCACCTGGGCGCCGATCCGTTCGATCCGCACGACAACATTCTGGCTGGCGCCGCGTATCTGCGCGAACTGTACGACCGGTTCGGCGCAGTAGGGTTTCTTGCGGCTTACAATGCAGGTCCCTCGCGCTACGAAGCCTATCTGACAAATGGCCGGCCGCTCACCGAGGAGACGCGGCTCTACCGCATCAGACTGGCAGACAAGTTGCCCGAACTTGGCATCGATCGCGTCGCACGCGCCTCGGCCGATCAGCACAACTGGCGGCGTTCGGGTCTGTTTGCGGTGCAGTCGGCAAACCTCGCGCCTGTCGATCGGACGCCACCGGGCATCGGTTCGGTGCGGGCATCGGGCGGTCACCAACCTGTTGCGATTTCGCGGTTGGCCCCGCCGTCCGAGGGCCTCTTTGTTGCTATCGCGATGGCATCCACGCAATGACGCTGCACCAAGCTCTCCGGGGTGCGGTTTCCAGGATTTGCGCGGGTTTTCTGACACCCAGGATGCCGACCAAACGATTGCTAGATAAAAGCGTCGCGATTTTCGCGGCGCATGTGGTTGGCGGGGTTCAGCTTTTCGGGCCAGAAGGACATACCCCCTGCTGGCGTATTTCAGAATTTCATCAATCTTATCAGTGCCTTGCGTGCTGGCACCCTATTCGGCGCAGACTAGCATGACACGCCGCGACGACGATCTGCGCGTCCGGCCAGGACGCATTCGCGACAAATCTTTTGTCGGCCAAGTGATGCGTGCGGCGCGAAAAGCCGGCCACAGCGGCAAGCGCTTCGGCGGCGGCAAACGGACATCGGGCCGCTCCACCTTTGGACGCGGCCGGCGCCTGTCACTGTCGGCAACCTCGAACGCCCGGCGCGTCGTCATCAAGGCGCGCGTCGTCCGCCATAGCGGCAACCGTTTCCGCTCCGCGCCGCTCTCGACCCACATCACCTATCTCAAGCGCGAAGGCGTCACCCGCGACGGCCGCGATGCCACTCTGTTCGATGCCCACTCTGACGATGGCGATGCCAAGGCGTTCGCGGAACGCTGCGAGGATGATCGGCACCATTTCCGCTTCATCGTCTCGCCGGAAGATGCCCCGTGCATGACTGACCTGCACGGCTTCACCCGCGATCTGATGAAACAAGCCGAAAAGGATCTCGGCACCAAACTCGATTGGGTGGCAGTTGATCATTGGAACACCGACAATCCGCACGTCCATGTCCTGGTGCGCGGCGTCGCCGACGACGGCACTGATCTGGTCATCAGCCGCGACTATATCAGCCGGGGCCTGCGGTCGCGGGCCTCCGACCTGGTGACCCGTGAGCTCGGCCTTCGTTCCGAACTCGAAATCCGCTCTGCTCTGCAAGACGAAGTCGGGGCGGAACGCTGGACCAGCCTGGACCGGGCGTTGCGCAATACTGCCGATGACGGCGTCGGCGTCGCCGATCTCAGACCGGGAGGAGTGGAAAGCAATGACACCCGCCTCCTTCTGGTGGGACGGGCGAGCAAACTGGAAAAGCTGGGCCTGGCCGAGCAGATCGCGCCGGGCCGCTGGACATTCAAACCCAATCTCGAACAGACGCTGCGCGATCTCTCCATCCGCAGCGACATCATCAAGACCACGCACCGGGCGATGAGCGGGCACGGCCGTGAACCGGACGTGACCGCATTTGCCCTCCACGGCGGCATCCCAGCCGAGCCGATCCTGGGACGGCTCAGGGAGCGTGGCTTGCACGACGAATTGCACGGCACGGCCTATGCGATTATCGAAGGGGTCGATGGCCGCACGCACCATGTCCGCTTCGCCAACATCGAGATGACCGGCGACGCGTTGCCCGGCGCCATTGTCGAAACCCGCACCTATGACGGCGTCAAAGGACGCAAGCAGGTCTCGCTCGCCGTGCGATCTGATCTCAGCATCGAAGCCCAGATTCAGGCGCGTGGCGCGTCCTGGCTCGATCGTCGGCTGCTCGACCGCGAGGCGGTGAACGCGAACACCGGATTTGGCGCCGAGGTCCAAGCCGCGATGGAACAGCGCGCCGAGCATCTCATCGCCGAGGGCCTGGCGCAGAGACAGAACCAGCGCGTGATTTATTCGCGCAATCTGCTCGCTACCTTGCGGCGGCGCGAACTGGACTCAACGATCGCGAAACTCAGTGCCGACACCGGATTGGCGCATCAGCCCTCCGCCGATGGTGAGTATGTCTCGGGCATTTATCGCACGCGCGTGGACCTCGCATCGGGGCGCTTCGCCATGATCGACAATGGATTGGGATTTGAATTGGTGCCATGGCGTCCTGCCCTCGAGCGGCATCTCGGCCGTGAAGTTACCGGCATGATGCTGCCCGGCGGCGGCGTGGAATGGAGCTTCGGCAAGAAACGCGGTCTCGGCTTGTGAAGGACACCACGCCAAGTTGGACATCATCGGCCGACCGTTCCGCAGATTCTACGCAGCCTTGCGCGTTTTCCGCGCGCGGAGAACACAGCGACAAGTCTTTGCACGACGCCTCCGCCTTGTCTTCGCTTCTTGGCATCGCCCTGTTGCAAAGGCACGAATGTGCGTCTCTTTAAGCGTCTCCTCTCACGAACCTTGGAGACAGAGATGACTGGCGACAAGAGATTTGGCACGTTCTGCGGACGGAAGCCATGGCGCAAGCACTGGCGCGGAAAGATCGCCTCGATTGCCGCGAGCACCGTTTTGGTGCTCACGCCGCTCCACCAGGTGTGCGCACAAACCATCGTGGCAACCGATGGCTTCGGCCGCCAGTACAACGCGGACAATGCGGTGTTTCAGCCGCCCGTCGTCTGGTCCAATGCCGCAAACGGTCTGGCGATCGGAGGCGGCGCCGTCGACGGCATTAACGGGGTCGTAGCCGGCAACGGGTCAGCCGCCATCGGCTTTGATGCCCTGACCACGGGCACGGGGTCTGTCGCGCTGGGTGCCAATTCCACCGATGGCGGGCAGAATTACGTGGTGTCGGTCGGCGGCCCGGGGCTGACCCGGCGGATCACCAACGTCGCCGCCGGCGTTGCCTCCTCGGATGCCGCAACAGTCGGCCAGCTCAATAGCGCGACCAGCGGCCTTCTCTCCCAGGCCAACAGCTACACGGACAGCGCGGTCAGCGGGCTCCTGTCCCAAGCAAATGCTTACACCAATAACGCCGTCTCCGGACTCTTGAGTTCGGCGCAGACCTACGCCGCCGGTATCGGATCCTCCACGCTTAGTTCCGCCGAGACCTTCGCCACCAACGCCGCAAGCAGCATGGGCACGTCAACGCTCACCGCCGCAAACAACTATACCGACACATCGAGCGCCACGACGCTATCAGCGGCCAAGACCTATACGGATAATTCGAGCGCGGCGGTTCTAAGCGCGGCCCAGACCTACGCCGCCGGCATCGGCTCTTCAACGCTAAGTTCCGCCGAGACCTTCGCCACCAACACCGCGAGCAGCGTTGGGGCATCAACGCTCACCGCTGCGAAAACCTACACCGACACGTCGAGCGCCACCACGCTGACCGCGGCGAACGCCTACACCAACACA
>Ga0187810_10000260_pt1 | contig 22717 bp, 22 predicted proteins | sample NC_wetland_sal_i_9_FD_132963 | JGI IMG/M metagenome (GOLD analysis project Ga0187810, IMG submission 132963) | Wetland sediment microbial communities from Neuse River Estuary, North Carolina, USA - ASW_5 | ecosystem: Environmental > Aquatic > Freshwater > Wetlands > Sediment | place: USA: North...
CCAGATCACTCTATGACGATACTCCAACCATCTTGAGCTTAATCGGGCAAGGTTGGCTCCATACTCAAGCAAACGCTTCGTAAACCACAATTATACCCATTGTCATTGAGAAATGGTATGAGATGGAAAAGGTCGTGCCTTGGAGGAGACTGGTCGGAGTGATCGAACCCCATTATCCGAAGAGTGAGAGAGGCCGTCCACCGGTGGGCATCGAACGAATGCTACGGCTCTACTTTCTCCAGCAATGGTACGGACTGGCCGACGAGGCGCTCGAAGACATTTGTTTGATTTTGCCCTGTTTGGCGGCGATGTGCCACTGGATGGATTGTTTGCGTTTGGTGATTTCTTCTCTTTTATCCACGCCGAGGTAGCCCGCGTCGGCGTAGGCTCGCGTGGAGCAGGGTGTGTGTCTGGCTGATGTCGGAGACGTTGGCTTTGAGCATGGCACTGACTTCTTTGACTTTGTTGGTGGGGACGGCGGTCCAGACGTTGCGGTAGAGGTGGACGATGCAGCGTTGCCATTTGGCTTGTGGATAAAATTCGGCGAGGTTTTCGACCAGGCCGAGGCATTTGTCGCTGATGAAGAGTTGGACTCCTTCGAGTCCTCTCTGTTTGAGGTGACGCATAAATGTCGTCCAGCTCGCGGCATCTTCTTTGGCACCTTCGGCAACTCCGAGTACTTCTCGGTAGCCGTGTTCGTTGACGCCTATGGCGACGAGGATGTTGACGTTTTTGACTTCTCCGCCCCAGCTCCGTTTCATCCAGATGCCGTCGAGGAAGACGTAGGCGTACGGTAACAAAAGCAGCCTGATTTATCATAAACGTCATACAAGTCATATTCATCCACCTATGACTTCTATAACCCTGTCAAGTAGGTCGTGCGCATGACGCTTACTTTCCGATGGCTGTGGGACGGATAGCGTTTTCCACCAGATTGTTGTCGATCTCCACTCGTCCGTCATCAAGGTAGACGCTGAGCAGTTTCCAGTTGGCCAGGGTGTAGTCGATGGCCGTTGCCATGGGACTTTTGGGCAGGTGCCCGAGAAGTCTTTGAACCGCACTTTCCGAAATGGAGAGTAGAACCTGGCAGAGGTCTTTAAGGGGTGCTCCTTCCGAGACATTGCCCCACAGGTGTATCGAGTACAAGGATCAAGGGTTCCCGGTACTCTTCTCTCTCCTGAGCAGGGCCGGATGCCTCTGTGGTTCTATACTCGAAAATGACTTCCGATTGTGCCAGATGGCGACTCAGGGTGGTTCGCTTACCAAGTAAAATGAGGGCGGCTAACCCTCTGTTCATCGGATGGTGGTGAATCATTTCGAGGATTTTCACTCATGGCTGGTAGTGAAGTGTCTCTAAGTTTAGTCCAGATTGGACAAAATATCTTTGTTATCTTCTACCAACAGTCAATGAACTGCTACCTATGTCGCTTTAGCATCTAGTTGTCGCTGAGATAGAGGGATGATTTCTTCAGGCTTCAGGTGTACGACTTTGCCATCGCGCCAGATTGCGATGGAATGCCCAAGCAAGCGGTGCTCTTCAACGGCTTCCGCTGTAGCCAGTGTCACATACTTATTGAGTTTTGATGAAAACTCTTGTTCTTCCTGCTCGGTCATAGCTGAGGTAAACTTATCATCTTCCAGACCAAAGGCAATGCTACCGTTTTGACCTGTCCGCCTTTCCCGGATGCCGCAAGAACGGCAGATGCTCCACTGTTATCATAAACATGCCAGTAGTCGACAAAGGGCATAAACAGGGAGATAAAGTTCTTTCGACTGGATTCATACCTCCGCCGAATGACTTCTTCAGGAATGGAGTGACCACCCTTCGCTACACGTTGCCGTACCCGTTCTACTGCCATGTCTGCACTCTGCAACCAGAAGTAAAGCAGATAAACTGTGTAGCCTTGTTCCTGACAGATACGACTAAACGTAGCCAGGGAAGATGCGGCAAGTGTCGTTTCGAACGCGAAGGACTCCTTTTCAGAAGCGAGATGCCGAATACGCTGCAACATCAACCGCCCAGCTTGGAGAGCGACGGCTTCCGGGCTGAATTGAGAGAGTCCTGCGGCTATCGTGTCGGCATTGACATACTCCTTGCATACGAACTGAGGAAGAATCTTCAACGCCGATGTGGTCTTGCCCGAACCATTTGGGCCTCCAATAATATAAAGGTTGGGCATAATCTTCTGAGACGATAAACCTACAACACTCTTTCCAAATACGAAAAGCCATAATGCTTGGGAAGTAGAAAAACCCTACCTCCAACTGTCAGTAAAAGTGTCAGTGAAATTGAGGGTTCCGAGATGTGGCAAGATGTGGGCTAAAAGTCTTGAGTTTTCTTGCAGATTAACTTCTATGCCATATATGATAAGCTCACGAAGGGATCCTAACCGTCCTTTCTGTTTCCAAAAACTTAATAGTCCAATCACATCAAGCGGACGACGTGCAAACTCCCATGCAAAATGTTCATCTAATGCTTCAATGAATGCCTGTGGGTTCGTGTTTAGCTTGGCTTGTGCAAATTTTTTAACTTGTGCCCGATTGAGAGGCTCAATCTGAAAGACTTTAATTGCTGGCTGTAAATGCTCATCCAGCACATCTGGATCATCATTATTTTTCGTCTTTGTCGAACAGAGTTTAGGAAAGCGACTTGCAGCCCTATGTAGCTATCTAAAGCAGCATCTTCACTGTTTTTTTGAGTGTCAAGTTCACGAAACCGCCGTGAAAGTTCAATGTATGATGTATTCACTGCATTTAGACCTTATGAGTGATGATCTGGAAGATAGAACTTGCGCTGATTGCACACACCTACTTCTTATTTGAGACGTTTGATATTGCTGGTAGTCAGCAGAGTTTTCATCTGGCTGATTGCAATTTCGTTGAGCCTTAGCAGCCGATCTTTGGCGAGTAACTCTTGGCGAATGAATACAGAGTTAAGGCTTTCAAGATTGGTGAGAACGACCAGTTGCTCAAGGCTGGCTTGATCCCGGATATTGCCTTCAGCTTTGGGATGGGCGTCTCTCCACTGTTTGGCGGTTTGACCAAAGAGCGCCATATTCAACAGGTCAGCTTCATTAGCGTAAAGCTGGGAGGCTTGGGCTTTCGTAATGGCTGGAGGAATGAGCGTTTCCTTGATGGCGTCAGTGTGGATTTTATAATTGATTTTTGCGAGGGTGCGCTGGAGGTTCCACTCAAGTTTAAGGCGGTTGTTCTCCTCGTCCTTGAGACGCTGGAATTCCTTTATGAGATAGAGTTTGAACTCAGGACTGAGCCATGAGCCGAATTCAAACGCTATGTCTTTGTGTGCATAGGTTCCACCGTATCGGCCTGCACTGGCAATGATGCCTTTAGCCATTGTCAAGTCGGCCCACTTCTTGGCAGACAGAAAAAAACTGTTTCGTCCTGCTTCATTTCTAATTCCCTCGAATTCGAGGGAATTAAAATCAGGGTTGTTAATCCGCTCCCAAACACCGAGGAAAAGAACAGTGTCCTTGTTCTTGAGCCATTGCTCAATCAACGCACTGCCTCCGTCAAAGTTTTTCACCATATCCGTAAGGGAAATATAGTCCCCCTCCGGTTGCGAAAGAATGGCAATGGGGGCCCCTTGAACTTTGATTGTGCGTCTGTTGGCTTTACTCATGGCGAAGATGCTCTTCTAGGTGAAAATTTGCCCGCTGTCATTAAACAAACTAGTTCTGTGGAGCTGGTACACCCCCCACCCGCCAACCATCCATCCTTCAGGCCGTCTTGTTTCCTCCCCATGTCGGAAACCAGCCTCCAGTTAGCCAGCTATAGGTTTCCTGTGATCGACCATCTCAAAGAGAAGATATAAACTCATAATACGGCCATGTTCCATCCAATCCAGTCACGAAAACTTGCAGGGGATGAAGTAAATTCGCGTGGCATTGTCTCAAACCGCCTGCATATAGAGGGGATAGTTTCGCCTTTGCCAGTAGTTTGGCGGACGGTGGAGAGAAAGAAGGACGCGGAGCTTCCTCCAACTTATTCAAGGATTTTTCGAAGTGCAGGATAGTCCACCTTGGCATTATGGCGTTTATCGACTGGAATTTTCGTTAACCGAATAGCATGGCTGATGGAGATCGATTTGAGTGCATTGCCTAGGGATAATAATTCAGAATCGCTAGGAGGATACAGGTATTCGAGCGCCAGAATCCTTTTACTTGCCACCTCCAGATAGGCAGATCGATGGATAAAGGAGAAGGTTTGTGCAATGCACTCGGCTGTGAAGGGATAAAGAGTGCCTTCTTTATCGGTGATCCGGGCTGAGCATCTGCCAAGAAGCCAAAGGCGATGCGTGGTATCCAGATATCCGGCATCACCTGTACGATGCCAAGTCACGTCTCCGACACAAATCTTGGTTTCGGCGTTCCCCGTGCCATTTAAATATCCCTTTAAAACATGATCTCCGGTAACACAAATTTCACCGACGTCCCCCATGGGAACTTGAAGTTTTTCAAACTCCAGCGGAGTTAATGAAGCGATGGGACTTCCCCATGTATCCTTTAGAATTGCTATCTGAATTTGTGGAACAGGTTTATCGAAGGCATAGAAGTATTTCCCTTCCACAAGCACCAAACGATAACGGTCTGTCGACATACTGAATCCCTTTCGGTTATCAGTCTGCCAGAAGAGAAAAAATCCCGTTACGGAGCAGTACCTCAGTTATCCCAAGCAATGACCGAGCAATGGAAAGCCCGATGCGCTGGTACGGCAAATGGTACGGCTACCGCCTTTTTTGCCTTCGGGATGCTTCAAATCACCTATGAAAAGTGACTCAAAATATGAAGCTCCGGAGGTAGGGCTCGAAGTATTTTTACCCTCTATTTGTAGGTTCAGAATACCCCATTTTCATAGGTAACTCAAGACTTCTCTGTCACTCCTTGGAACATCTAAAAACCCTCAATTTCACTGACACTTTTACTGACAGTGAAGAGAACTCAATACCGTCGGTTATAGCAATATGATTGCATGGGTGGGCTAGCTATTCCCATTACCGTGAAGGGGAGCCCTGGGAAAAAATACATTGCCCCAATTACTCTTAGAATTAGTCTGCCCGCACAGGTTTTATATGTCACAGAGCCAGTCCCGATGCATTATTATTGCTGGTCCCAATGGGGCTGGAAAAACAACCTTCGCCAGGGAGTTTTTACCAAAGGAAGGGAAGTGCCCAGTATTTGTGAATGCTGACTTGATTGCTGCAGGACTCTCTCCATTCAAACCAGAAGCCGCGGCGATACAAGCGGGGCGTATTTTTATTTCTCAGATCGATGCCCTGGCTCAAGAACGGAAGGATTTTGCATTCGAGACAACATTAAGTGGAACCGCATATCTCCGTAAAATTCAGCAATGGAAAAAATGGGGATACGTAATCCACATCATTTTCCTGAAATTGCCAGATGCCAACTTCGCCATCCGAAGAGTGAATCAACGGGTGCGGGCTGGAGGACATTACATTCCGGAAAACACTGTCCGTCGGCGTTTTAGTGCTGGTTGGAAGAACTTTTTGCAGCTCTACAGACCACTTGCAAATACTTGGGCTGTATATGATAATTCCAATAAGCAACCCCGGCTCATTGAGGAAAGCACATGATTCAGCTACGGAAGACCACATTGGTAAAGCCACACCACCCGTTTAATAAACTGGTGGACAAGGCGCTTCGCCGCACAGCCCGAAAAGTCCACAAAGAAGCTGCTCAAAAAGGCATCCGCCTAGTCGTGGCCCAGGGGAAGTCTTAAGCTATTACAAGGGGTACAGCATCAGAGTGGGCTGTTTGAATACGCTACAGCCTTTTGCTAACGCGTTAAACTAGAATTTCAACGTCAGTTTAAAGACATTTGAGAATCCAATGATGACATATGATCATTCAGAAATCCTATGTTGAGAACTAGGTGGTGCTCGTTCTGCAAGACAATTTCGAGCTAGCACGTTTCGGATTGTTCACAAGCATTAGAAGATTCATACTGGCAGTCTGTGAAGAAGCCACTCTTGCAAACTTGCTATCCCGTTGAGCCTCCCATCGCGAGAAGCGCATACCTAGACTACGTTTGTTGCGCGATCAGTTTGCGCGCAAGGTCGATAAAATTTACCGAACTCTACATCAATCAATCTCTCCTCACTGCGTGAACATCACTGACTACCACGCCAAGTATTTTGCTCAGGAGCTGACTAAGCGTTGCGCTTCGGACAGTATGGAGAAACTTGCTGGAGCAGTTGCAGGTGCACAGGTCGATTTAAATCCCCATCAAGTAGACGCTGCTTTATTTGCCTTCAACTCGCCACTCTCCAAGGGGGCATTACTCGCGGATGAAGTAGGTTTGGGTAAGACCATCGAGGCGGGGCTCGTGCTATCGCAAAAATGGGCAGAGCGCAAACGCCGCATTCTAGTCATTGTCCCGTCAAACCTTCGCAAGCAGTGGTATCAGGAGCTGAGCGAAAAGTTCTTCCTGCCGTGTGCTATTCTCGAAACTAAGTCCTACAATGCATTGGTAAAGGTGGGGAATTTCCGGCCTTTTGAGTCGAACGATACCATTGTAATCTGCTCTTACCAATTTGCCCGCAACAAGGCTGCTGATGTCGCCAATACTCCTTGGGATCTCGTTGTAATGGACGAGGCCCACCGTCTCCGGAATGTCTACAAGCCGTCCAATGTCATTGCCAATACGCTCAAGCTCGCGCTTGCCAGCAAGCACAAGCTGCTGCTCACCGCCACACCACTGCAAAACTCCCTGCTTGAACTCTTCGGTCTCGTCAGTTTCATCGATGAGCACACCTTTGGAGACCTCAAGAGCTTTCGCGACCAGTTCGCCAATCTTAGTCAGGAGCAGGTGTTCCAGGCACTCAAAGCTCGGCTCAAGCCGATCTGCCACCGCACACTCCGTCGTCAGGTCACCTCTTATATCCCGTTCACCAAGCGACTTCCGATCGTCGAGGAGTTCACTCCGGCGGAAAGCGAGGATCGTCTCTACCAGCTTGTCTCAGATTACCTTCGACGCGACAATCTTCAGGCATTGCCCGCCAGTCAGCGCTCGCTCATGACGCTTGTGCTGCGTAAGTTGCTCGCATCCTCAACCTTTGCCATCGCCGGTGCGCTCGAGTCAATTTCCAATCGGCTCAAGGCGAAGCTCCAGAAAAAAGAACCATCGGCGCCACTCAAAGACGAGCTGGACGAGGATTACGAGGCGCTGCACGAAACAGCCGAGGAATGGAGTGACGATGAACCGGACGAACCGTTGTCCGATGCCGACCGGGCCGCTATTGCGGCTGAAGCCGCTGACCTCGACAACTTCGCCAATCTCGCCGTTTCCATTAACCACAACGCCAAGGGAAAGGCCCTCGTCAAGGCGCTCGCCATCGCCTTCGTCAAGGCTCGTGAACTGGGTGCTGCTGAGAAAGCTATCATCTTCACCGAATCGCGTAAGACTCAGAACTACCTGCTCCGCGTTCTGTCCGACAGCGAGTTCAAGGAGGGCATCGTCCTGTTCAACGGCTCCAACACCGACGAGCAGTCGAAACTCATTTACGCCGCATGGCTGGAGAAGCACGCTGGCACCGACCGCATCACCGGCTCCAAGTCCGCCGACATGCGTTCCGCCTTGGTGGACTACTTCCGAGATCAAGGTCGCATCATGATTGCCACAGAGGCAGGCGCGGAAGGTATCAATCTCCAGTTTTGCTCACTCGTGGTAAACTACGACTTGCCTTGGAACCCACAGCGTATCGAGCAGCGTATCGGACGCTGTCACCGCTATGGGCAGAAACACGACGTAGTGGTGGTCAATTTCCTCAACCGCAAGAACGAAGCCGACCGACGTGTGTTCGATCTCCTCTCCGAAAAATTTCAGCTCTTCGAGGGGGTCTTCGGTGCAAGTGACGAAGTGCTCGGTGCGATTGAAAGTGGCGTGGACTTCGAGAAACGCATTGCCGATATTTATCAGCGCTGCCGCAAGCATGAGGAAATCAAGGTCGCTTTCGACCAGCTCCAGCTCGAACTCAGCCTCGAAATCAACGAGGCCATGACGCAGACCAGCCGCAAGTTGCTCGAAAACTTCGACGACGAAGTCCGCGAGAAGCTCCGGGTGCGAGCAGATGCCTCCGCCGAATCTCTTAACCGCATTGAGCGCGGACTTATGCGCCTCACCCAGCATGAACTCAACGGTTGTGCCGAGTTTCTTAGCGACTACTCCTTTGACCTTACAGTCTGCCCTTTTACCGGAGACATCCCCCTCGGCCTCTATGAGCTGCCACGCCGCACAGGCGAAGCACATCTTTACCGTCTCAACCACCCCCTAGCTGAGGCTGTCCTCGCCCAAGCAAAGTCTCGAGAACTGCCCATCGCCGAAGTCCGATTCAACTATGAGGATCATGAGGGAAAAATCACCATCCTTGAACCGCTACTCGGTCAATCCGGCTGGCTCTCCATCTCGGTTCTAACTGTTGAGGCGCTCGACCAAGCGGAAGATCACCTTTTGTTCTCAGCCATAACAGACTCAGGCGATGTGCTCGATCCAGAACTGGCCTCCCGCCTATTCCAGTTACCCGGCTCCTCCTCTGCGTGCTCGGATTTCTCCCTGCAAACTCAAGCCTTGGAGAACCTCCGCGCCAAGGCTGAAGCCGACACTCTGGCCGTTATTTCTGCTCGAAACTCCAAATTCTTCGAGGCCGAAGTCACCAAGCTCGACGGCTGGGCCGACGACCAAGTGGCCACCTCCGAAAAGGCCCTCAAGGACATCAAGAAACGTATCCGTGAATTGCGCAATGAGTCGGGCAAAACCACCGACCTTGCCGAGCAAGCCCGCCTTCAGGGCGAGATCGCCGAGGCAGAGCGCAAGCAGCGCAAGCTCCGGCAGGAAATCTTTGAAGTTGAAGACCGTATCATGACCGAACGCGACCGCCTCGTTTCCGGCATCCGCGGCAAGCTCACCCCCAACCTTCAAAAAGAATGCCTGTTCACTATCCGATGGTCCTTGCATGGACAAAATAGTAGGCACTCGCCAACCAGAAAATGATTCTCTAGGATTTCCACATGCCGGACATTGAAACACCCATTCCCGCCTCTCAGAACTTCGAGAAGCTCAAAGCGAAGCTCCGCGAGCTGTTCGAGCTGGACAAAGCCGACCTCGACTTCGGCATCTACCGTGTCCTTCGCCAGCGCCACACCGAGATCACCGAGTTTCTTGACAAACATTTGGAGAAAACGGTGCGTAATGCTCTGATCGCTCACGGCGACGTGCAAAATGTCCAGCTCAAACACGATTTGGAAAAGGCCGAGGCTGCCGCGGCAGGGGCAGGCATCGCCCCGGAGCAATCCCCCAAGGTCATGGAACTGCGTGACAAGCTCGGCAAGGGGGCCGACTTGGATGCCACCGCTGACGAAGTCTATTCGCATCTCCTTACCTTTTTTTCTCGTTACTATCAAGATGGAGACTTTCTCGGCTTGCAGCGTTCGACCGTCCACGGGCGCGAGAAATACATGATCCCCTACAACGGCGAGGAGGTTAAATTGGTCTGGGCAAACATGGACCAATATTACATCAAGTCCTCTGAGCTGCTCCGCGACTACACCTTCCGCATCCGTAAGGCTGACCTCGCCACGGGTGAACTCAATCTCAACGACCTGCCCGCCGAATCTGTCGTTCGTTTTAAACTCGTGGAAGGCGACACCGAAAAGGACAACCGCAAACCCGACGGCAAGACGACTCGTGCCTTTGCCCTTGATGCAGAAAAGCCCTTCGAGGAAGAAGGTGAAACGCTCACTCTCCGCTTTCGCTACCGCGAGCACACCAGTGAACGCAATCTCCAGGACAAGCTCAACGACGATACCGAGAAGACGCTAGCCGACTCACTGTCACCTCGATGGAAGACGCTGCTATTTGCCGCAGATCCCACGCACCAACCTAAAGACAAAAAGGACACCCGTACCGTGCTGCAAAAGCACCTGCGCGGCTACACCGCCAAGTTTTCCTTCGACTACTTTATCCATAAAGACCTCGGTGGATTCCTGCGGCGCGAACTCGATTTTTACGTGAAGAACGAGGTCATGCACCTTGATGACATTGAGGGGACAACCGCGCCCAAGGCTGAGGAATACCTTTCCAAGATTCGGGCCATCCGTCGATGTGCCATGCCGGTCATCCAGATGATTGCACAACTGGAGGATTTTCAGAAGAAGCTCTGGTTGAAGAAGAAGTTCGTCGTTGAAACCCGCTACTGCCTCACGCTCGACCGCGTGCCGGAGACGCTTTACCCGGAAATTTGCACCACCGACGCGCAGTGGCGGGAATGGAATCAACTGTTGGCGCTCGATGAGATGAAACCCAAGCGCACACCCGAGTTCCTTAAAGCTAATCCTAGCCTGATGATCGACACGCGGCACTTTACCCGCGAGTTCACACTCAAGCTGCTGGCTTCAATTGAAAACCTTGACGCCAGCCTCGGTGGTGTATGCTTCCACTCCGAAAATTTCCAAGCGCTTCAACTCATGCAAGAGCGCTACCGCGAGCAGGTGAGGTGCATCCACATCGACCCACCTTACAACACGGCTAGCAGTGGTTTTCTTTATAAAAACAACTACCAGCATTCATCGTGGGTATTAATGCTTAAGGAACGAGTAGATGTTTCTTGTAGACTGTTATCGAATAGCGGAGTGCTAGCGGTTCATATTGATGAATACGAACAGGAACGTCTTCACATATTGCTAGACGGAACGCCGACCGAGAATGCTGGTACGTTGATTTGGGACAAAGGTGCTCCAGTGACTGGGAGTGATGGATTAGCCATTCAACATGAATACGTTCTATTTAGAACCAAGGGTAAGGTAAGTATTCGTGTAAGAAAAAAGAATCTGGAACTTATCAAAGAGAAGGCACTTGAACTACTAGCAGAGCATTCAGGTTCAACATCAGATGCAATTAGGGATTTTCGGAGTTGGATCAGAAGTTGTAAATCTCTGTCCAAGGCTGAAAAAACCTATGATCAAATTGATGGTGAAGGAGTTGTTTTTCGTTCGGACAATATGAGTGCTACGGAAAAAAGAACTGATCCTAAATTTTATATACCTCTAATACACCCACTCACCAGTCAACCTTGCCCAGTGCCAGAATATGGATGGAGATATACTCCAGAAAGTCTGGATGAACTGGTTTCAAAGGGTTTAGTGCTATTTGGTGAGGATCATACAAGCACACCTCGAAAGAAGACGACGCTTGAAAACACTGAAAGTAGTCAGCTTGCTAGTGTTTACACCAGCGGGATGCGAGGCAAAGCATGGTTGGATAACCTTGGATTGGAGTTTCCCTTTTCACACCCTCTCGATTTCTACGAAACTCTGATTGCTGCTGCTAGTTTACAAACCGATTATGTTGTCCTAGATTTTTTTGGAGGGTCTGGAACAAGTGGGCATGCAATAGTTAATCTTAATCGCGACGATAATGGTTCAAGGAATTACATACTTGTTGAAATGGGAGAGCATTTCGAAACGGTGCTCGTCCCACGGCTGAAGAAGGTTGTCTACTCCAGTGATTGGAGCCAGGGGAAGCCTCAAGCCCCAGAGACTGGAATTTCCCACGCCTTCAAAATCGTCCGACTGGAAGGTTACGAGGACGCACTTAACAACCTGCACCTGCGCCGCACACCAGAACAGGCAGCCGCGCTTGCTCAGGGCGGCGAAACCAACCGTGATCAATATCTCCACGGTTATTTCCTGGAAGTCGAGAGTGCTGGAAGCGCCAGTCTATTGGACATGAAGCAGTTCCGCGATCCCTTCTCCTACAAGCTACAAATCGCCACCTCCAGTGCAGGCGAGACCAAGGAAACAACCGTGGACTTGGTCGAAACCTTCAACTGGCTGCTCGGCCTCAAGGTCAAGAACATCGACACTGCGAAAGGCTTCCTCACCGTCACTGGAGAGAAGCGGGCCGGTGGACGCTGCCTCATCCTTTGGAGAACGCTCACGGACGACCCTAAGGCCGACAATGAGGCTTTGGAGAAATTCCTCATCAAGCTTGCCGTGAACCCCGCCGACACAGAGTTCGACTTCATCTACGTGAACGGCGCGCACACGCTGAACGACCCGCACAACAAGGTCCACCTCATCGAGGAAACCTTCCAACGTCTCATGTTTGACACCACAAACTTTGAAACCCTGAGCTAAATCATGAGTGCGCCATTAAGCAGCCTGACCATTCAAGGATTCCGATCCATCAGAGAAATTAAAGAATTGTCCCTTGGCAGATTGAACGTGTTAGTGGGTGCCAATGGTGCAGGGAAAAGCAATTTTGTGGACTTTTTCCGCATGCTTCGGGCGATGGCGGGAAAAGGATTACAGGCTTTTGTTCGGGATAGTGGCGGCGCTGATGGATTCTGCTTTAACGGCCTCAAGACGACACCGGAGATCACCGCACATCTCAAGTTTGGCCAGAACGAGTACCGCTTCACCTTGAAGCCGGAAGTCACTGGCCAGATGACGATCGTGCGCGAGGGTACGCTGTGGACTCACGGGGGTGGTTGGGATGACTATGTTAGTCCGGAGAGTGAATCACGCCTCAGTGAATGGGTTGACAGCAAATCAACATGGGGATCATACCCATCCAAGGAATTCTATGTTTTAAAATCGGTTTCTAGCTGGGTGGTCTATCATTTCCACGACACGAGCAAAACGGCACCGATGCGGCGCAAGCATGCGGTTTCAAACTATCGCGAATTGCAGCCGGATGCTGGCAACCTAGCCCCGTTTCTCCTGCGTATGAGAAAAGAGCATGAGCTTCATTACCGACGTATTTGCCAGACCATTCAGCAGGTGGCCCCCTTTTTTGAAGATTTTCTTTTGGAAACTGAGATGGAAGGAGAGGACGAAAAAACACGACTGGAATGGAAGCAAAACGGGAGTTCCTTTCCGTTTCAACCTTGGCAGTTCTCCGACGGCACCATGCGCTTCATCTGTCTTGCCGCCGCGCTGCTCCAACCACGACCGCCCTCAACCATTCTGATTGATGAACCCGAGTTAGGTCTCCACCCATTTGCCTTGGAACTTCTTGCCTCACTCATACATGAGGCCGCTGATCGCACTCAGGTGATTGTATCCACGCAATCGCCTCTGCTGCTCAACCATTTCGAGCCAGAACAGGTAATTGTGGTGGATCGGGCGGATGGGGCGTCACGCTTCCAAAAATTAGATGCCGAGCGATTGAAAGTCTGGCTGGAGGAATTTACGCTAGGTGAATTGCTTCAGAAAAACATTATTGAGGCCTCGCCCCGCCATGAGTAAACGCGTTCTCGCCGTGGTGGAAGGGGCTACCGAATTGTCCGTGCTGAACAGTGCGGTGGCACCACACTTGGGTAGCCTTGGAGTTTATCTTTACCCAAAGATTGTGGGGCGACCCGGTCACAAGGGTGGTGTTTATAGAAGTTTCGAGTCCGTGGCTAAGGAGATAGTCACCCTTTTCAAGCAGGAGCCCCATGCTGCGGTGACAACTTTTTTTGATTTTTATGCCATGCCGGAGAGTTGGCCCGGAGTTAAAGAGGCAAAAGAAATGAAGAAAAATGGCCGACCAACTGGAGAGATAGCCACGGCTGTTGAAAATGCGTGGGCTGGAGTGATCACCAAGGAAACGGAAGATTTTGCGCCTCCCACCAGCTTTATCCCTTATGTGCAAATGCATGAGCTGGAGGCACTCCTCTATGCTGGCCCGAAAGAGATGGCGGAGGTATTCATCAGACCGGAGCTGGAACAGACATTCGCGCAAGCGGTGAAGGAATGTGGCGGGTGCGAGGAGATTAACGACAGACCTGAATATGCCCCCTCCAAGAGAATAGAGGGTGTCTTTTCTAGCTATCGCAAAGGACGGGACAAAAATAAAAGTGAAGACCGTCGCCCTCATGCCCCAATTATCACGCAACGGATCGGCGTTCCCAGAATCAGACAAGCCTGTCCACACTTCGATCAATGGCTACAGCGTTTAGAGCAATTGCAAGCCTAAGATTTATCTTATGAGTCATTTTGCTGACAAACTGATCCTCGCCCCGTGGGCTTTACGCCAGCTTGGAGTGGAGGACTTCGACCGCCTCTCCGAGATGCTTCGCGCCCCTGAGTTTGAAGGCTGGTCTGAAGATGGCAGCAGTCGGTTTATCCAGCAGATCATCGCCCGTATCCCAGTAGAAAGACGAACCCTTTCAGACGCACAGTTTCGGGGCTACGACACCAACATTGTCGGCCACTGGAAGCACATCACGCGGAAACGCAATCTCTTCGGCCAAACACTCTATCCGCTCTACTTCCAATACATCGGCCTGCTGCTGACTGAGATGTATCTGGACCGCTATTTTCAGGATTCAACCACGTTTCTGTCCTCGCTCAACATCGCTATCCATGCTGCGAACCAGGAGTTGAACGCACGCAGTCAGATGGAGCCCTTTACGGAGGGCGACTTGAACAAGATAGCCTTCTGGATGGCCACCGGCAGTGGCAAGACGCTCCTCATGCACTGCCACATTCGGCAGTATCTTCATTACCTCGGAAAGGCGGGCCAGCGGAAGGATTTGAACCGGATCATCCTGCTTACTCCGAACGAGGGCCTGTCGCGCCAACACAAGGAGGAGTTCGAGCTTTCTGGCATTGAGGCCGAGTATTACGACAAGGATGGGGCGACACTCTTCACTGGGCGCGGGGTGGATATCATCGACATCCACAAGCTGCGCGAAACATCGGGCGACAAGACCGTGGCCGTGGACACCTTCGAGGGCAACAATCTCGTCCTTGTGGATGAAGGCCATCGCGGTTCCGGCGGCGAGGAATGGATGGACAAGCGGGCGAGGCTTTGTGCCAATGGATTTTCCTTTGAGTATTCCGCTACCTTCGGTCAGGCCATCAAAGCCGCCAGTGGCGTAAAACAAAAGACGCTCACGCAGACCTATGCCAAGTGCATCCTCTTTGATTATTCTTACAAATTTTTCTACAATGACGGTTTCGGCAAGGATTTCAATATCCTCAACCTCGCCGAAGAGCATGAGGACCAGACACGGTCGCTGTATCTAACTGCCTGTCTGCTGGGATTCTATCAGCAGTGCCGCCGCTTCGGAGACGGTGGTGCGGCACTCGTGCCTTATCTGCTCGAATCGCCGCTCATGGTTTTCGTCGGCGGATCTGTCACTGGACAGCGTCAAACACAGGAGGACACCGATCTGGTCCTGATTCTCAAGTTTCTCGCTGCGTTCATTTCAGATCGTGCCGAATCAGAGAAGCGGCTCAAGAAACTCCTCGAACGTCGTGACGGACTGGTCGCAGGAGGGCATGCTGTATTTGAACAGTTCTTCCCGTATGTCGAAACACTGTTCACGTCAGATAAGGCCGGTGAGTTGTTCTCTGACATCCTCAAGCACGTTTTCAACGCGAGCAGCAACGGACAGTTGCACATCGTTCACTTGCAGGGGAGTGAGGGCGAGATCGGACTCCGCATCGGCGAAGGCAACCCTTGGTTCGGCGTCGTCAACGTGGGCGACTCCAAGAAGCTCTGTGATCTATGCGCTGAGCGGAGGGGCGATAATGAGCACTACGTCGTGGATGAGTTGAAGTTCTCTGGCTCGCTCTTCGAGGAAATCAAGAAGCCCGATAGCAGCATTCGCATTCTCGCCGGTGCGAAGAAATTCACTGAAGGCTGGAGCAGTTGGCGTGTCTCGGCGATGGGACTGATGAACGTCGGCAAGAAGGAGGGCAGCGAGATCATCCAGCTCTTCGGTCGCGGCGTCCGGCTCAAGGGCTACAAGTTCAAGCTCAAACGCACCAGCGCCCTGGACGCGCTAGATTTTCAAGGGGAAGATGTTCCTCGGAAACACCCCGACCACATCGCGCTACTCGAAACACTGAACATTTTCGGCATCAAGAGCGATTACATGAAGGAGTTCGAGGAATACCTTGAAGAGGAAGGCTTGGGCGACGACGAGCGACGGGAGCTGATCTTCCTACCAACCATCAAGCTGCCAGAGTTTGAGCGCGGCGAATTAGAGTTGCATATTATCCGACCAAAAGCTGAGATGCCTGATTTCAAAAAGTTGGTGAAGCTTTCTCTATCTAGTTTGGAAGGAATGTTGAACAACATCGTTGTTGCCGACTGGTATCCACGCCTTCAAAAGCAATCATCGTTGATCAAGAACAACGGGGTGTCGTCGGTGATGAATAAGGAAATATTGAAGGAAAAACATCTGGCCTTTCTTGATTGGAGCACGATATGGTTCGAGTTGGAGAGGCACAAGCGGGACAAGGCTTATTACAACTTGCTCTTCGGGCCGTCGGAACTGTCTACGATGTTCAAATCGTCTTGGTGGTATGAACTCTACATCCCGCCGGGCTATCTTGATTTCCGTTTCGACCGCTTGACGCTATATCAAGATATCGTCGTTCACCTGCTGAAGGGTTATGCAGACCGCTACTACCAGTTCCACAAGCGCGACTTTGAAACACCTTTCCTCGAATATCAGCGGCTGACTAAGACCGACGAACTGCTTCTCAATCAGTATCAATTGCTTGTTAAGAAGTCCGAAAAGGAACTGATCAAGCGGCTCCGAGATTTGAGTAAGAAGTTCGAGTCTGGCACGTTCGAGGCGATGAGTTTTCAGAAGTTGCAGATATTCGATGCCGATCATCACCTCTACCAACCGCTCATTCACCTCAGCCACAACGACGGCCAGGACTCGCTTGTGAAGATCGTGCCTACTCATCTCAACACGGGAGAAATGCAGTTCGTAAACGATCTTGAAACTTTTTGCAGAGCCGAGACCAGGGGAATGCTGGCAAACACAGAACTCTATCTCTTACGAAACCACAGCTCTGACAAGGCAATCAGCTTTTTCACCGAGGCTGGCTTCCGTCCTGACTTCATTCTCTGGTTGCTGACCGAAGACCAACCCGTCAAACAACGCATCGCCTTTCTCGATCCGAAGGGCCTGCGCAACTTCACCGACACATTCAATAACCCCAAGGTACAATTCTCCCGACGTATAAAAGAACTGCAAGCCTTGTTGAAACGGGACGACATCCAACTCGATTCGTTCCTCATCTCGCAAACTTTCCGCCACGACCTCCGATGGCCGAATCCTGGAGATACGAAGAAGCAAGCCGATGCCAGTGTCTATCGCACACATCACATTCTCTGCGCAATGGACGATCCTGCCACCTATATCCGGGAACTAATCACAAGCCTCCAAGCATGAGTGCTGGAGCCGATAATCTCGAATACAAGACCAACTTCGTCGGAGAGATCATAATCGATCCATAGTGGGGTTAGTCCATCTTTCTCAGACTTTCCAACTGGGGTTTCACGTACCAGAGGGCGGAAGTCAGATCGTGGTGGCCGGAGTATTGGAGGTAGAGAAGTTCATTGAATTTTTCGGAGTTCCCGATTTCGGTGAGTTTGGTGGTGCGGAACTTGTGGCAGTGGAGGTCGGGTAGTCCCGCATCAGCGGCGACTTTTTTCAATAGATGGTCGAGGCAACGCGCGTTGAGCATTTGGCCTTTCGCGCCTATCCAAGGTGAGATGACACTTCGATTCCGGAGAATAGCAAACATTCGAGTAAGTCGTCGGCTGAGGGGGAGCTGGCGTGTGTAGCCGCCTTTCCCGCGGATGAGGACAGAGCTTTCCGTCCAGCTAATGTCGTTCCACTGGATTCCCGCGCCCTCAGATTTTCGGACACCCAGTTCCCGGAGGACATGGAGGTAAACCCGAAACGATTGATAGGACTTGAAAGGAAGAGCCACTTTTGCGGTTCTGATTAGCTTTCTCACAACTGTATCCACGTCGTCCAATGGTTGGGGATTGGGACGGGTTTTGTGGGGTAGCCTTTTCGGGACAAATAGACTGCTACTTTGCTCGGGATGGAACTCTTCCAAGAACTGGGCAAAGACACGGAGGGCATAACCAGTGATGCGTTTGATCTGGGGTGTGGCATTCCAGTGCAGCCATGCCGCAGCTTGAGGACTGCCTTGGGTAGCGCAATATTCAAAGAAGCGGATGAGGGTTCGTTGGTAGATGTTGATGGTGATTTGTCTCCGCCCAGTCTCCGCCAGGTACTTGCCGAACTCCTCACACAACTCGCTACTGTAATTAATTGGGGTTAATTGCAGCGATTTTTTTTCCGATTGCGTGTATTCCATGTCGGCAAGATAAGGCGAACGTGTAAGGAGGACTTAGAGCAGATGACCTAATGCCGGAGTGCTTCACCGTGATATGTAGCCGAGAGACCGCGGAGTGATGTGAGCCCGTCCTGCATGAGAAGTTCTTTCAGAATTCGGATCACGCGTTCTTGGGGAAAAGCGCTGTGGAATCTGATCTTAAACTTCATGGCGTCAAAGACAACCGCCAGTGCATTCCCTTTGTAGTCATCCTCGTAAGAGATGCCATCCGCTTTCATGGTGTTGTGCTGGGTGGAGGCCGGGAAAATCAGTATACCGTTCTCATTGAATACAGCTTTCCGCTGATGAAAAGGGTAATTGGTGAGGGATTCCTTCAGCTTCTCGGCGCCTTGGATAATCATGGCAAAAGACAATCTACTTGAAAACTGTTCGTTATTCAATCTAGATTCCACACATGGCGAGAAAAGGCAACCATGGTGGTCGTAGGGAAGGTGCGGGCAGGCCCAAGGGAAGTGGTAAGTTCGGTGAACCAACAGTGCCGATTCGTGTGCCCAAGAGCCTTTTCAAACATATCGTGCAGGTCATCCAAGGCAACGGCTTCAAGGTTCCTCTCTACTCCTCCCGGGTGCAGGCAGGTTTCCCGTCTCCGGCTGATGACTATATCGAGGCCAAACTTGATCTGAACGAACACCTGATTCGTCATCCGGCAGCAACGTTTCTAGTCAAAGCAACAGGCGATTCCATGATTGGCGTGGGTATTTATGAGGGTTCCATTCTCATCGTAGACCGTTCGCTGGAGGCAAAGGATGGTTCTATTGTCATTGCCGGGGTCAATGGAGAGCTGACCGTGAAGACACTCCGCAAGAAAGGGAAAGATTTCTTCCTCACTCCCGAAAATCCAAAATACAAGCCCATCCAGATTACAGCAGAGATGGATGGCACCATCTGGGGTGTCGTCACCTCCGTCATCCATGACCTACGCCCTCGTTGACGGGAACAACTTTTACGCCTCGTGCGAGCGGGTCTTTCAACCTTCGCTCATAGGCAAGCCCATCGTCATTCTTTCCAACAATGACGGCTGCATTATTGCGCGTTCCAACGAGGCGAAGGCACTGGGTATCGAGATGGGCATTTCGTACCACAAGGTGGCAGGACTTTGTTCCGCGCTCGGGGTTCACGTCTTCTCCTCCAATTACACGCTTTACGGCGACCTTTCTCACAGAGTCATGCAGGTACTCCGGCAGTTTACACCCGAGTTGGAAGTCTACTCCATCGACGAGGCATTCCTCACTCTTCCGGAAATCAGCGATCCGCATGAAATCCGTCGCAGGGTGCGGAAATGGACAGGCATTCCCGTTTCGGTTGGCATCGGGCCTACCAAAACCCTTGCCAAACTCGCCAACCGGATTGCGACCAAGCATTTCCCCTCCATAGGCGTCTTTGATCTGAGTTCTCGGGAGTTGCGGGACGAATGGCTCGGCAAAACTCCCACGGAAGGACTCTGGGGTGTCTCGCACGGAATTGGATCACGTTTGAGGGAGCTCGACATCCTCACCGCCCGGCAATTACGCGATGCGCCCCCCAAACTCATCCGCAAAATCCTCGGCGTCGTGGGAGAGAGAATCATCCTGGAACTGCAGGGCACCCCAGCACTCGCATTGGAAGAAATCCCTCCTGCGAAGAAAAACATCCTCACCAGTAAATCTTTCGGCGAACGGATCAACGATATTGCGATGGTGCGAGAGGCCGTGAGCAACTATGCCGCCCGTGCCTGCGAAAAACTTCGCACTCAGGACAGCCTTGCCCAAGGCATGTCCGTCTTCATCCAAACGCATCCTCACATGGATAAACCCGGTGCCTACGCCAACTCTGCCACCGTTGGTTTTGACACTCCCACCTCTGACACTCGTCAAGTCATCGCTGCCAGCCACCATTGCCTCGATCAAATCTGGCGTGACGGACTCACCTATCACAAAGCCGGAGTCATGCTCCTCGACCTCATCCCTGACAGCGGCGTGCAGGGAGACCTTTTTGCTGGGCAGCAAGACACAGAAACCACCCGTCTTATGCAAACCGTCGATGCCATCAACCAAAAGCACGGACGCGCCAGCCTCTTCTTCGCATCCCAAGGCATCACCCGCCCCTGGCGTATGAAATGCGAACATCGTTCACCGCGCTACACGACTCATTGGGCGGAGTTGAAAACTGTGGAAGCCTCATAGTAGACTCACTTTTCAAGACGGTGAGGTTTACCGATGAGATTGAGTTTTTCTCCAGCGATGGCGAGTAATTGAAGCCTAGCCGCTTCTGCGGAAACCATGCCCTGAAAAGGACCGTAGATATTGTGGCTATCGTCGCTAAAGAACGACAGCACGGGCGTTGCCAGGTGTGAATATGCTTCTACCGCAACCACTAAGATTGGAGCGCTGGAAGAGGTGCTTTTATCCTTCCGATAGAAAACAGAGATGACGAATGGGTATTTCGTCGGCGCCACAACTCCGCGATGGTTTTCTTTGTGATGGAGAAGGTCAAGGAACGCAGGGGGATTCTTCTGAAATGTCAGATAAAAATCCCCCCAAATCCAAGTTTCCGCTGCTTCCGTGCTCATTCTTGGCACAGGCATGAGCGGGAGTCTGTCCATGCGAATGGGTTTTAAAACAGGGTGTTTATAGTTCGGCTTTGGAGTTTCCATTGCCAAAGATAATTTGACTGACGTTGAGAGATTACTGGTAGTTTGTTTTAGAAACCGAGACCACGATCCCATTGGAGAATTTGAGAACCCAGATGGTTCCTGCCTTCACAACACCGTCGGAGGAATAATCCGCGATGGCCCCGCCCGCGCCGGGTACAAAGGAGAAGAGGCCGCTCTTCACCTCTTTCCCGACGTCATGGGCAGCAGAATCCTTATATTCCATCGAGACTCCTTCCTCTTCACGTACAGGCTTGCCGATAAGTTTCATAACCTCCTCCCGACTCATGCCGGCGGTGATTGTCTTCCCCCTGATTTTCCAGGAGGTGGGTTTGTCTTCTTTGGATTTCGATTCGGTTGCGGAGGCCTGTTCACTGCTGCCTCCCGACACTCGTGCCTTGTAGGAATCCACCGTTTTCTTGTCGGACACCACCGAGCACTTTCCGTCCATGATCGGCAGAATAACCACAGTGTCATCCCCCTTGGAGACGAGAATGAATTCCTGATCCTCCTTGGATCGTACCTTCACTGCGACCTCTTTGCCTTGAGGTAAATCCGAGATGTTTTTGGCAAACCAGCTATCCTTGCTTGGCGTGATGACGATGACTTTGTCGGCGGTTTTGATTCGAGTTTGAGCGTCTTGAAGGGATGCATCCGTTGCATTGACGGGGGTACATCCAATAAAAATAACAGCAAAACTGAGAGCGAGACTTTTTGTAAATATTTGTTTCATGAATTCTCCTTGAGGATATTGGTTAGCAGAAGAAAAAGATCAGGGTGTTTGCGATCAGAAGAACTATGCATAGTTTTTTGCTCCCGAGCCTTTCGCGCAACATCCAGACGGCAAAAGTTGTCGAGATAAGCAGGCAGATGATGGCAAAGTAATGCATCAGCGAAGCACGCATGATGGAGGTGCTGCTGGGACCAATGGGTGCCGTGGAAAACATAAGCATGACATTGAGTTTATTAACGGCTGTGCTCTCGCTTTGGGCCATGTAGGCCAAAAGAGTAGTGCCAATCATGACCATAGATTGCCATGTCATTTTGCGTTTGTGAGCTTCCGGCTGAGGCTGATTTTTCTCTGAGGGCAGAGGTGGGGGTGTGAGACTCATGAGAGATCCTTTCGTTTTTAATTTGGCAAAGATAAAGCTCAAGGGGTCCAGGGAGCGGAATGAGTGGGCATGAAATCCACTCGATGGAGGGTTATGGTGATGGGATAATTTTTCGGTAACCCTTGATACTCATTCGGTATGGTCTCGACCAAGAATTTCAAAATCAAATGGTCATGCTCGAAGTGCCACGTAAACAACGTGCCGTTTACGTCTATGCGATGATCGTCCAATAGCTTCCATTGACGAATCGTGCTGGTGTCCGCGGTAAGATAGAGGATTCCCGTGTTATCTTTCTCCAGCTCGAACCCGGCCCAGTAAGCATAGTTGCTTTTGACCATTTGATGATTTGGAGAAAGAGGATAGGGATATCCTGCTTCTTCCACTTTAATCACCTGCCACTTTCCGGTGAACGAAGATATTTCACTGCCACACCCTTGAAGCAAAAGTGTGGCAAAAAGAATAAGCGATAAGCCAAGAACGAGATGTTTCCAATGGTGAGTTTTCATACGGTGAAGATAAATTTTGAATGTTTAGGTCTCCTGAGAATGGTCTTAAGGGACAAAGAGGCAAGACAAAAACACACGGTATGCTGTGTGTCATAAAATAGACTAAACCTTCATTCTGAATGGGTGGCTAACGAGAAAAAGAATGCGCAGAAAACCGAGAAACTGGGACGTAATCTCGCGAAGTTGCGCGCCAAAGCTGACCTGACACAGGAGGAACTTGCCGAGGCGGCTGACATCTCTACGCGTTATGTCCAAGACCTCGAAGCCGGA
>Ga0187810_10000261_pt1 | contig 22686 bp, 17 predicted proteins | sample NC_wetland_sal_i_9_FD_132963 | JGI IMG/M metagenome (GOLD analysis project Ga0187810, IMG submission 132963) | Wetland sediment microbial communities from Neuse River Estuary, North Carolina, USA - ASW_5 | ecosystem: Environmental > Aquatic > Freshwater > Wetlands > Sediment | place: USA: North...
CTCGACAGCCGGCCCAGGAACCAGTTCGTCGTGTCGTTGGAAAAGGTATTGCTCGTGTTCTTCGACGAGCCGTCCGACACCGAGACATTGACCGTCAAAGCATTGCCATAACTGTCGTAGGTATAATTGGTGGTGGTCGTCGGCAATGCCGTGCCGTCAAGGTCATTGGCGGCCACTACGCTCTGCGTCAGCGAAACAAAATGACGGGACACACCATCCGTTCCCGTTCCCTCGCCTGTATCGGCATAGGTATTGGTTGTCGAATTGAGCGTTACACTGCCCAAAGTCTTGGCCTGTGATGAGATCAGGCCAACATACGGAAAGTCCGTGCGGTAGTTTGTCGTTTGCACAACGCCTGTCTGCAGGTCCGTTACCGTCATAGACTGGAAACCGAGGAACCCGCGCCCGTGCAGATCCGTTTTTGCGCCCCCATAGGCGTAAGTCGAGCTGTAGGTGCCGCCGACACCGTTCGTGGCATCCACCCGGCTCACAACGTAGAGAGGTCCGTCGATTGCCATGATCGGATATACGTCTCCGCAGGCATAGGAGGACGGGTTGTTAGGGCATTTTGTATAGAGCGAGCCGTTCTTGTTAAGCCGGTCGTAGGTGATTGTTGTCGTCGCGCCAATCCCATTCGAGACCGACGTCATCAGCTCTGGTACATAAGAAAAGGTATAAAGCGTGTCTCCGGAAGCCTTTTTCAGCCAGATATCCGTCACGCCATCATTGTTCCAGTCAGCAGCGTGCCCGCTAACCGAAGAATCCGAATTGCCAATAACAATTGGGCTATTGTTTCCGTCAAGCGCTGGGGTAAAGCCGTTTCCCGTGGACAAGTAAAACTTGTGGGTTGTCCCCGAACCGTAATGGCCGGTACCTCCATCAGCGATCAAAAGAATGTCGGCCTTACCATCGCCATTCCAATCGCCCACCTCGATCGTATATTTTCCCCAATCCGACGGAACAGAGTAGCTTGAAAGGCTCAGGCTTGTTCCCGTGGAAAGGTAGAGCGCACCGGCACCATTCTGCACCACCGCCAGAATGTCTGTAATTCCGTCCCCGTTGAAATCGCCAAAGACGATCGTTGATCCGCTCGGCAATGTCGGAAGAGTGTATGTTGCCACGGCAGGGGAACAGGAATAGTTAATGACGTTCGATGTAGAAAAGCTCAAAACGTCGGTGCAGCCATCGCCATCGAAATCCCCAAGACCGTACGACGAGGCATACGCGCCGTAAGGACCTGAAAACGCGCCAGTGCCATCGCCGAGGTACCACTGGGGGCCAGACGTTTTTGTTGACCCCAAAATGTCAACCCGGCCATCGCCATTAAAATCGCCATAATCGGGCTGAGTAAAACCCTGAAGATTTATGGACTCGTTGAGGCTACCGGCGCCATTGTTGAGAAGAAAATGTTGTTCAGGGTAGCGTTTTCCCGAGTACCACGACTTTTCATTGAGGAAAACGTCCGTGAAGCCATCCCCATTGAGGTCAAAAAACCTTCTGCCTGCAAAAAAAACTGGTCCCTCAGTATTATCAAAGCATGCAGGGCCGCTGTAGGGGACGACCTCAATGTCATCGTCCGCATAGTACGCCCAGTATGTAAAATTGGCTGTAATGCCAGAATCGGTAAACGATCCGGTTTGCGTGCCGGCATATATGCCGCAATAGGTCGAATTGCCGATTAGCGCATCCGTCAGGCCATCGCCGTTAAAATCGCCGGGAGCAAGCCGTGTTGAACCTTGGGCCAAGCTGTTGCTGGAGCCTGTCAAAGTCAGTTGGCCCGTTCCCCCTTGCCATCCGAATGTGGTAGGCGCGAGACAGGAGCCGTTTGTGTCGCAGAGCGTGACCGACGTCAGGCGCGAATGCGTTGTGGAGGAGCCCAAACGATAGGCGAGCTTGTAATCATAGACGAGATTGGCGCCCTGATAGGTTTTGACATCGGTCAAAAGGACCGTGGTCTTCTGGAGTGAACCAGCCTGATAGGTCGGTGTCACATCAGGTCGCGACGTGTTGTAAGCGAACTGGACAGAGTTGTAGGTCGCAAGGCCGACACTGGTGTTGCCAGTATAGTCGATGCGCGTTGGATAAGCCTGCCCGTTGGTCGTATCGTTGGTGTAGGTAACGGTGAGGTAATTGGCCTTTGTATCGCTGATTTTGTTGACGGCCCAGGTGCGAACAGTCGTTTTGCCAACAGCCAGGAGTTTGGAATCGGTTGTGTTGCCGAACTCCATGATCTGGCCAGACTTGGTCCAAACTTTGAAATACGACGGCCCGTTGCCCGCCGTGCCGTAGGAGATGATCTTCGAGAAGCCGTCAATCTCGGTGCGGTAGACGGTGCCGTCCGCACCATAGCTGCCACTGATAGCAACGAGGCGTTGGCCCTCCATGCAGAAGCGGTCATTGGCGTCGTAGTTCACGCCGCCATGAACATTGTCCTGGGCGAGGGTACGCGGGCAGCGTCCGATCGAAGGCAACCCCGACAGAGACCAGCCCAAACCGACAATGCCATCACCTGACTGGCTTGAGTAATCAAGCGACAGCGCGGGCACCATGCCTGCGGCTCCGGGAGGCACCGCGATCGGGATTGTGTAGGTGGCTGCACCTGTAGCGCCAACGTTGAACTGACCCGACACGATCATCGCAGGGGGCGTGTCGGCAGCACCAGCAAACGGTGTCAGGCCCAAAAAGAGAAGCGCTACAGCACCAAGGGATAGCCGCAAGAAAGCTTCATGGTGCGAAGAACGGCGTGTCGCGGCCGCGGAAAGGTCGCGACCTTTCTCACGCGAGAACCACGCTCGCAGGAAGCCCCCAAGCATCGCCCCACCCCCTCCAAAACAGACCCAAGCCCGGCTATTTGCGGCGCGTCCCGTTAGAACTTCACTCAGGGATGCTTGCAGAAAGGGAGCCACACAAGCAAACGTTGTTCAATCGGACCTAGAATACATGCTGCTGAGAAGTAGATATTTGGGGGCGTCAATTCTTGATCTTCTCCAGAAAAAACAGTTACTTAAAAATGCCATTAACTGTCGTGCGGCGGATCACCGCACGGAAAATGTGCCGACGGAATCATAACCTCTCCCCAGGGTTGTCTCAAAGTCGGCAAATGGTGTGCTCGTGAAGCAGGTGGAAGCAGATAACGGGCGCGTATCCCGACCTAGCGACACTGTTCGCGACGTGTTTGGCCAATTCCTTGTGAAGGCCGAAAAGATCACGCCTGATGCTTTAGCCAGAGCCCGACAAATCGCAAACGAAAGCCGTGAGCACTTCGAACTCGTGCTCACCAAGCTCGGGCTCATAACCGAACGTGATCTTGCGCAGGCCCTCGCAGATCATCTTAAACTACCGCTCGCCTCCCCGGACGATTTTCCAAAAACACCCGTACTCGAAGACCGCCTGAGCGAGAAGTTTCTGCGCGAAGCCCAATTCATCCCTCTGGAAGACCGCGATGACGGTATCGCGATTGCCTTCGCAAATCCGCTCGACAGCTATACGATGGACGCGATCCGCTTCGCGGTCGGCAAGCCGGTCATTCCCTACATCGCCTATCCTGCCGAGCTCGAAGCCGCCTATCTGAGACTCTATGGCGAGAACCGCGCCGATCTCGGTCGGCTGACCCAAGCGGCGCGTGAGCGCAGCGACGAAGGACTGAGGGACGATCTCGATCGATTGCGAGACAGCGCCAGCGAAGCGCCGGTCATCAAGCTCGTCAACCAGCTGATCCATCGCGCCGTGGAGGCACATGCCTCGGACATCCATATCGAGCCGATGGAGAACGAGCTACGGGTACGTTACCGGATCGACGGGGTCCTCCAACAGATCGAGTCCCCGCCACAACAATTGGCTTCCGCAATCATTTCGCGCATCAAGGTGATGACGAAGCTGAACATCGCCGAGCGGCGGTTGCCGCAGGACGGTCGTATCGGCCTGGCGGTGCGCGGCAAAGATATCGATTTTCGGGTGTCGACGGTTCCCACGAGCCATGGCGAAAGCGTGGTGCTGCGCATTCTGGATCGTGCTCATATCGCGCTGGATTTCGCGGCGTTGGGCTTCGACGAAGAGACCATTCGCGGATTGCGCGCGCTCCTCGAACAGCCTCACGGCATCCTTCTCGTCACGGGGCCGACCGGCAGCGGCAAGACCACCACGCTTTATGCCGCCCTTCTCGAACTCAACACCGTCGAGAAGAAGATCCTGACAATCGAGGACCCCGTCGAATATCACCTCAATGGCATCAACCAAGTGCAGGTAAAGCCGCAGATCGGGCTCAGCTTCGCAAACGCGCTGCGGTCCTTCCTGCGCCAGGACCCCGACATCATGATGATTGGGGAAATTCGCGATCTCGAAACTGCCCAGATCGCGGTTCAGGCAGCACTGACGGGACATCTCATTCTTTCGACCTTGCACACCAATGATGCGGCCAGCGCTGTCACGCGACTGCTTGACATGGGCGTGGAAGATTATCTCCTCACCTCCACCTTGATTGGTGTTCTTGCCCAGCGGCTGGTGCGAACGCTTTGTCGCCACTGCCGAGAACCGTACGAACCCATCCCAGAGCTCCGCGTGCGGCTTGGTTTGGATGCCCTCATGACAGAAGCGCCTGCGCTCCTCTATCGGGCCAAAGGTTGTGACCAGTGTGGCCATACCGGCTATCACGGGCGCACCTCGATCCTTGAAATCCTGCCACTCAGCGATTCCCTCCGCCAAGCAGTGCTGAAAAGCGCCGATGCCACTCGGCTGGACCAACTGGCGCGGGAGACGGGGATGCAGTCCATGCGCACATACGCCCTCAAAAAGGCGCTCGCGGGCATCACGACGCTGGAAGAAGTGATGCGCGCCACGGGATCGGTGTGATGGCAAACTATCGCTACAAAGCGATGACCGCATCGGGCGCCCTCATCCGAGGCCGCATCGAGGCGCCATCGGAAGCTGTTGTGATCCGCCATTTGCGGAGCGAGGGCCATTATCCCATCTCGGCGCAAGCAGGCGGTGGGTTAGACATACTTCACGCGGCGCCTTGGGCGAATTCGCAAAGCGTATCCTTGCGCGCGCTGGCGACCGCAACGCGGGAGCTCTCGGACCTGCTTCTGGCCGGTCTGGAACTCGACCGCGTTCTGGGCGTGATGGTCAATCTTCGTGGCGCGGAGAGTTTGCGCCGCGCCTTTGCCACGGTACGCGCGCGGGTGCGAGATGGCACCATGCTGGCCGATGCACTGGCTGAGGATCCTGCGATTCCAAAATTCTATGTCAGCATGGTTCGCGCCGGAGAGATGGGTGGCGTGCTGGCGCCTACGCTCAAGAAGCTGGCCGAGTACCTGACCCGCACCCAGGCCATACGCGATGCCGTATTGTCTGCGTTGGTGTACCCGGCGATCCTGCTTGTGACGGCAGGGCTTGCCGTCATCTTTCTGCTTACCTTCGTGCTGCCGTCCTTCGAGCCGCTGTTTGCCAGTACCGGCCACGCTTTGCCGCTGCCGACCCAGATCGTGATGGGGATAAGCGAGGTGTTTCGCCGGTTCTGGTGGCTTGGAGTGCTTGTCGTGGCAGGAGGAGTCTGGTGGGCGCAGAGACGGTTGCAGGATCCGTCCCGCAAGCGCCGCTGGCACGCCCTGATCCTACGCATGCCCATCCTTGGCCGCCTATTGACCGACATTGAACTGGAGCGCTTCAAGCGAATTCTGGGGACGCTGGTGGCGAGCGGCGTACCGGTTCCAACAGCACTGTCCTTGTCGCAAGACGTGCTCTGGAACAGCGAGATCGCTGCTGCCATCGCAGTGACCGCCAAGAGCCTCCGGGAGGGCGACAACCTGGCTCACCAACTGGCACAATCGAGACTGTTTCCGCCAGCGACGCTCGATCTGATCGCGATCGGCGAAGAAACCGGCCGCCTTGACGAAATGCTATTGCGTCAAGCTGGTCTCGACGAGCAACGCATCCGGCATCAGGTCGATCGGCTGATCGCTTTGCTGGTACCGACACTTACCATCCTTCTCGGTCTCATCATCGCCGGCCTGATTGCCGCGATGTTGACGGCGATCCTGGGTGTCAACGAATTGGCTTTGCAGTGAGGAACACATGCTCAAGCTCTCACGCATTCGGTCGGCCGATCAGGGCTACACATTGATGGAGCTCTTGGTGGTACTCGCCATTTTGGGGCTTTTGGCCGCCATCGCCACACCATTTGCTATCCACTATCTCGAAAGCGCCAAGGTTCGTGCGGCCAAGACCGAGATCTCCAATCTCTCGGCTGGTCTCGACATGTTCAAGTTCGATGTCGGGCGCTATCCCACGACCGAAGAGGGCCTCAATGCGCTGATCAAAGCCCCACCGGGCGTCGAGGACTGGAATGGGCCATATATCAAAAAGATGAACGGTCTCAACGATCCCTGGGGACGGCCTTATATCTACAAGTCACCGGGGGAGCATGGTGACTATGACCTCTATAGTTACGGGGCGAAGGGCGAGCCCACGGGCGATAAGCCGCCCATTGCCAACTGGTGAGGACACCTGTGGCTAGCTTCCGCTTCTTTCCTGGGAAAAATACGTGTCGCTCGTGGCGGCGATGCGCGACATTTGTGAGACGGGACCAAAGTGATAGCGGCTTCACGCTGCTGGAAGTGCTGGTTGCGCTCGCGATCCTGGGATTGTCTCTCTCCGTCCTGTTGGGGACGTTCACCCTGGCGCTCGATCGCGTGCGCGCACATGAGACGAATACCGCCGCGCAGAACCTGGCCCAAGCCCTGCTCCTCAAAATGGAGACTGCCGAACCAAGCGAGGTCACGAATGTGTCAGGGACGGTAGATGCCAAACTGCACTGGCGGATTCAGGTTCAGGATTACGGCAACGCGCAAGATCACGACAACTGGAGGCAACGCGTGATGCAGGTGCGCGTGACAGTCACGTGGGAGGATCATGGGCGGGATCGCTCGGTGTCGCTCTCGACCTTGCGACTTCTGCCGGAGAACGGCCATGACTGACTCAAGGCGCGAAGCTGGATTCACGCTGCTGGAACTCCTCGTCGCCATGGTGCTGTTGGGACTGCTGACCATGGCGCTGTTCAGCAGCATGCGCTTTGGCGTGCAGGTCTGGGCGCGCTCACAGCACGCGCTCTCCGGCACCAACCAATTACACCAGCTGCAGACTGCGCTCTCGGACGAGCTGACCCGCGCCTATCCCATGTTTGAGACATCCGGCACCGAGGCCGAGATTACCTTTGATGGAACATCTCAGACTATGTCCTATCTGGTCCCATCCACAAACGTTCCCGGTGCTCTTGAACGGGTTTTTGTTGATCTGCAAGGGGAGCCCGGCGACGCGGATTTGGTGAGAACGTCACAATTGGAGCTGGGTGGACAACTACACCGCACGGTTCTTGCCAAGCATGTCACGTCGTTCACGCTTGCGTACTTCGGGAAGTTAGGCGATCAGTCTGCGTTGTGGCAAAAGGAATGGCGCCATCGCACAAAGCTGCCTGAGCTCGTGCGCGTCATGCTCGAATCCAGCGACGGGTCTAGGTTGACACGCCGGGAGTTTGTCGTGGCCCCACGGCTTAAGTCCGATGTCGGCTGCGTCTTCGATCCGCTGACCAAAAGCTGCCGGGGGCGCTGATGTCCGTTCGTCAAATCCCGGATGACGAGTCGATGGACGCACGGGAAGCTGTGGCGGTTGTTCTGCGCAACTGGCGTGATGAGCTGCGGACCTTGTTTGCGACTGAATTATTTCAGCGCGCTGAGACGATCGTACGTGTTCTGCCGGGGACGGTAGAAATCCATCGTATTCAGAACGGCTTGGACGATACGATCGGGGTCGTGCCCTGCGACCAAGCCAGTGAGAAAAGCTGCACCTTGGAGCTCGCGCGGGTTATGGACCGCTCTGGTGTCGGCAGCGATGTTGTTCTCGTCTTGCCAGCAGACAATGTGCTTCGCCTGAGACTTACCATGCCACGATCGACCCGTGCCGCTCTGCACGGAGCACTGCGCTATGAGATCGAGCGCATCAGCCCGATAAATCAGGCGGATTTGTACTACGACTTCGTTGCGCTCTCCTCCAAGAATGACAACCTCGAGATCGAGTTGCGCATAGTGCGCAAGAATGTGCTTGACGAAGCGGTGGCCTTGTGCGGTGCAGCGGGGTTATCGGTGGCAGGCCTTCGTTTTGAGGACGATAGCCAACCCGCCGATTGGCGCTGCTTCCCGGTCGATCAGAGAGCTTTTGCGCGTAATCTGTGGCGGCGGTTCGGATCAATTGCCCTGGCAGGTCTCGCGGCTCTGCTCGTACTTGCTGTCTTGCTGGGCGCCTATACCCGGGAAACGGCCAAACTCGACGCTCTCACCGAAGCCGTGATCGACGCCGGCACGCGCGCGGCCCGTGTCGAGCGCACACAGCAACTGATCGATCGCACCGCTAAGGACCTCGCCCTTCCCATTCTAGAAAAGCGCTCACCACTCGTCATCAGCACCCTAGCCGAGCTGACCCAGATCCTACCCGATGGCACCTGGATCACTGAACTGACATTGGATGGCAGCAAAGTCCGCATCGAGGGCTCGTCCTCCTCGGCCTCCGATTTGATCGGACTGATCGATCGCTCCGGCAAGTTCGCCAATGCCCACTTTGAAGCGCCATTGGTGCATGATCAAACGGCAAACGTTGATCGCTTCGATCTTTCTTTTGAGATACGGGGGCCGTGATGGTGCCGAAACCTTTTCTCGGCCGACGTGCCGCGCTCACCGGGATTTCGCTGGCGACAGCAGCGGTGGTGCTGCTTGTCGCAGTACCGCTCATCGCCGCGTTTTCGACACAACGGGACGAAGTTGAGGACGCCCTGCGACAGCTCGCGCGTTACCGCGCCGAAGTGGGTTTGAAGCCCCAGCTCGACGCGGAGTTGCAAACCTTGCGCCAGCGTGGTGCGACGGGGCTGGGCTTGATCGTGGCCGACAACGCCCAATTGGCCGAAGCGCAATTGGAGCATGAAATCAAGGCGATCGTCGAATCCAATGGCGGAGAAGTCCGCAGTTCACAAAGCAACGCACCGAAGCCTCTCGGCAATCTTGAACGCATCTCGGTGCAATATGATCTCGCACTGCCGATCACACGCTTAAGTGCCGTCATTTACGCCGTCGAAGCTCACACGCCTTATTACTTCATTGATCGAGCGGACATCTCGGGGCCAACAGGTTGGCAGCCTCAAACGCAACTCCAGAAGTCAACGCCAGAACCCAAACTAGAGCTGCGATGGACGCTCCACGCCTACCGCTGGAGCGCCAAATGAGATTGACGCTCCAATCTCTGCGGTTTGGCTTGGCCAGCACGTGTGTGGGGCTTGCTGCAGCGTTTGTCTACACCTGCACCGCGCCTTTGCCAGCATTCGATCCGCCTGTGGTGCAACTAGCGCCGCGCAAAGCTCCAACCGAGATTGCACCCTTTATGGCGCCGTCGCAGGCCTCGTTTGCGGCAATCGATGCGCGTCCCATCTTCAGTCCCGTACGCCAACCCATTACCCCGTCACCTTTGCCCGGAAACACCTCGTCCGGGCCGCCGCCAGTGCCTGACGTGGCTCTAATCGGTGTCATCCTGGACAGCAAGACCCAGCTCGCGCTGGTCAAGGGTCAAGGAGCGTCGTTTGCCTCGAGCGTTGGGGTTGGAGAATCCGTCGGTGGCTGGGAGGTAACTGAAGTCGGTCCCGATCACGTGACGCTGCGGGTCGGGGTATTTGAGCACACACTTCGCATGGATGACAAGCGGCAGGCTCCACCGAGCCAGCCGGCAGTGACAACACCACAGCCGCAAGCAGCCTTCGGTACAGCACCGCCCAATCTGCGCACGGGCAACAGTCCTCAGGTGCAAAGCACACCAAGCGACAACTCGGATAATCGACAACCAGTGTGGGGGCACCATGGGAAACCACCGGAGTAGAGCCGCTATTCTTGGAGCCGCAACTGCTTACGCCGTCCTCGGCGCCTGCACGGGGTTATCTCCGCAGCAGCACGCAGCGCCCTCTTCAAACGCGGCAAGCCCAGCAAAACCGTTGGAATCGAATGCGCCCACCACCAGCGCTCCCGCACCGCTCACGCCGACCCTCTTAGAGCCGAAAGTCGAGATCTATTCCGGCAGTGGGGTCCTGACCGAAGCGGCACCGCATCACCGCGTGGAGACAAGCATCAGTGCAGAAGGTGGGATCACGCTGAATTTCGTCGCGGCTGATATCAAGGACGTGGCCAAGGCAGTTCTCGGTGACTACCTCAAACTCAACTACGAGATCGCTGCCACCGTGCAGGGCTCGATCACCATCCAAACGAGTAGGCCTCTACAAAAAAGCCAGGTATTGCCCGTCCTGGAACAGGCACTACGCCTCAACGGCATGGTTCTTGTCCATACGAACGGTATTTACAAAGTGATGCCCTTGGCCGATGCCCAAGGGTCAAGCGGTCCGCTCACGCTGCGCGAGTCGCGAGCACCCGGCTACGGCATCGAAGTGGCGCCCGTGCGCTATATCAGTGCCGTGGAGATGCAAAAGCTATTAGGGCCGCTAGCCCCATCGCAAGCCATAATCCACATCGATGCCACACGCAATGTTCTGATTATCGAGGGCACGGAACCGGAGCGCCAAGCCATCCTGGAAGACATTGCCTTGTTCGACGCCGATTGGCTCGCCGGCATGTCATACGGACTCTACACCCCCAACTACATCGATGCCGAAGAACTGGTACGCGAACTCACGGAAATCCTGGGAGGCACTGCGAGCCCGATTGGCAACATTGTCAAGCTCGTTTCGATCAACCGCCTCAATACAGTGCTCGCTATCTCGCCCCAGCCTAAATACCTCGAGCAGCTCAGGGCCTGGGTGAAGCGGCTCGACCGGCCGAGTGAAGGCAGCGATAAGCGCGTCTTCGTCTATCAAGTCCAGAATGGGCGCGCGTCTGACTTGGCGGCAACGCTGACAAAATTGATACACGGGGGCATTGGTCAGTCTGGCGCCAGCACTTCGCGGGACTTTTCCGGGTCAAGTAGCGACCGCGGGCAATCGACGGCCGCTACCCAATCTGTGAGTCCGACTTTTCCGGCTCCGACGCCCGACACGGGTAGCACCATCGGTGGTGTCTCGATCACTGCCGATGAGACCAACAATGCCCTGGTGGTCCTGGCCTCGCCTCAGGAATATAGCGGCATAGAAGCCTCCTTGCGCAAGCTCGATGCACCGCCGCTGCAGGTCTACCTCGAAGCGGCCATCGCCGAAGTGACACTGACCAATGATCTGCAGTTCGGTGTTCAGTACTTCTATCAGCCCGGAGCCCAACATCAGATTACGCTCTCCGACACCAAAACCGGAACGGTAGAATCAGCGTTTCCGGGCTTCTCCTACATGTTCACGCGTGGCACGAACATCAAAGCCGTACTCGACACGCTGTCCAGCATCACCCGCGTGGAGGTCACGTCCTCGCCACAGCTGATGGTGCTCAACAACCAGACTGCCACCTTGCAAGTAGGGGACCGCGTGCCGATCGCCACCGAACAGGCCGTGGGGGTCGTCACCTCCACCTCCGCCATCGTCAATAGCATCCAATACCAGGACACCGGCGTCATCTTGAAGGTCACGCCGCGCGTCAATCACGGTGGCTTGGTGATGATGGACATCTCGCAAGAGGTGAGTGAGGTCGCCAATACCACTTCTTCCAACATCGATTCGCCGACCATCCAGGAGCGCAAGATCAACAGCTCGGTGGCAATCCAGGACGGACAGACGATCGCCTTGGGTGGTCTCATCATGGATAACCGCACCAAGGGCAGGTCCGGTGTTCCATTTGTTCAGCAAATCCCGTTGTTGGGTTACTTGTTCGGCGACACCACTGACAACCGCACACGCACCGAGCTGATGGTGCTGATTACCCCACATGTCGTCGAGAACATGGATCAGGCGCGTATGGTGACCGATGAGCTGCGTAAGAAACTCCCCCAAGTTCAAACGCTGTTTGAACGCGTACGCTGAAACCTCACGAGGGTCTTTGTCGGACGACCAAGGCTGGGCGCTCGTCTCGGTCCTTTACGTCGTCGCCATGCTGGGTCTCATGGCCGCTGCCGTTCAAGCCCTCTTGTTGAGCTCAGAGGCCATGAATCGGAAGGTCTGGGAGCACACGCAGGCCGCGGCCGTTCTAGATGCTGCCGTGGTTCGCGCCGTGGTGGGCATCGGCGATGGCCGTCTTGACCAGCGCTGGCGCGTCGATGGGGCTACGATGCCATTCCGGTTCGGCGGGATCGACGTTGCGGTTGAAGTGCAGGACCAGCTCGGCTTGATCGATCTCAATGCCGCGGATGGTTCCTTGCTCAAGCAATTACTGCAATCGGCAGGACTCTCGGACACAGATGCTGCCACGCTGACCGACCGCATCCTGGACTGGCGCAGTCCCGCCGACCAGAAGCGACTGCATGGTGCCTCAAATGCCGAGTATGCCACTGCCGGGCTCTCATACCACCCGCGCCATGGTCCGTTCCAGTCCGTCTCCGAACTCCGCCTAGTGCTCGGCATATCGAACGCTTTGTACGCCAGACTTGCACCGGCGCTCACGGTTTATAACGGCCGGCCAGCCTTCGATCCCAATACCGCGCCGGCGACAGCTCTTCGTGCGCTCTACCTCAACAGCCCCGATCAAGTCGCACGGCTGATCGCTGAGCGCCAGCAGAGCGCAGATGCATTAGGAAGTCGACCAGGAGTACTCAGTCCAGCAATCTCGCTTGCTGGACGTGCTTTTGCGATTTCCGCAAAAGCCAAATTGGGAGCTAAACGGTATAGACGAGAAGCCGTCGTTCTTCTCACCGGCGATGAAACCCGGCCCTATCTCGTGCTGGCGTGGCAATAGCAAATCGGCGTCGTCAGCCCGGCATAAGCGGTCCATAGAGCCATACGATCCAGCCGGCCAGGGCCAGGAAAGGACCAAAGGCAAATCGCTCCGTTCTGGCGGACTTCCAGGTGAGTTGTTGCAAAATCAAGCTGCGAACCAAAACAAATAGCAGGTCCGCGATGGCGCCCAGAAAGATCACGGCCGGCAACCCTTCCCACGACACCCACGCGCCCAAACCTGCCAGCAGCTTGGCATCGCCTAAACCCAGTCCTTCTTGTTTTCGGACGATGCGATAGAGTGCGGCCACCGCCGCGAAGATGAGATAGCCGGCAACAGCGCCGATGATGTGACTAAAGAGCGCCATCTGGTCGAAGGCCAAGGCTGTGCCTATACCCAACGCCAGGAGCGTGAGAGTCAAATAATCGGGAAGACGTTTGGAACGCCAGTCGATAAGTGCAAGAGCCAGGAGAAGCCATCCGAGTAGCGCGCTCGCTACAAGCAACCGGCCAGATAGAACCGTCGCGGCCCATAATATAGGCAAGACTGCAGCAAGCTCCACCAACGGATAGAATGTGCTCAACATGGCACCGCAATATCGGCACTTGCGGCCAAGCCACAGCCAACTAAAAAGCGGGACCAAATCTTGCCAGGAAAGAACATGCTGGCAGGTGTCGCACTGCGAACGGCCCCGGAGTGGAGATTGTCCCGTCCCATTGCGCACGACGACCGTTCCGATGAAGCTGCCGACAACCGGCGATACCAGCGCGAGAATCAGCCAAGCCGGCGGAATTTCATTCGTCATAACCGTGGCCTCAAGCTCGCACAAACGCAACCACGGCCGTCGTTTCGACAGCGTAAGGGATGCCACCGCGAAGCGCGGGCCTATAACGCCAATGCGTCTTCACCCAATCGATCGCCAATTGATCGAGCGTGGCGATCCCGGACGACGCCTGCACCTTAGCATCAGAAACCGAGCCGCTCTCATTCACGAAGACCAACAGACGCACGAGTGGCGTCCCCGCGGCACGAATCGTCTTGGGCAGGAGTGGGAAGACGTGCGCTTCGGCGATCGCCTGAGCCGGGACGGTAACGTTGGGTGAGCCGGTCGTTGATGCTACGGCATCCGTCGTGATGGCATCGGAAATCTCGATGATTGGCGGAGTGACAGCAGGAATATCAGGAATCGCGAAAGGCGGTGGCTTCGGAGCATCCGTAGTGGACCCAAACGGACCGCCGATGGTTACTTCGCTTTCAAGCGCGGGCATGGCACCAGTCACGCGCAGTCCGATCGCGAGGAACAGAAACGCAAACACCTGAAACAAGACCGCTCCGGCCGCAGCAACACCACGTTGTTGTCTTGGTGTGAGTCGGTCGAATCGCGATCGATACGCTGCCAATACACGCGCGATGCGGTTCCTTATCCTCAAGAGAGGCAACAATATCTTGATCCGAGCACTGACTTCAATGGACCTGCAATATGATCTCATACGCGGGGTGTTGAGACGCCCCCACAAGGATACCAAAGCTCGTTGTAACTGCATCGTGCCCTCACCAGATTAGCGCGGTGCTGTTTGCCAATTGGAAAGAATACCGAAGCGCCGCGCAAAACGCATTCAAGCACGCTGTTTGTAAATCGGCAATTTTGATCCCCCCCTTTGGAGTGCGCCAAGGTGGGGTCAACTTTGGACACGTTGAGTAATTGCGGGCGACTGCTAAGCGTGTCGGCCTTAAGAAGGCGAAGGTCGCGGTTGCCCGAAAGCTCGCTGTCGTCCTGCATTGCATTTGGACCGACGGCACTGTTTTCGAATGGAACGCTGCTCCAGCAGCATAGGCTCTGTAACGGCTTAACCGGCCCGCTGCAGCGGCGCCGGCGGTGTCCCAGCCGGGACGGCGGTGATGGCGACCTCGATCAATCGGCTGACGAATGGAAATCCAAACGTCGTTGCACACGGTGAGGCGCCCACCCCCGAACACCACCATGAGGCATTCGACCTCGGAAAGGACCCTGACCCCGGCGATGGATATCAAACCGATCTTGACAGCCGCCCGCAATTAAAGGGCCGATTGACAACCAGCCAACCGCACGTATCGCGCTTCATCGCCTCAGCGATGAGACGCAAACTCACTTTGATTAGGGCGGCTATTAAGATTGAGCGCCAAGACTGAGGGTTACGACTGCTCAGTTAAAGAATACCAATCCACAAACAAATCGCGTTCCTGTTGATATCTCATGCCGTGCATCGTCCGCGCTATTCAACGTCACATTACATCCTCACTATCGCCACGGGCAGAGGGATTCGTGGGCTGCAACTTGCAGCAACTCAAAGCCCAATAGTTCTGCTCAAGTGCTGCGTCCAAGCGTCGGTCACTGCTGTGTCGACAAAGTAAGGAGCGGCGTTGCCATGCCCGCTCCAAGCGGGGGCAAGTATGTATAAGCAGATTTTCTCCGAATGCTTTGACGCGCGGGACGCCAAGAATACCGAAGGGGCCTCTCGGAAGTCTGCTGCCGTCAAAGCTTACCAACGTTTAGGACGCAGTTCGGTCGCGCTCGCCGTCTCGATCGTTCTCGCTTTGGCTGCCCGGCCTGCGATGGCGGCCAACCCGCCACCCATGAGTGTTCCTGGGCATTTGAGTGTTGGGCAAGATGGATCTGCCGGTTACAGCATTCCGATCGTCGTGCCGCAGGGCACAGCAGGAATGGCGCCCTCCCTTTCGTTGAGCTATTCGAGCCGCTTTGGCGACGGCATCGTCGGGTATGGTTGGTCACTCTCTGGACTTCCTGCCATAACACGCTGTCCGCGCACAATGGCGGAGGACGGCGTCCATGGCGGTGTCGAATACAATTCCAACGACCGCCTCTGCTTGAATGGTCAGCGTCTAGTCGCGGTAAGTGGCACCTATGGTGCCAACGGAACGCAGTACAGCACAGAAATCGAAAGCTTCGAAAAAGTCGTTTCCTACGGTACTGCGGGCAACGGACCTTCATATTTCGAGGTGTGGACCAAGTCCGGCCAGATCATGGAATTCGGCAACACCACTGATTCTAAAATCCTGGCAGTCGGCTCGTCGACGGCGCGATCCTGGGCGCTCGACAAGGTGACCGATGTCAAGGGAAACTACTACACCGTCACCTACTCCAACGACACGACCAACGGCCAGTATTATCCGACGCGCATTGACTACACCGGTAATTCGAGTGCCGGACTGTCAACCTATAATTCTGTCCAATTCATCTACACCGCCTCGCGCGCCGATGTGACGCCGACGTATCAGGCAGGTTCGTTGCGGCAGACGACGATACTCCTCACGGACGTCAAAACCTATCAGGGATCCAATCTCGTCTACGATTATCAACTCAGATATCGGCCAGGCACATCGACAACGCACTCGCGTCTAAATTCCGTCACGCTTTGCGGCGGTTCGGGCAATTGCCTTGCGCCTACGAGTTTTGGCTGGCAGGGCGGTACGGGAACCTTGTCGGTCACGTCCGCTTCGACACCGACATTGAAAGGGGCGCTATTCCGTGATTTCAACGGCGATGGCATCATCGATGCGCTCCAGCCAAAACCAACGTCCTTCAATTGTTCGAGCGGCTTACAAGCTTCCTTTACGTTGATGCTAGGATCATCCTCCGGCAGTTTCACACAGAGCCAACTCGCGGCAACCAGTACAAATGGCTTTTTTTCCAGCAACTGTTCAGCAATAACAGCCTCACTGGCAACAGCCACGTTGGATTTCAATGGTGACGGACTGGCTGACATTGTACTAACCTTGAAACTCAGCAATTGCGCCACCGGTGATTATTACGCTGAATTGTCATTTGCGAACACCGGCCAGGGAGCTCTGACGAATACCTATACAATCACGGGGTGGGGGGGACCGCCATGCGCTACACCGTATCCGCTTTCAACGTCAGAGGACGTCAATGGGGACGGTCTCGATGAATGGGTTGAAGGCATTCCCGGATACACATTCCAGGGGGGGCAATACCAATGGTACTATACAAGTTTTGCTGCCTACGTCTTGAGTGCCGCCGGCCAGGTCAAGACAACTCTTGGGTTTGGTATCAACTCTGCGACTTCAGCATATCTCGGCGATTATGATGGCCATGGTTGCGGCGGACTTCTAACCCAGGGCACCAACAATATGGTCGTCTATCCCTGCAATACATCGCTCAGTTCGATAACCATACCAAGCATGTCCGGCCAGATTATCGTTGGGGATTTCAACGGCGACGGCACAACCGATGTGCTCAATGTACCGACAAGTGGAAACGGTACGCTCTATCTTTCGACGGGAACGGGGCTTGTCGCGACCAGCTATACGGTTCCGTCAAGTTGGGATAGTTGCGCGGTCGTGGTCGGTGATTTCAATGGCGACGGAAAGTCCGACATTGCGGTTGATTGCGGCAGCACAATCAGCATTTACCTTTCGACCGGAAGCGGTTTCGTGCTCGCGACGACCATTGCCAACAACGATTCCGGAACGATGACCGCCCAGGATTTGAACAGCGACGGCGCCAATGATCTGCTAGTCGGCAGCACGTCCTATACGTTCAGTTACACGCCGGAGCTGATGACCTCCGTATCGAATGGCATCGGAGCAACTACGGCCATTGCCTACGACAGACTCAACAAGAACGGCAGTTTCTATACCAAGTGCCCGAACAACCCGAGCAGCTATGTTTGCGGCGATTCCTATCCCACACAAGACGTCGATAATGCGCAATACGTTGTTTCGAGCATCACGAGCTCCAACGGCATCGGTGGCACGGACATGCAGTCCTACGCCTACGCGGGCGCCAAGAAGGACTTGAAGGGCCGCGGGTTCCTGGGGTTCAGTTCGATCACCATAACGGATGTACTGACCGGTATCGTGAAGACAACTAACTACCACACGGACTTTCCCTTTATCGGCCTTGTTTCCTCGCAAACGACAGCAACGTCGGGCGGTGTGACACTGAACTCGGTCACCAACACCTACGCCGACACGGACCTTGGGGCAGGAACGGACGGCGTCGAGCATTACTTTGTTTATCTGTTGCAAAGCGTCGTTTCAGGTTCCGACGAAAATTTCACCACCGGAAATATCTATGCCTTGCCAACGACGACAAACAGCTACACCTACGATTCCTATGGAAACGCGACTCAAATTGTAACAGCCGTTTCGGACGGGTCGTCAAGAACGACCACAAATACCTACAACAATGATGCCACCAATTGGATATTGGGGAAACTAACGAGCACGGTCGCCCAAAGCATTGTTGGTTCCTCGAATATTACACGGATCTCTTGCTTCCAATACGACAATACGATGTCCCAACCTTATACATATGGATTGTTGACGCGCGAAGTGGTCCAGCCTGTTTCGACCACAAACTGCACGCCTTCGTCGATCGGCGTGGAAACTGACTATACCTACGACTCGACGCACGGCGGACAGTTCGGCTATCGAACGACAGCCACAGTCTCGGGGCCTGGTATTACCACGCGCACGACAACCGCGACCTACGACTCCTATGGTCAGTTCATGACGCAGTCCTGTGACGCCGCCAACGAATGCCATACTTATACCTATGATGCGCGCTTCGGAACGGTGACGAGCGACACCGATCCAAACGGATTGGTCAACTCCGCGAGTTACGACACATTTGGTCGGCTTGTGACGGCGGTCAAGTCTGACGGCAACAAGGCTGTAACTTCTTATGCTTATTGCTCCGGCGTCAACGGCGGCAGTGCATCCTGTCCGACCTATGGTGCCGTCGTTGCAACGGCCGTTCCCGAGAACTCCTCCGGCACGACAAACGGCGCCAGCATGATTGCCTATTACGACAGCCTTGGCCGGCCGATAGCCACGGACGCACAGGGATTCGGCGGGTCATGGATCCGCCAGTCCCAATCCTACGATGCTTATGGCGTAGTCGTGCAGGCGAGCCGGCCGTATTTAATCTCTGGCGGAACGGTCAAGTGGACGACCTTCAGTCACGACGTATTGGGCCGCGTGGTGCAAACAGTTACCCCCAATGGCGCAACCACGACTTATGCTTATGAAGGACTGACCACATCGATGACGAATGCCGACAGTCAGACCACAACGACAGTCGGGAACGCACAAGGGCGTGTGGCGTCGGTGACGGACGCACTCGGCCATGTCACCAGCTATGTCTATGACGCTTTCGGCGGTCTGACCCGGGTAACGGACCCGGCGGGCAATACCATCACCAACACCTTCGATGTGCTCGGCAATAAGACGGCCTCCAGCGATCCGGACATGGGAAGGTGGAGTTATGCATACGACGTTCTGGGCGAACTAACCAGCCAGACCGACGCCAATGGTCGGACGGTTACCTTGAGTTACGACCTCGTCGGTCGGCCTACAGTGCGCAGCGAGAACAGTCTTTACAGCACCTGGACGTACGGCTCTTCCAGCGCCAACCACAATGTCGGCGCCCTCGTAGAGGCCAAGGCTTGCTCGGCATCGGGTTGTTCGTCTGTCGTTTCAGACCGGACATTCTCTTACGACGGACTGTCGCGGCCTTCGAGCTCGACGCTGACCGTCGATGGCAACGCTTATACCTATACGTCGAGCTACAATTCCGATGGGCGGTTGTCGGCCGTCGCCTATCCGTCCGGGCTGAGCCTGGCCTATGTCTATGACGGCTACGGTTATCCAGCGCAGATCAAGAACAGCTCCTCGGGAACAACATACTGGACGGCAAACAGCCGCGATGCGGAACTGCATCTGCTTAGCCAGACCTTCGGCAACGGTGTCACACAATCCGACACCTTCGATGCCAACACCGGTCTGCTCACCAATATCCGGGCGGGCAGCAACAACGGGGTGGCGCAGTTCGACTATGCCTACGACCCCCTTGGAAACCTGACCTACCGCGCCGACGATTACGAAGGCACGTTCGAATATGCCTGCTACGACAACCTGAACCGGCTCACCCAATACGCCGTAGGCAATGCGGTGACGGCCTGTTCTTCGAGCCAGAATCACAAGACGGTCACCTACGACGCGCTGGGCGACATCACCGCCAAATCCGATGTCGGCACCTACTCTTATCCTACAGCGGGCAATACACACCCGCATGCGGTGTCGTCCATCACCGGCACGGTGAATGGGGTAGTCAATCCCACCTACAGCTACGACGCCAACGGCAATATGACCTCCGGGGCGGGGCGCACGGTCAGCTACACCTCCTTCAACATGGCGGCGTCGATCGTCGCTGGCTCGACCACGGTGTCGCTCACCTACGACAGCGAGCATGAACGGGTGAAGATGGTTTCACCTTCGGGAACGACCTATTACCTCAACGATCCTATCTCGGGATTGATGGAGGAGAAGCTTATTTCCGGTTCGACCACGACGTGGCATGATTATCTGATCGCCGACGGGCGCATCGTAGCGGAGAAGTTCTCCGGTGGCACGGCAGCGGTGCGCTACTTCGTGACCGATCATCTCGACTCGATAGCGGTGGTGACCGACGAGAACGGCAATGTGGTGGAGCGTGATGCTTATGATGCCTGGGGCAAGCGGCGCAATCTCGACGGCAGCGACAACACCGCCTGCAGCCTCACCAGTCTGACGACGCGCGGCTTCACTGGCCAGGAAGAGATCGACGCCGAATGCCTGATCAACGCAAATGCCCGCATCTATGATCCGTCCCTCGGACGTTTCATGACCGCGGACTCGACCGTCCCTGATCCCTTCGACGCCCAAAGCTTCAATCGGTATTCCTATGTGCGTAACAATCCGCTTTTGGCAACCGATCCGACTGGGTACGACGATGACGGTCCAGACAGGGCACCTGGCGAAGGAGAGGACACGGGGCCAAAACCGGCCATAGCTGTAGGAAGTGATGTCGTTATTACCGCACTGAACGCTGCAATGCAATCCTGTACGTCATCGTGTGGTGCAATAATTCAGGCTTTGGCTGAGGCCAACCAAACAGGCCTCATTGCGGTCAGTACGCTGCAGGCGCTTCAGACTATCGGCATTACTGGCACGTACCAATTCGACAACGGCGATTCGACATCCGGTGCTTTGGCGCTTCCCACCATCACTGATGCCATTGCCAATGGAACATTTGCTAGCCTTACCGGCGCACCGATCAGTGGTGCAGGAATCGGCGGCGGCCTTAATGGCGGAAGCTATGCCGTGGCTTATGTTCCCTGGAACTATGATTCGCTCGGTTCCGGCGATTCTGGTATCGAAACCGTTACCGTTTCCGCAGACAGACCGAGAATGGTCGCTTCTCTGTATAGTGAATACGACACAAATGGAGCAGGCGGATTGCAGTACGCGTCTTATTGGGACACCCTTCAGCCCTTCAAAGCGGCGTTCTTCAATAACTATGCTGCTCCGATCCATGCGCTCGAAAAAAGGCTCGGCGTCTGCCACGACTGCATTCTCGGCGTTGCCGCTGAAGAGAGTCAGTGGGGACGGTCGCGTGGCGCTACACAGCTCAATAATTTGTTTGGGATGGATAACTCCTCCGGTACGAAAATCCTCGACTTCAGCTCAATCCAAGCGGGCATAGATCACTGGGCGGCGACCTACGGCCCGAGTGTCCAGGGCGATATGAATATGAGCGACTTCGTAACGGACTTGGCATCCGCCTACAATTCGCGCGACCCACGCTGGTCGACAAACATCACCCAGACTATCGAGAGCGTGCAGCACGCGGAGACGTTATGGACTCCACCGGGGAGGCCACCGATATGAAATCACTCCTCTCCTTAGTTGGCGTCGTTTGGGCAGCGTTCTGTTGTCAACCAGCTATCGCTTCGGAGGTCTATGCGAATTGGGAATATTCGTTCTCCGTGCAGTTAGCCGGAGACGAGAAGATATGTTCCCAGGATGCGCATGGTGTAACGATTGCGTTTGAGCCAGCGGAATGTGGTCACGCAGATGTATACATTTCCGCTATGTATAATGGACCGCTTTACACAGCGTTTCCAATTAAGTCGTATCGCGAAAGCTGCCATAATTCGCCAATTCTCGGTACGGGGTTACGACTTGAGGGGAGGGAATGGCTTTCTTGCGTGTTACACTCCTCGCCCAAACGCATCGAGCTATTCTATTTCAATCAAGTTATTCGCCCCGCCAAGGCGTCCATACCGTGGATGTTTCTCTCTGTTGACGCGCGGTTGCTGCCTAGCGAAGTTGACAGCTCAAAACGCCAATTGAATGCACTGATATCGCGCATTGCGGTCAAGAATTAGGTCTACGCAGCATCTGATTTGTACGAGGGATGATGGTCCGGTTACTCTCCGTCTTCGTCATGCTCGTTTTGTCGGCCGCAGCCCAGGCGGGTGACGGAAAATGTGTTTGGTCCCATTTGCCCCCATTTATAACGCAACGGGCGCTCACTGCGGGGCTCGATGGCGGCCCTAGCGCGCTCAGTGCTGCAATTCCTGTAAATTCGCTTGCAATAGTGACCCCCTGAGGGGCGATTTTCGCGTCCAATTCCGACCCCTCTGACCATTTGTGTCAGCGTCCTTCCTTTTGGCTGGGAAGGACCGAAGGGGATGATCGGCGTGGACATGATCGGGGCGATCCGGCGCGCGTATTTTGAGGAGCACCGCCCGATCAAGGAGATCGTGCGCACGCTGTCGGTATCGCGCGCGACGGTGCGCAAGGTCGTCCGTAGCCACAAGACGGAGTTCAGGTACGAACGCGGCGTGCAGCCGACGCCCAAGCTTGGCGAGTGGGTCGAAGTCCTGACGGAGATCCGTACGCATCCGGCGGCGGCCGCCTTGCACTATGAAGATAGGTGCTGAGGATGAGAGCTTGTGGTGACCGATTTGGTCATGCTTGGAGCTATGACCGTCCCTATGTCCGGACAGATGAC
>Ga0187810_10000262_pt1 | contig 22640 bp, 26 predicted proteins | sample NC_wetland_sal_i_9_FD_132963 | JGI IMG/M metagenome (GOLD analysis project Ga0187810, IMG submission 132963) | Wetland sediment microbial communities from Neuse River Estuary, North Carolina, USA - ASW_5 | ecosystem: Environmental > Aquatic > Freshwater > Wetlands > Sediment | place: USA: North...
AAAGCTGCCGGGCTTTTTTGTTCGGAATTGTACGCTTTGGGGGTTGACAACCCCATATGGTAGGCCTATATAAGCATCATCAGGACGTTGATTGTCCTGCCCGCGCCTCGGGGCCAGGGGCGAGTGACAAAAATGGTCAATCATCCCAATCGCAAAGCACAGCGCGTCGTTATCACAGTCGATACTGGCTCGCAGTTTACCAACGACCAGGACCGCAAGCGTGCCGCCCGCGCCGCCGAGGAAGTCCTTGACTACAACAAGGTGGACTACGCCGCCGCCCAAGCCGCATACGACGCAGACATGGCAGGGACCGACGATCTCGGGCGGACCGAAATGTCCAAACTCGGTCTGATCTGGGAGGACGCGGAGGCCGCGGCCAACAACGCGCTCACCGATGGCTGGACCGATACCAACGGCGCCTATTGCACGATTAGGGCGGCCTAAGCCGTGACCTCTCTGGTTGCAGTCTATCGCCGCTGGCCCGACAGGTCGGCGGCGATAGCCCATTTGGAGGCTGTGCGCTGGCCAGATGGTCCCGAGTGCCCCTATTGCCGATGGCCCGGCGTGAGCCATAACCGTGACTCGTCGCGCGGATCGACCGCCGAGCGGTGGAAATGCCAGCAATGCTTGCGCAGTTTTAGCGTCACCGTTGGCACAATATTTCACAACTCGCACATCGATTTGCAGCGCTGGTATCTGCTGATCTCGTTGATGCTCAACGCCAAAAAGGGCCTGAGCGCGATGCAGGCGGCGCGCGATCTTGAGATGCGGAGGCCTACTGTGTGGTCGATGATGCACCGCATCCGCGCGGCGCTCAAAGACGATGGCAAGCTGCTGGCTGGCATTGTCGAGATGGACGAGGCCTACGTCGGCGGCAAGCCGCGCCGGTCCAACGACAAGGACGATAACAACGACGCGCCTCGTGGACGCGGCACGTCCAAGACACCAGTCGTCGGAGCGGTTGAGCGCGGTGGTCGCCTCAAGGCCAAGCCCGTCAAAAGCAACGAGATGCGTGCTGACGACATGAGCCGCTACACACGCGAGATGGTCGATTGCAGCCGCAGCATCGTCACCACGGACGAGTACAGCGGCTATTGCAAGCTCAACCGCTTTGTGGCGCATCGGACCATCAATCACTCGCGCATCTATTTGGAGCGCGACATGTTTGATGACCAATATGGCCCGATCCACACCAACACCATTGAGAGCGCGTGGGCGATCCTCAAGCGCGCGATCATGGGCCAATACCATCACATCAGCCGCAAATACCTGTCGCTGTATCTCGACGAGATCGTCTATCGCTACAATGTGCGGCATAACGACGGTGCGTTTGATGGCCTGCTGCATTTAGCGGTCAACCCCTAATGCGTACAGGTCCGTTTTTGTTTCTGGGCGTCTGGTGGCTCTAGGCACTAGGCAGGGCTGGCGCGACAGGCCTTCGACGCATGATCGGGCGCCGGGAAAGATCACCCGCCAGCGGACTTTCTGAGCGCCGTAGGCGTCGATGGAAGAATCGGTGTGGGAAACGGTGTGGAAAATAGGAGCCAAAATGGTCCGATACCATCCTAGTAGGCGGCAAACGATGGCAATGATTTCAATGTGTTATAGATGAGGCGACAGTTTAGGAAACTGATGCTCTATCCTGCTGAGCTACGGGGTCTTGGTGCCCGGAAACTGCTCCATCGCACCGGCCTTGGCAAGACCGTCCCCTCGCCTCGATGCGGGCGCGGGCGTATCATACGGGGCATGCGGATTCGGGCATTCCAAATGAGAACATGCATAGTGACGGCCGTTGCGGCGGTCTTGTTTGCGGCGTCGGCGGCGCATGCGGCGGCGGAACAGGGATTGGCATCGGCCATTCTCGCCTGCGCAGCGCAGGCCGACGAGAAAACGCAACTCGCCTGCTACAATTCCATTGCGGCGCAATTGAAGGGCACGCAGGCAGCGGCGGTTCCGAGTGCAGCTTCGGCGGCGCCCGCCGCGCCGCAATCCGTGCCCACCGCACCGCAACCCGTGCCGCAACAAGCGGCGCAAGCACCCAGTCATGAAGGCGGCGCCTGGTACAATCCCGGCACGTGGTTCGGCAGCAACGAGCCCGCTTCTGCGCCCCGTCCGACCATCGGCAGCCCTGCCGACTTCGGCAGCGAGAGCATGCCGGAAACCAAGACGGACGCGCCCCAACCCCTCGATCAGATCACGGCGAAGGTGGTGAGCGTCTCATACAATTTCTTCCGCCGTTTCACCGTGACGCTCGACAACGGCCAGGTCTGGCGCCAAGCCGAAGGCGATTCCGTGGCACGCTTCAGCGACGACGGCGGCGAGGCGGTGACGATCAAGCGCGGATTCCTCGGCAGCTTCAATCTCACCATCGTCGGCAAGTGGGGCACCTATCAGGTCAAGCGCATCAAATAGCCCGTTTACTTGCCAGCCGTGTGACGTGTTCCTATCATCGCAGGGACGACAGCAAAGGGGGGATATTTTGGCCAGGACCGGTGCAGCAGCGCTTTTGATAGCGGCTCTGACTCTCACTTTTGCCGCGCAAGCCGAGTCCGGCGAAGGAACGGCCCTCGCCATCACAACCTGCGCAGCGCAATCCGATCCGCAGGTGCGTCTCGCCTGTTACGACCAACTCGCGGCGAAGCTGAAAGCCCCAGGGCCGCAGGCATCGGCGCCGCCCCCATCTTCGCCGGCGCCGCAAACGCCCGCGCAGACTTTCGGCCAGACTCAAAAGGAATCCGCCAAGCAGGAAAGCGGCTCCTGGTACAATCCCGGCACGTGGTTCGGCGGCGACCAGCCCGCGCACGCCTCCGCCGGAACGCCCGCGCAGTTCGGCGCGGAGTATCTGCCGGTGCCCAAGCCCGCCGCAGCGGAGCCCGAGCCGCCCGACGAGATCACTGCCAAGGTCACGAGCGTCGCTTTCAGCGGCACGGGAAAGTTTACCGTGACGCTCGACAACGGCCAAATATGGAAGCAGTTCGAAGGCGACGCCGCGAGAGCGAAGTTGGGTCTGCACGACGGCGACAGCATCACCATTTCGCGCGGTTTTCTGGGTAGCTACAATTTCGTCGTCGCCGGCCACAACGCGACGTTCAAGGTCACGCGCGTTCGATAGTCATGCTATCCCGTCAAGCGAAATCGACAGCATAAATCGGCGGCAGGCGCGCCGCGGACATCGCCCAGCTTTCGCCGCCGTCGCCCGAGAACCACAAGCCGCCGGTCGTCGAGCCCATGGCGAGCCGGTCGCCGCTTTCGTCGACCGCCAGCCCGTGGCGATAGACGAGATCGTAAGCCTGTTCCTGCGGCAGTCCGTGCGTCAGGACCCGGAACGATTTTCCGCCGTCATCGGTACGGTTCACCACCACCCGGCCGTCGACGGGTTCTCGCCTTTGATCGGAATGGGCCGGCACGAACCACGCCGTTTGCGTGCGGGCCGGATGCGCCGCGACGGCAAAGCCGAAGTTCGAGACGGGCGGGTGCAATTCTTGCCATTCGCCGCCCCCGTCCGCGCTGCGGAAAACGCCATTGTGATGCTGGATCCACATCACCTCCGGCCGGGCCGGGCAGTGCACCATGCGATGCGGGTCCTGGATCGCGGGATCGAACTTTTCGTCCGGCGGCGCGTAGACTGCATACATGCCGTTGGTGCGGACCTGCCAACTATTCCCCGCATCCCGCGTCTCCCAGACGCCACCGCAAGAGATTCCGACCAAGACATGATCGGCATCGCGCGGATCGCAGACGATGGAATGCACCCCCGCCTCGTCATAGCCGCCGCCGAACCACCGCGCGCGGTCGGGCACGTTCCACAAGGACTCGACCAGGGTCCAACTCGCGCCCCTGTCTTCGGATTTGAAAACCCCGGCGGGAATGGCGCCGGCCCATAGCGTTCCGTTCTTTGCGGCGGCAAAGGCCCAGACCTGTTTCAGCGTCGGTTTGCCGTCGGCGTCGGCTGGGAAGGCGGGCGTTGCCGCCTCGATCCAATCGCGGCCGCCATCATCGGAACGATGCAGCTTCGGCCCGAAATGTCCGTGCCGCAGCGCGGCATAAAGTGCGCCGGTTTGCGCGTCGTGGAACGAAAGCGTGACGGGGGCGCCGCCGAAATGTGTCGAGTCCATCTCCCAACCCGGCGCGGACCGTCGAAACACGAACAGCCCCTTGCGCGTGGAAACGAGAACCCTGTCCGCCATTTCAGCCTCCGGAAAGCGCCTGCATGACATAAACTTCGCTCGTGCGTTGCAGCGGCGCATCGAGCGCCTTGTCGTTGGCGAGCCGTATGCCGTCCACGAAAATGCAGACATGCCGGCGGAGCGCTTCGCGCTCGTCGAGCACGTAACCCTGCAGTTGAGGAAATATTTCGAACACGCCGCACAACGCACCACGGACGTCGGCAGCTTCCGCTTCAACCGGCGTTCTGGAGACGACCGCACGCAAATGTGCCGTGAAATACACCTGCGCCATGCCAACTTCTCCACGAGCGGAAAAGATATAGCACGCGTACCGCTTTGATGGCTACATGGGTTTGTCGACCCAGGCCTGCCACAGAGGATCGATATCCGCGCCATGCGACCGCCACCAACGATCGTCCACCGCGAAGGCGCTCGCGAAATGGGCCGTCGGCAGATAGGGCGTCATCGCGACCTTTAGTTCCGGGTTTTGTTGCACGAGAGGTATCGCGCTTTTGCGCGCCGGCCCATAAGGCGTCCAACTCGACATCCGCGCCAATTGCGGAGCCTGTGTGGCAAAGCGGATGTAGTCCGCCGCCAGCGCGCGCTTGGGATCGCCCTTGGGGATGGCGAGCGCCTCCACTTCGTAAAGCTGGCGGTCCCATATGATCCCGAACTTCGGGCCGATCGCGTTCGCCTGCGTATCGGCATCGAACACGGCCCAATTCGGCATGGTTGCGAACACGGCGCGACCGTCGGCAAGCATCTGCGCCGGTTCCGAGGTCGAGCTCCACCACACCAGCTTGCCGCGGATGGTATCGAGCTTGGCGAGCGCCCGGCGCACGCCCGCCGGCGTGGCGAGCACGGCATAGACGTCTTTCGGCGCAACGCCGTCCGCCAAGAGGGCCATTTCGAGGTTGAGCTTCGGACTTGCCTTGCTCATCGCCCGCGGGCCGGGAAAGCGCTTGAGGTCGAAGAAATCGGCGAGGGCGGCAGGTTCCGCTTCGCCGAAGCGATGCGGCCGGTAGGCGATCACCTGGCTGTAGACCACGCTCGCCACCCAGCAAGGCCCGACGGCGCCGGGCACGAAATCCTCGGCTGCGGGCGCACCGTTCGGCGCGGCGGGCAGGGTCGAGGCGTCGATGGTCTCGAGCAGTCCCTCCCGGCACGCGGCGACGGCATCGGGCTCCTCGAGATCGATCACGTCCCAACCGTATTGTTTGGACGCCACCTGCTTCGCCAGTTCCTTGGTGCCTCCGTCATAGATCTTGATGACGACATCGGCCCGGCTCACCCGCGCGAAGGGCAGGATCTGCCCGGTGATTTGCGCGCGGCCGTAGGTCTCGGCCCACGTCACGACGGTCAGCGTCGGCCCCCGTTTGCTTAACCACAGGTAGGCGAGCCCTAGTACGATCACGAACAGTAGTGCGGCCGCGATCGCCGCGATCATCCAATTCTTCATCAGCCCCTCAATGTAATCCGAACACGCCTTTAAGCGCGTCGCCGACGTTCTTTTTTTTCTTTCCGTCCTTCCGGCCGTTGCCGCCGAACAGTCCCTTGAAGGCCGCACGGCCGTTTTGGAAATTCTGCACCACGCCGCTCACGATGTCGGCAACGTCGGGAACATAATGCACGCGATCCCACGAGCCATAGACGCGGAAGGGAATGCCCACGCTCACGCCCTGCACGCTTGCGGCGGGCACCAGGCGGAAATCAATGGTGCGTTCGCCGAAGTCGATCTGTCCGCGCCCCGTCATCTGCACGACGGGACCGGCGAGCCCGAAGTCGTTGTTCATCATCACGCCGTTCAGAATCACGAAGCTGCCGTGCATGGTGTGAAAATCGGTGGCAGCACCTTCGCCGGTGGCGCCGTCCCCTAACACGCGCCGGATCGAGCGGGCAACCAGCCCGAGGTCGACCCGACGAAAACGTCCCTGGTTCGCCGAGATGACGCCCTTGCCCGACAGCGCGTGCATGATGGCGTCGGCACTGTTGCCGGTGGAACTGATGTTCATCGTCAAGGCGCCGTTGCCTTCGATGCTATCGACGCCGAGCGTATCGGCCAGGAAGGGACGGAGCGATATATTGCTGACCGACATCGCCTGCCGGAATACTGGCACGCGCCCGCGGTCGTCGATTTCCAACTGTGCTTTCCCGGTTCCGCCGTAAAGGGAGACATAGCCGAAGTCCGCGTTAAGAACGCCGCCGTCGACGTTCACCCTCAGCAGCGTTTTTCCAAGCCGCAAGTCCCGCACCAGGACGGCGCCCGCGTTGAAGTCGATCTGAACATCGGCCTTCTTGAGCAGGCCGAAATTGATGGGGGATTTGCTCCATCCGGTGCCAGACCGCCGCTCGTCCCTTTGAGGAGCGCTGCCATTGCCAGCCGCCAATAGAGGCGTCAGGTCGAGCCTGTCCACGGCAAGCGAGGCGGTCAGGACCGGCACTTCGTAGCGTTCAAGCCTCAGATTGCCGGTCATATTCTGGCGATCGAGCGAAAGGCGCAGGTGGTCGATCTCCGTCACTTTGGCTTGCGACCGGACGTGCCCCTCCAGGGAGATCACCCCGAGCCCTCCGCCGGGCAGCGGCTCGTCGAGCCATGCCACGAGATTGCGGAAACTCGGCGATTGCAGCGTGAAGGTGCCGTCCGTCGCTCCGTTCTGCTGCAGTAGACCCTTGAAGCCCACGCGCATCAGCTCCGACCTGGCCGAAAGGTCGAGCGCGGTGGTGCCGTTGCCGAGCAGCGTTTTCAGGGTCGCCAAGTGCGCCTCGAAATCGACCTTCTGCCGGCGGTAGGTCAGGTCGCCCTTTACCGACGCGGGCAGGTCGAGCCGCGTGATCGCGATCGCGGCGTTGACGTGATCGAGGGCGCGGTGCGTATCCGTCTTGAGGTTGTCATAGGCGATGCGACCGTCGCTGATTTCGAGCCCCGCAAACTTCGCGCCGGAGGGCAGGCCGATCGGGCTTTCGCCGCTCGCTTGGTTCTTCTCGCGTGCGAATCTCCAATTGGCGTTGCCTGCCGCATCCACCTCCAGCGCGATCGCCGGCTCATCGAGGACGATCTTGTCGAGCGCGACGTGGCCCGCAAAGAGCGGCAGCAGGCGAACGGAAAGGCGGATGTCACCCACCCGCACCAAGGCGGCGGCCCGGCCGCCGGGAACATTCGCCAGCACGACGCTGTAGGCCTTCAGCCCCAGATGCGGAAAGAGCATCAGCCGCAGGGGGCCCTCGATCCGGAACGCGCGGCCCGTGGCATGTTCGGCGGCGCTTTCGATGCGGCCGCGATACGCGTCCAAGGGCACGAGGAACGGCAGGATCAGGACCAAGACCACTGCAGCGGCGGCGGCAATCAGGGCGTTGCGCAAGGTCTTGTTCATCGCCGTCAATCATATAGCGGCGGCCGGGCGGCGCCACCCCGTGCTGGCGTGACGCATCTTGCTTTTGCGGCTCGCGAATCATAGGTTCCGCCTCCCTGACGGGCAGGCGTAGCTCAGTTGGCTAGAGCGCCGGATTGTGGATCCGGAGGTCGGTGGTTCAACCCCACCCGCCTGTACCAGTCTAGTTTCCCCAAACCGCGACTTTCGCAGGGCTCCGACGACAACGGCGCAACCAGCCGCCGCGTTGCGTACAAGCCAATCTCCGGCCCAGGCAGAAGAGACTCCGAAACAGAGAAACCGGGCGCCTCCCGGGCTCCTGTATTGCTGCAACCGTCGTCTTCTGGATCAATCAATGAGCCCTGAGGCGGAATTCCGCAACGCGCTTCGGACAAGGGCGGGCAATCTCGAACGGCGCTCGACGGTTAAGGTCCGCAACCGGGAGATTTTCGGCTTGATTGGGCAGAACGGCGCGGGCAAGTCCACGTTTGACGATGCCGATTTTCTTCGCAGGCAACGCCATCTCCCCGATCAGCATCATGCCCGGCTGGTGGCAGGTGATCTCGCGGGTCAATCCGCCGGCGTGCGAGGTCGCTGCCCTGCGCGCACTGATGCTGGCGGGGCAGACGAGCACATTTGGATTTGGCTTCGATTGCGCGGTGCTGGCGATTATCACCGCCGTCCTCGTTGCCATCGCCACGCGCATGTACCCGCGGATGAGCATGTGAGCTTCAGCGGCGCCCGGCTTCGTGCAAAGGGTCCAAGAGCCCGGGGAATGCGCCGAGATATGTCTCAAGAGTTTGAGGAGGTTTGCCGGTGAGACGCCGACAGTCGCCGGTCACCGGTCCTTGCTCACCCGCGGCGATCGCTTGAAACCAACCGACTTCCAGATCCTGGGCCAATTCGGGCGCGCCGGCCCGCGCCAGCCGCTGCCGTGTTTCCTCGGCCGGTTCCGGCAGGTAGCGCAGGGCCTTGCCGGTGACGACCGAAAGGCGGCGCGCGACATCGGCAACACTGAGCAGCTCCACGCCCGTGATGTCGAGAATGTCGCCCGGAGGATTTGCGACGACCGCAGCGGCGGCCTGCGCCGTATCCTCACGGGAGATGAAGGCGCCGCGGCCATCGCCTCCCGGTCCCCGGATGACGCCCTGCGGATCGAACTTGCCGAGGAACATGTCCAGGTAGAACGCCACGCGCAGCACGGTATGTGGCACACCCGCCTGCGCAAGAAATTGTTCGCTGGCGTAGTGATCGCGGCAAAAGGGATATGGCGAGTTTGGTCCCGAGCCTTTCAACGACAGATAGACGACATGCTGCACGCCGGCGCGGGCCGCCGCCTCGAAGGCATTTTTGTGCAGGAGCGCGCGTTGCCCGGGCGGCGCCTGCCCGGAGACGACAAAGGCGGTGGCGATTCCGGCAAACGCCGCATCGAGCGACTTGGAGTCGTTGAAATCGCCGCGCACGACTTCCGTGCCCTCAAGCCTCGGCACATTGCCCGGATCGCGGGACATCAGCCGGAGCGGCCGTTCCCCAAGCAACGCGGCCGTACGCCGCGCCACGCGCCCCGAAGCGCCCGTGATGAGGATCATGCGATTGGCTTCCCGTCGATCGTGTGGCCACCGTTTCCTTGGCAGGTCTGTTTCTCAGACTTGCACCTAAGGACCGCGATAGCCTAGCAAACTGCGGATGTAATTACGGCAAGGCGTCGACCTTTATGGTTGAGCGCGGCGCGCGTGCCGCACGTGTTCGATCCAGCGCACGAGTTCGTCGCCGTCGAGCGGCTTGTGCAGCAGCTTCGCACCGACACGGGCGACGCGTGGTTCCATTGCCGGATCGCTTCGGCCCGTCACCATCAGCGCCGGCGTCCGATCGCCTCTCGCATGCAAATGCTCGAGAAGATCGAGACCCGTCATTCCTGGCATGTGCTGATCGACCAGCAGACAGGCCGAATTCCCTCCAGAATGGTTGAGGAACGCCTCTGCAGAGGGATGTTCGCGCACGTCGTAGCCGTATGATTCGAGCAAACGGTGTGTCGAGTCACGCACGGCATCGTCGTCGTCGATGATGTCAATCATTGGAGCCAAGGAAGCACTCCCCAATTCCGGGCGACCGGCGGGTGCACAGGCGCGCCCGGCAAATGGTCAAGACATTTCGCGTTGTTTGGGCCCCCGTCCAGGAACGGTCCGTTCGCGCGTCTCCAGATGCCGTGCGTATTCGAGGAAGCCCTCGCTCAGATTTACGAGTTGCGCTTTCAACGGGGCGTCGTCCGTGGCTTCGGCCAGGCGCCTGCATTCTTCGGCGCGGGCTGCGTATCCTTCTGAATCGCTCAACATGTGTCCATCCTTTGCGTCTCAGGAACTGAGTCACCCCTTTCGCAACAGACGATCCGCAGGACACTGGTTCGCGTTCGTCTCTGACGTCAGTACCTGAACACCGGCTCGCCGACTTGAACGAGCAGTGTTCAAGTATGATCGCCCGGTTTGGGGGGCCTGTGCAAAATTGACCACAAGGGCCGTATACGAACGGCGGTATCGCGCTTTATGATAAGATGTCGCATCCGGCACGATCCGGGGAAGAGCGCCTGCACCGCTGAGACCCGTTGCCTCGTCGCGGTTTGATCCAAGAGATTTTCTTGCCACGTCCGTAAGCGGACGAATGCTCGCGAAATATCGCAAGAATGCAAAAATCCGCGCCCAGGGCGAGGAGGCGAACGCCGTCTTCTACGTCCAATCCGGCGAGGTGAAATTCGCCGTCGTTTCCGATCAAGGCCGCGAGGCGGTTGTCGCCATCGTGACGAAGGATCAGTTCTTCGGCGAGGACTGCCTGGCAGGGCGAACGAAATGTATTGCGACGGCCACGGCGAGCGCCGACAGCGTGATTTTGCGGATTTTGCGAGACACATTTCTGCGCTCCATCAAGGCGAACCCTGCGTTCTCGCAATTGTTTGTCGAACATCTGCTTGCCCGCGCGCTCCGGGTGGAAGCCGATCTCGTCGATCAGTAGTTCAACTCCAGCGAAAAGCGCCTTGCCAGGACGCTGCTCTTGCTTGCGAACTTCGGCAAGGAAGGCCGTCCCGGACCCATTATTGCGAAGATCAGCCAGGAAATGTCGACGGATATGATCGGCACGACGCGCACTTATGCGCGCCTACGCGAGATCGGCGCCGACAAGGACAATCTCCCCCGAGACTTTTCAGGAATGGGAGACGCGGGCGCAGCTGTAATTTGATGGGCTCAGAAAAAAGGGATCGCGGTCGAAAAGACTCTTATCGACCCCGATGCCCTGCTTAATCGGGCGAACAAGACCCCCCATCAATTCCAAGAAACGCGCCGAATTCGCCGCGAAGACTGTCATGAAAAAGCACGAATCCGGCTATCAGCACATTTTGTCCGGGATTTTCGGGGGTACATGGCCCGCTTCAAGCCCGTCGTATAAGCCTCAAGGCAAGCAGCAATACGACGGCGCCGATCGTTGCGCTGACGATGATGGAAACCACGCCGACACCAAGATGGACGCCCAATCTCGGCAATAGCCAACCACCAAAGAACGCGCCGAGGATGCCGACGACGATATCGCCAAGCAGGCCGAACCCGCCACCCTTGACGACCATGCCGGCCAACAGACCCGCGATCGCGCCGACCACGAGCCAGATTAATAGTGTTTGAAGTTGCATGTCGATGACCATAGTGACGTTCTCCTTGCATCTGGGATGAACGCAACGCGCGAGGATGCGCTGTTGCTAGTTGAGTTGCTCGATCCACTTGTCGATTTCGAGTTCGGCCTGCTCCTTGGCGTGGCCGTAACGCGACTGAAGAAGGCCCAGAAGCTCGGCTCGTTTGCCGTTGATGGAGGCAACGTCGTCATCGGTCAACTTGCCCCAATTCGACATGATCTTGCCCTTGTGCTGCTTCCAGGTTCCTTGAACTTGATCCCAATTCATAAGAAGTTCCTTTGTTTGACGGCGGTGCGGTTACGCCTCGGGTTTTGCCGAATTCGTCACGGTCCGGTGTTGCCGTTTTCCCAGGCATCGATCGTGTTGAGCCGGGCCTGTACATCCGGCGCCGAAATTGCCGAGTTGAAACCATCATCAAAAGACGGCGGAGGGGATGCGTTACTTTGTTGAGTGGGATAAGCCCAACGAGGCGGCCACTCGGCTAGTGGGACGTCTCGCGGGGGGACGACTGCAGATCGGCGTCCAGCTCTCAGAATGCGCTCGAATTGCGCGGAGCTGCGGCCTCGAACGCCGTTAGCAAATATCGCCGCGGCCAATGCGGCGAACCCGCCGGCAATGACCGCGCACTCGACGGCGCCCACCAATAGCGTACCGATGACTCCGAAGGTGAGAACGTCGGACGTGAACGGTATCGCCACGAATATCGCGCCGAAAATGAAACCGAAACTGGCTCCGAAGAAGATCCCGCGCCGACCCCAGGATTTGACGCAATCCGTGACGTCATTGATGGGGATGCTGCTTGGTTGGGACGTGCGCGGCTTGGCGAAACGGCCGGTGGCGGAGATCGCGCTCAAGGTGCAATTCCTGAATGATTCCTGGTCAGGCGGGCATCTGACGCCGCCGCGTGGATCTGAAACACTGGACGATATTGATATGCTCGTTGCGCGCCACGCGGCAGGCTCGGAATGTACTCAGGGAAATGGTGTGCCGACTCGACATCGAGCGCCCATGCACACGATCCCGGTCGCAGAAAGCGCCGGTTCGGACGTTGGAAGTGGATGCAGCGGCCGATCGTCGGTCGCCCCGTAGCGGAAGCATCAGGGACATTCCGGATCGGTGCGGGGCCGCACTCTTCCGGCGGACGTCAAGGACGAGCCGCCGGAGAAATGCGAACGGGCCCTTGCCGGTTGGCCTGGCGAGCGGAGCCGGCGGGTCTCTCGGTTCAGTAGGTTTCGTGAGTCATTGCGTATAGGTCGTGCCGGTCCAGGTTGGTCATGACGAACTTGTTGTTGGCATCAAATCGCAGATCGGTGGATTCGATCCAGACATCGCCCCTGCTGTTGTCGAGCGTGACGCGTAGCGCATCGACATGACCAGATGCCAGTGCGATTTCCGCCACGTGGCCGACCGTGCGGCCGTTGGCCGTATGGACGTTCGCGCCCAGCAGATCGTTCGTGTCGACAATGAGATGTTGGTCGTAACGCGCAGGCCAAGCGGCGCGATGGTACCGCGCGTGGCCGGCAATATAGCGATCACGCGCCGCCAAATAGGTTGCGGCACGCTCCTGGTAGTTCGTCTGATTCGCCTTATAGGCGTTGAGCTGTTCCTGGTAGCGATTCTGCTGTGCCTGATACACGGCATTGTTCTCGGCGCTCGGCGCGGCGGCGGCGGCGTTGGCATTGGTGATGTTTTGGTTGAGTTGCTGCGTCTGCGCCTGCTCGGCGGGAGTGGAATTCGGCTCAGAGGCCATAGCAGGCCCGGCCGTCAACAGGAATAGTGCGAAGCTGACTGGAAGGGTGCTCGAAAGCACGGTGGTCTTAACGGACATCATGGTTGGGTTTCCTTTTCGTTGCTGCAGTGGCGCGGGAAATCCGGAACCGTTGCGGTCTCGCGCCGAAATGCTCCACCGCACGGATCGTTCCAATCCGGCCAGCGATCACATCAACGCAAGTGTGTCACCGTCAAATGCCATCAGGCAGAGTCGGAATCTACTCAGCGTAGCTACGATACGAAGGTTCCGCTTCGCCAACCGTTCGCAGATCAAACGTCCGCGGGTGCGGGTTCTGCGGTGGGCCATAGCTGCCAAGCAACGGCGACACGGCGATGATCTTGTAGCCGAGGTCTCCCAGGTGACGGACCTGCGCTTCCGGATCCGCTCCGGGCGGAACGGACATCGTTGAAAGGACATAAGGTTGTTCGGGGCGCCGGAAACTGATGGTATAGGTCACGGACAACTCCATAGAAGGATGGTAGCATTGGCGTCACGTGCGCAGGCTGGCGGGCGGCTCGGGACTCGCGCAAGCCGCCGCAAGCACCGCTACCGCGGCAAGAAGATTGGCGCGTCGCATGTCTCTACCTCGCGAACAACCATAAGGCGCCCGCGCGAACACCGACAGAATCGGAATGTACTCACGGATATGAAGGAGGGCCGGCCGCTCCCCGGTCTTTCGTCCGATGAAGCGCAGGTGAGTAGATTCCGAACCTGCCCGGCCGAGGCGCCTTCAGCTATGGTGACACCGTTGGTCCATAGCCGTTCTTTGGCGATCGAAGTTCGTCCGCAAATTTGTAAGCTTGCGTTTTTTGATCAGACCACAAAAGCCGTCGGTCCTAATGAACCCAGACCCCCAGGACCGGCGGCTTTCTTATTTCCAAAATCAGAGAATCGGATCGAGCGGCTGGGCCACCGAGATGTGCCTGTGTCGCGAGCGGCGCTCACCCGGGCTTAAATCGGCCGCGCTCGTCTGTGTCGTCTACCACGGGATTTTCCGAGGTCGTTTTTCCCGCGACCGCTTCCAAGTGCAGTTCATGCACATGTTCGATGGTCTGATGTTCAAGCCCGATGAACTTGTTGTTGGCGGGCTCAAGCGCGCGGATGAGCTCATCGAGCTTGGCCTGAACGGCCGTGCTGTTGCGGTTCTGGGTGTGTTGAATCAGGAACGCCATCAGGAATGTGCCCATTGTCATGGATGTGCCGATCAGCGTCTGCCATCGATCGACGAATTGAAATATGAGCGATGCAACGGCCCAGGCCGCAACGACGAGGCACGAGAACATGAATGTCAGAGGGTGCCCCGTGAAGCCGGCCACAGCGCCGGCGATATGGGCAAATCGACGCCGCAGCAGATTTGGAGCATTGGGCACTCTTTCTTTCATGCCCTCCGCCATTTGACGGCAATAAATCCCACGCCTGCCAACAACATGACGAAGCCGCCAACCGTCGGCACCGAAATGCGGCGATCCATGTGAGCTTTCAGTTGAATTGGGCCGGCGTCCACGGCGGGTATCCGATTGTGATAGCTGAAGTGACCCATGCGCAGGCCACCAACCCCCAAAACAACAAGGACGAGCCCCAGGATGGAGAGATTGCGGAGGGAAATTCCCTTGCGACATCTCTCACGGCGCACGATTGGGGCCATCGCTACACCTCTATGATGACTTTGAGGGCCTTGCTATCGGCGGCGTGCTCGAAGGTCTCGTAGGCCCCGAGAATGTCGTCGAGCTTGAAATGATGGGTTATCAGGAGATTCGGATCGACTTTATGAGACGCGACGGTGTTGAGCAGCATCGGCGTGCTGACGGTATCGACCAGGCGTGTGGTGATCGTGATATTGCGATCCCACAACTTCTCCAGGTGCAGATCCGCCTTCATGCCATGCACGCCGATGTTGGCGATCGTGCCGCCCGGCGCGACGATGTTCTGACAGAGTTCGAACGTGGCTTGGATGCCCACCGCCTCCATGGCCGTGTCGACCCCGCGGCCTGCGGTCAGCGACTTGATGGTCGCGGAGGCTTGGCCATCCGAACTGTTGATGGTATCGGTTGCCCCCAACCGCTTTGCCACTTCCAGCCGATTGTCGTCGAGATCGACCATGATGATCTTGGCGGGGGAATAGAACTGGGCCGTCAGCAGCGCCGCGAGCCCGATCGGTCCCGCACCGACGATCGCCACCGTGCTTCCCGGCTGAACCTTACCGTTGAGCACGCCGCACTCGAATCCGGTCGGCAGGATATCGCTCAACATGACCAGTGCTTCTTCGTCCTCGCCGCCGGGAATGCGATAAAGACTTGTGTCCGCGTGCGGAGTTCGGACGAATTCGGCTTGCGTGCCGTCGATTGTATTGCCGAGAATCCAGCCGCCGGTCGTGCAGTGCGAGTACATGAGTTTGCGGCAATAGTAGCACTCGCCGCAGGCACTGATGCAGGAGATCAGAACGTGGTCGCCCGGTTTGAACGCCGTGACACCGGATCCGATCGAATCGACGATGCCGACGCCCTCATGTCCGAGGATGCGCCCCGGCGTGCAACTGGAGACGTCGCCTTTGAGGATGTGCAGATCGGTGCCGCATATTGTCGTCTTCGTGACCTTCACGATGGCGTCCGAGAGCGCCATCAGAGTCGGCTTCGCCCGATCTTCGAGGGCTTTTTTTCCCGGCCCATGATAGACGAGAGCTTTCATCGTCCGTAGTCCTGTTGCTGCAAGCGGGCGCGCGACGCCATTGCCGGTGCCGTGTCAACATTGACTGGTTAATGTGGACCGTCGACCGCGTGCCCGGCAACCTCGGAATCTACTTAGATTCCGCAGGCGCATACGGCGCCGGCTTTGTGCAGGATCATCAATGGCTCGACGGTACGCTCGGTCGCGCGGCCGTTTCGGATGCCGTGCTCGGAGCGTTGACGGCCGGCGGCCTGTTCTCGGCAAACCACTTGGCGCCGAGTGTCAGGGCTATCAGCACAAGGACTACGTATATCGCGCTCTTTGACGATGACGCTTTGACAACGCCGAGCAGGTATGGCGGGACACTGAGACGATTCTGTTGCGGCAATCGGAGGTCAACCGGTTGCGGCGGTGTCAGGCCGAGACGACCCTGTTGCGGCAAGAGTTTGACCAGCCGCGCGGCGATCATTCCAGACTCGTCGGCTGCCGGGGATCTGTCGGGCAATGCATCGATCAACGCGGCTAACCGGCCGGCAGCCGCCTTTCCGGACAATCCGGCCAGGCTCGCCGCCTCTTTCCATGGGTCGAGGTTCATTCGCGCCATCGCCGAAAGGACGCTGAGCGAAGTTCCATTGGCTTCGGCGCCGATCGTTGCGTACAGAAAGGCGTTGTACTCCGGTCCGATGCTCGGAATCCGTGCCGCGCGGCTCAATTCAACCATGGAGCACCTTCATGGGTTGCTTTGTACAGATATGGCAGACGAAACGATAGGCCCCGGGATCGATCCGGGGCCTGAAGTCGTCATGCTAAGAATGCTCAATAGAAGACGCCGTAGTCGACTTGCACGATGTCGCCGCTGTATCTGTCGATAAGCAGTGCGTCGTCTCCGACGCGCACCCAGATAAGGTCAGTCGGCGGCGCGAACAGACCGAACATCGAAAAGTCTGTAATCCAGTAATTGCGCGCGAAATAACTGCGCGGCAGACGCTCGCCGTAGCCCCAATGGCGCGACTGATAACCGGCCGGCTGGAGATAGTTGCTGCTGTGGAAACGGCGGGTCGCCTGGACGTTGAGCCGCAATGAGTTAATGCTTGGCTGCCGCGTTGCGGTTTTGCCGGCCCATCCGGAATTGCCCTGGCGGGAATTGACGGACGACTGGCGATTGTTGGTGTTGCCGGACCATCCGGAATTATTCCGGTTTCCGTTCGCCATGGAGCGGCCAGCCTGGACCGGACGCACGTTACCGGACGCGGGCAGGAACCTGTTTTGGGTCGCTGCAACGGCCGGTGTGTTCTGATGCGTACCGGCGGACCGGGTTGTCGTCGCGGCATGGCCACGGGACATGTTCTGCTGCGTACCGAAGGACCTCGTTGTCGTCGCGGCATGGCCACGAGCCGTGTTCTGCTGCATTGCCGCATGACCGGCGCCCCTCGCGTCGTGGTTTTGACCGCCTCCGCGCGCGTCGACAGAGCCTTGCGCGGCCCGAGATGCGCCGCTGTCGTGTCTGTCGCCGCCGTGATTGTCGTTCTGGGCTGACGCCGGCGCGCACGCGAACAATGCGAGCGCGGCGGCATAGACGAATAGCTTTTTCATGGGAATCTCCTACGGCAGATCGAATTGGGTTCGAGTTCTCCGCTGCCAGTGCAATAACCCTAACTGTCCGCGGGGCGGAGGGCAGCCTCGGAATGTACTCACGCCGACTGACGCCGATACCAGTAGACTCTAGAAACGAAATGAAAGCGCCACGGCGCCGAACCTGCTCATCAAAGGCTGCGTTTTGAACTCGCGGCTGCGGATGACATAGGTGTAGGAAAGCCGCACGGCATTGAAGGTAATCGCCGCGCCAAGGTCGTAATCGTAGACCAGATTCAGTTTTTTCACGCTGCGGCTGTCCTCGAAGGTATTGCCGTCGAGAAAAAGATTGCGCGCGATTGAGCGCCCGTCGACTCCTGCAAAGACGTAGGCACTGAACCCGCCGGTCGGCTCGAAAAAGTTCGAACCCGGCAAGCTTGGATCGATTCGCATCGGGCCGTAATCGCCCGGCAAGTTGAAGCCCAGGCGCGCCATCGCACCGACATTGGCAAAGTCATAGACGTTGCCGACTGCCATACCGTAATGCGGTTCGAAGTCGAAGATGAGACCCAGAATGGACTTTGGCGGGATGAGCTTGATGCTGCGCTCATACTGAATGATGAGCCCAGGCTCATTGTGCAATTGGTAATGCCAGCCTTTCGCTTTGGCATCGCCGATGATCCCGTGCACCCAATTTTGCGTGTCTCCCGCAATTGACATCGGCCCTACCACGCCGATCGTGAATTGTAGTTGGTCCAGGTGCGTACCGCTGTCGCCGGCAAGTCCGAACGTGCCAAACAGGAAGCCGGCATAGGGGCGATCGGTCAGTGACGGGTTTGTCAAGGTCTTATCTAGTGGCGTGAAGATGGTCTGGCCGAGTGCGTATCGCGTGCGCACATCGCCTTTTCCGGTGGCCGTGAAGAACGGCAGCCAGTGCGCTACAGCAATCAACCAGTCAGGCGAATCTTGTGGTGCTGTCGTATAGGTGAGTTCGACGCCGTTGGTATAGTTGTGGTCGGCGTTGCCGAACCAGTCGTTCTCGAAGAGAATGCCGAATGTGCCTTTTTCCGGTGTTGGCTCGTTTGCGGCATGCGCGCCGGCAATGCATAGCGCCGCGGCCAGCGCACCGAAGGCAACAGGTTTCAAATACATCGTAAGCCCCTCTGGCGGAGAGCAAGCGACGAGGGTGCATACTCCAACCAAGAATCTCGTGTTTGGACGTTCATCTCAATGGAGCCGGCGGCGCTGTGGACGGCGCCGCCGATACTCCTCGTGTCGTCGCTCAGTGCTTGATTCTGGAAATCTTCGTGCCTTCGAGGCTGACGCCGGCCATCAAGCCCTGCTGGCTGAAGATGAAGGCGTAGGCATCATCCTTCAGCGTCGATGTCGACAGGTTCTTGGCAACGCCCGCGTCCACGACGACCACCGTCGGTCCCACGCCGATTTCCCATCCGTGCGACTGATGGATGTAGCGCAGCGCTTTTGCATTCATCAGGAACACGACGTACGAATACGACTGGGCGCCCGCCTGGAAGCCCCAGGACCCGGTGACCGTGTTGTAGTAGCCGTCAATCTTCGATCCCTGTTGCAACTCGCCCTCGCCGTACGCGCCACCGAAAATCAGACCGGCTTTGACCACGTTCGGGAAGATCAGAATGGCCTTGGCCTCATGCGAAAGCCTCGCTGCGAACGGATGCAGCTTGTAAAGCGTCTGCAGCGCCTGATCGGAGTCCCTGTTGAGGTCTGCTTCTGTTGCCGCGTAAGCCGGAGCAGTCACGCCGACCGTTGTCAGCGCTGCCGTCGCAAGCATCGTCGCCATTAGGGCGTTTCGGATGTTCATCATTTTTGAGGTCCTGTCCTTTAGGAATTGCGGTCACGAACGGATTCAATCCGCGAATTTCGCAAATGTAACCGGATGCGGCCCGGCCGCTCAGCTTCGGAATCTACTCAAGGCGCTTTTAGTTTGGGTCACCTCGGAACGGCGTGCGACTCGACCAGCCACAACTGCTGGTCGACACCCCGCGAAATTTCGGTAAACAGGTCCGCGGTAGAAACGTCGCCAAAGTCTGCAGCCAGATCGCTTGCCTCGCGAACCGACTGCCCGAAGGCGGCGAGTGTCCCGGCGACGGCAAAGACGTGCTCCTGCTCGTCTGCAACCTCGACCGAATAGGGCACGAGGAAGGAACGCTTTACCGCCAATTGAATGGTGCCCTGAGCGACTCCGCCCAATCCGCGGGCGCGTTCTGCAATCAAATCGGAGTAGTTTCCGGCTTCCGCCGATACCTTGTCGAACAACTCGTGGATGGCGATGAAGTTCGGACCTTGCACATTCCAGTGGGCCTGCTTTACCTGTGCCTGCAAGTCGATCGCAGCCGCCAGGTGCTTATTCAAAAGCTCGACGGATTGCGCCCGGATGTTTTCGGACAACGTATTGCGTGTCGGATGCATTGTTGGATCTCCAATTGTGACGGCGGTGGGATTCAGATCGTTGTCGTGGGCGCTTTCCCCGGATGAGGCGCCCATCGGATCACAGCCGCTGACGCTCCCGCGGACGGATCGCGGGCGTTCGAGGCCCCAGCCGTGGGGGAATTTTGCCTCCGAAACGCTCCCTCGCGCCAAGCTGCCGGGATCTCGGGCACGTTCGACGACAGATCGGAACCGTCCGCCTGCATCGCCGAAACCGCGTCGAACAGCGCGTACGTCGCGATAAAATTCAGACCCGCGCGGACGTTCTCATGCAACAGCTGCAGCTGGGCTTGCCGATCGATCGTTGCCGCCAGGTTCAGAAGGTCGGCGACCTGCGCTTGGGTGCTCTCGGGCAAGGCACGGCTTGTCGACCGCATTTTGTATCTCCGATTGTCTTAGCAGCCGCAGAGGTACGCCGCAAAGTGTGCGGTCCGATCAAGCGCTTGCCGATCGCGACGCTATCCACGCGGGATTGCCGGGGGCAGCTTCGGAATCTACTCATATTGGGGCTTTTGACCTTCGCGAGCATCGCCCGAGTTGGGGCGGAGTGATAACCTCGACCCGAGCTTCCGGTTTGGAGGCGATCGTTTGAGACATCACCAATGCCAAAGAGCCTTCCGCACCGGGTTAAAACGGCCCGCGCGAGATCGAACCCGCCGCCGACACGTCGTGCCCGCTACACGCCTGGGGACTTTGCGGTTGTCGCAATAGGGGCCTCAGCCGGCGGCCTTGATGCTTACCGGAAATTCCTCAGCGCACTGCCGGCCGATACCGGCATGGCGTTCATCCTGGTCCAGCACCTCGATCCGAACCACGAAAGCATGATGGTGGAGCTGCTGTCCGGCAGCACCACGATGGTCGTGCTGCAGGCGACCGATGGAACGCCGATCGAGCGCGATCATGTTTACGTCATTCCCCCGGGAGTCTATCTCTCGGTCGGGAACGGGGCGTTGTGCGTTTCCCAGCCCAAGGCGCGCCATGGCGCACGGTTGCCTTTCGACTACCTCTTGCACACGCTGGGCGACGAATACGGCAAGCGTGCCGTGTGTGTGGTTCTCTCGGGAACGGGAGGTGACGGCAGTGCCGGTCTCAAATCCGTGAAGGCGAATGGCGGACTCGTTATCGTGCAGGATCCGGCCGATGCCGGTTACGACGGCATGCCGAGGAGCGCTATTGCGACGGGGGAGGCCGACCTCGTACTCGCAATCGACAACATTCCCGCTGCTCTGGCCGACTATGGCCGGCAGATCGCGCCCGCCCGCGGGCGTTTCAGTCAGCAGGTGAGCGCCGGTTCGAGTGACAGGCTTTCCGAGGTCATCGCGCTGTTACGCAGCAAGACGGCCCACGATTTCACGCTCTACAAGCCCGGCACGCTGCAGCGACGGATCGAACGGCGCATGTCGATGACGGCCGGTGGGGTGGGCGATATCGGCCGCTATCTCGAATTGCTGAGAACCGACGCAATCGAGCTGGACCATCTTGCCAAGGACCTGCTCATAAACGTCACCAGTTTCTTCCGCGATCCGAAGGTGTTCGATCTCTTGGCGCAGAAGATCGTTCCCGGCCTCATCCATGGCCACCCGCAGGATCGCCCCTTACGCATCTGGGTTGCGGGCTGCAGTTCGGGCGAGGAAACCTATTCCGTCGCCATCCTTTTTCGCGAGCAGATTGCTGCGGCCAAACGCGACATCAAGCTGCAGATTTTCGCTTCCGATATCGACCCGGATGCCGTTGCCAGCGCCCGCGAAGCGCTCTACCCGGCGACCATCGCCGCAGATGTCTCGCAGGAACGGCTGGCCCGCTTCTTCGTGAAAGAAGGCCGCAATTTCAGGGTGTCGCCCGAGTTGCGGGCGTCCGTGGTCTTTACCGTACAGGACGTGCTGGCCGATCCGCCGTTCTCGCGTCTCGACATGGTTTCATGCCGCAATCTGCTCATCTATTTGAGTCCCGACGCGCAGAATCGCGCCATATCGCGATTCCACTTCGCACTACGCGACGGCGGTATACTTCTTCTGGGCACCTCGGAGACCGTCGGCAGCGAGAACAGCCATTTCGAGCTCATCTCCAAGTTGGAACGCGTCTACCGGCATCTCGGGCACAGCCTGCCGGGCGACCTCGACTATTCGCTGGGTGCCGGCACCGGCGCACGCGTCACCGAGCGTCCGCGGCAAATCCCGGCACCGTCACGACAGGTCGCGATCGCCGAACTTTGCCGACGGCTGGTGCTGGAGGCGTATGCGCCTGCCGCGGTGCTGATTAACGAGAGGCTCGAATGCCTCTATTCCACGGGGCCGGTGGATCGATACCTGCGCTTGGCGCCGGGATTCCCCACGCACGATCTCCTTGCCATGGCGCGTGCCGACATGCGCCCGAAGCTGCGTGCGGCAATCCAGCGGGCCGGCAAGGAGAATACGCGCGTTGTCGTGGCCGGCGGGCTTGTCAACGACAAGCCCGACGCACCGTCGTTCGACATCGCCGTGCAGCCGGTTCTGAGCGACGGGGTGAAACTACTGCTGATCTGTTTTGTCGACGAGCCCAGCGACAAACGTAAGCAGGTTGCACCGGTCCCTGCCGGAGACGTTTCCCGGGTCGCCGAACTGGAACACGAACTCCAAACCGCGAGAAAGGAGCTTGAAAGCGCCATCCGCAATCTGGAGCTTTCGAGCGAGGAGCAGAGCGCGATCAACGAAGAAGCCTTGTCCGTCAACGAGGAGTTTCAATCGACCAACGAAGAGTTGCTGGCATCCAAAGAGGAACTGCAGTCGCTTAACGAGGAACTGACCGCGTTGAACACCCAGCTCCACGAAACACTGGAACTGCAACGTACGACTTCCGACGACCTGCAGAATGTTCTTTTCAGCACAAACGTGGCGACGCTTTTTTTGGATACGGATCTCAACATCCGCTTCTTCACGCCGGCCACCAAGCTTCTGTTCCGCGTTCTTCCCGGAGATATCGGG
>Ga0187810_10000264_pt1 | contig 22401 bp, 22 predicted proteins | sample NC_wetland_sal_i_9_FD_132963 | JGI IMG/M metagenome (GOLD analysis project Ga0187810, IMG submission 132963) | Wetland sediment microbial communities from Neuse River Estuary, North Carolina, USA - ASW_5 | ecosystem: Environmental > Aquatic > Freshwater > Wetlands > Sediment | place: USA: North...
CAAGGGTACGCCTGCCCTCCATTGACCGGTGCGGGGGTGTGACAAACCGACATTTCGCTTGACCTTGCGGGGCCTCGCGCCTATCTACCGATTCAGCGGCTGGCACTCCCGACGTGTGAGTGCTGCCACCCTGTCCCAAGACCCGGGAAGACGAATTCAAGGCCTTGTAATCACTAAACAAATTGAGGAGACTGTCCCCAATGAAATTCCGTCCGTTAGGCGACCGCGTGGTCGTCCGCCGTGTCAAGGAAGATCAGAAAACCGCCGGCGGCATCATCATCCCCGATACCGCTCAGGAGAAGCCGCAGGAGGGCGAAATCATCGCCGTCGGCCCCGGCGCCCTGGACGATAACGGCAAGCGCGTCCCCCCCGAAGTGAAGCCGGGCGATTTCGTGCTGTTCGGCAAGTGGAGCGGCACCGAAGTCAAGATCGACGGCGAAGAACTCCTGATCATGAAGGAGTCCGACATCATGGGCATTGTCGAGGGCCGTAAAGCCCCCGGTAAAAAAGCCGCTTAAGGCGCCCCAACCGAATTCAGGAGAACAAAACAATGGCTGCTAAAGACGTAAGATTCGGCGCCGATGCCCGCGAGCGGATGCTCCGTGGCGTCGATATTCTCGCCGATGCCGTGAAAGTGACCCTCGGCCCCAAGGGCCGCAATGTCGTGATCGACAAAAGCTTCGGCGCCCCGCGCTCGACCAAGGACGGCGTGACCGTGGCGAAAGAGATCGAGCTTTTCGACAAGTTCGAGAACATGGGCGCCCAGATGGTGCGCGAAGTCGCCTCCAAGACCAATGACGCGGCCGGCGACGGCACAACCACGGCGACCGTGCTGGCCCAGGCGATCGTGCGCGAAGGCTCCAAGTCGGTCGCGGCCGGCATGAACCCGATGGACCTCAAGCGCGGCGTCGAGAAGGCCGTGGAAGCGGTCGTCGCGGACCTCAAGAAGCGCTCCAAGAAGATCAAGTCGAACGAGGAAATCGCTCAGGTCGGCACCATTTCGGCCAACGGCGACAAGGCCGTCGGCACCATGATCGCCGAAGCGATGGCCAAGGTCGGCAACGAAGGCGTCATCACGGTTGAAGAAGCCAAGAGCCTCGACACGGAACTCGAAGTCGTCGAAGGCATGCAGTTCGACCGCGGCTACATCTCCCCATACTTCGTCACCAACGCCGAAAAGATGGTGGCAGAGCTGGAAGAGCCCTACATCCTCATCCACGAGAAGAAGCTGGGGTCCCTCAAGGACCTGTTGCCGATCCTCGAATCCATCGTGCAGTCCGGCCGTCCGCTCCTCATCATCGCCGAGGAAGTGGAAGGCGAGGCGCTGGCCACCCTCGTGGTCAACAAGCTGCGCGGCGGGCTCAAGGTTGCGGCCGTGAAGGCCCCGGGCTTCGGCGATCGCCGCAAGGCCATGCTGGAAGACATCGCCATCGTCACCGGCGGGCAGGTCATCAGCGAAGACCTCGGCATCAAGCTCGAGAACGTGAAGCTCACCATGCTGGGCACCGCCAAGAAGGTGCGCATCACCAAGGACGACACCACGATCATCGACGGCGCCGGCCAGAAGAAGGACATCACCGCCCGCGTCGCGCAGATCAAGGCGCAGATCGAAGAGACCACCTCCGACTACGACAAGGAAAAGCTGCAGGAACGTCTGGCGAAGCTCGCCGGCGGCGTTGCGGTCATCCGCGTCGGCGGTGCGACCGAAGTGGAAGTGAAAGAGAAGAAGGATCGCGTCGACGATTCGCTCAACGCCACCAAGGCGGCGGTTGAGGAAGGCATCATTCCCGGCGGCGGCGCGGCGCTTCTTTATGCCACGCGGGCGTTGGCGAACCTCACCGGCGAGAACGACGACCAGAACGTCGGCATCGCGATCGTGCGCAAGGCGCTGCAGTCGCCGATCCGCCAGATCGTCGAGAACTCGGGCGTGGAAGCCTCCATCGTCGTCGGCAAGCTGCTCGACCAGAAGTCGGTAAACTACGGCTATAACGCGCAGACCGAAGAGTATGTCGATCTGATCGAAGCGGGCATCGTCGACCCGACCAAGGTCGTGCGTATTGCGCTTCAGAACGCCTCGTCGGTTGCGGCGCTCTTGATCACCACCGAAGCGATGGTCGCCGACCGTCCGAAGAAGGACGCGCCTCCCGCGATGCCGGGCGGCGGTATGGGCGGCATGGGCGACATGGACTATTAAGCCCGTCGCTTGTTCTGAAAATGCGGAAAGTCCCGGAGGAAACTCCGGGGCTTTTTCGTTGTTGAAACGGCCACGGGCAACGGCAGCAACATGCGCGAATGGCACGTCGCCGTCCCGGGCAACGGCGGCGTCTGTACGGTCTTCATCGGCTTCGACAACACGCTCAGCGAAGCCGACGCTAAGACCATTGCGACGTCACTGAAGAAGCACTGAACGCGAAAAAGCCCGGAGGAAAACTCCGGGCCTTTCTTCCGTCGCAATTCGCACCAAACGGAACTACTTCGCGTTCGCAGCGGCGGCCGTCAGATCGGAAGAGCCGATGTCCTTCACTGCCTGCGACACGGCGCCGGCACGGCACTTCTCGACCTTCGCCGCCAGTATCTCCGACGGAGGACCAACGCGGCAGACCACATCGGCGGCGACGTTGATACGCGACAGCAGGGCGGCGGCGGCCTGCTGATCGCCGGGGGCGGGAACGTCGTATTTCAGCCCGACCTGCTTCAAGACCGTGTCATTGCCGAACACGGGTGCGAAGCCCCTGATAAGGACGGTTGTACTCTCGGCGCTTGCGGCCTGGACAAGAGCGGCTGCGATCACCGTGACAACTGCAAATGCTCTCTTCATCACTGAACTCCAACACAACGATGGACCTGCGGCCCGATCGCCGCGGCTTTGGATCATCGGCACCAATCACGGCACAAATCCGGCGGGCGCGTGTTCAATCGCGCCACGTTTCTGCGGCAATACGTGCAATATGCCAGTGGTCACTGCGGGCCGGTCTATTCCGTTGCCGCCGGTTCCGGCTTCAGATACGGCTCCACTTTGCCCTTAAGCTTGATGGTCATGGGATTGCCGTAGCGGTCGACGCTGCGTCCCGCGACCACGCGGATCCAGCCTTCGCTGATGCAGTACTCTTCCACGTTGGTCTTTTCGGCACCGTTGAACTTGATGCCGACGCCGGCTTCGAGCAACACCTCGTCGTAGAACGGACTCTTCGGGTCGGTTGAGAGGCGGTCGGGCAATTGCGTGCTCATCATGGCACCGTATCGGGGTTGCTGCCCCTGCTGATACGGCATCGCGGGACGTCTGCCAACCGGCCGCTGAGGCAACGGGCGGTGGAAACGCAAGGGCGGCGGTTAAGACCTTTTGTCTCTGCTGCGGGCCCCGCGTCCGGGCTAGACTGAAGCGCTCGTCTGCCGGGGGGATTGGATGGAGCGCGTAACACGGCCCGAAAGCGGGGCGGAACTGGCGCGGTTTTTCCAACGCATTTTCGCGGCTTTAATCGACCTGTTCCTGCTGATGATGATTTTCATCTTCGGGGTCGTCGGTTATCTTGGTTGGTTCGCGCCCGAGGCGCTGCTGGCGCAGACCGCCATCACGCTGGCGTATTTCTCGATCTTCAACAGCGGCCTCGTCGGCGGCGGCACCATCGGCAAACACCTGATGGGCGTGCGCGTGGTCAACCGCGCGGGCGATACGATCGGCTTCGGGCGCAGCGTATGGCGCAGCGCGTTCGACATGATCCCTTCGGCGGCCGCCGCTTATCTGCCGCTCGCCATGCCCAATTCCGACATCCCCATCGCCGCAATCGGCGCGGCGGTCGGCGGCGGCTTCGCGCTGACGAACCTGTATCTCTATTGCTTCAATTGGGAAACGCGCCAGATATTGCACGATCTCGCGGCCGGCACCTTCGTCGTGCAGGCGGAAACCTGCGACCGCCCGTTCCCCGAGCGCACGCGCTGGGGCCATGTCGCATTCGCCATCGTGCTGATCGCCGCCTCCGCCTATGTCGGCACTAAAGTCCGGGATTTCCAAGAAGCGGTGCAAGGCCGTCCGCTCTGCGTCGAGCCGATCAAAGCGGCGGTGCAGACGCTGCCTTTCGTCGACCGCGTTCTGGTCGATCGTAACCCGTGGTCGCCCGAGGCGCAGACCGACGTCGAACACCGGACCCTGTGGGTGTTCGTGCGCGACGACCGGCCGGCTATCGAGGCGCGCGAGGTGGCGCGCAAGACGCTGGGCGCCTGCCCGGCGATGCGCGACGACCAAAGGCTCACGGTCATGGTGATTCCGCCGCACCGGGGCTACAGCATGATCCCGATTCTCCGCAACTTCCCGGCTACCGTGAAGGAATGGCGCGACAGCTTCGCCTTCGAAGCGAGCGCAAAGCGGCAGGAGGGCTCCTGTGGCATCGTGTCGGCGGTCGCCTCGATTCCGTATGCGAGCCGCGTCTCGGTCCGCGATTTCTATACAGCCCTGGAAGACAAGTCCGTTCACGTGAAGCGCATCGACATCTCGGTGTCGTCGTCACAGGTGAAGTTGAACGACGCGGCGCGCGAGGCCGTGCGCAAAGCGCTCGCCGCCTGCCCCGCCATGGACGATGCGACGATCCTGAACGTCGTGGTCACACCGGCGGCGGGGCCGCGGCCGGAGGAATACCCCGGCACCGCACAGGAATGGCGGACAAGCCTTGCCTCCGAAGCGGCCCACAAGAACGACGCGCCCCGGCCCGCATCGATCCAGCGCCGCTGGCGCCGGCCCGGCGGGAACTTCGTGCTGCCTCAACCGGACGGACAAGGACGATAATCGAACCGCCGCGCTGCCGAGGCGCGCCGCGAAAACGAACGTGGCTTTCCGCGATTAGGTCGCGCCGATCTTCGTTGCGCGTTCATCTCGAACCACACACAATACGCCGGGGGGCGGGTATTCCACCCGTGTTTGCACCCACGGAGGAAACAATAATGAAGCATTCCGCATTGTTGATGGCGGCGGTCGCGATCGTGCTTGGCGCGGCGATGCCCGCGACGGCGGGCGGCGGCTGGGATTCGCACGCAGACCGCGACCACCACGGCAGCCGCGACCATCATGGCGACGCGGATCGCGGCGGCGGCCCCGGCGGCGATTGGGTTCCGCTCGGCCGTCAAACTTTCCAGGGCGGCGACGATCGCGACACCACGTCGGCCGGATGGGCCGGGCGTCACGTCGATCGCATCGCGTTGCGTCCGCTCGAATCCGACGTCCGCTGCAATCGCGTGGACGCGCATTTCGACAACGGCCAAAGCGCCAGATTGGACAAGAACCGCGTCCTGCAGCAGAACGAAATGAACGTCTATGACCTGCCGGGCGACGTGCACAATCTCGACAGTCTCTACATGCGCTGCCACGCGATCGGCAACGGACTGGTGACCGTCGAAATTTTCGCCCACAAATAGGACTTGCGAACCGGACAGGGCGGCCGCGGCGCGATCCGGGGCCGCCATTTCATTTGGGTGCGATACCAAAGAGCTTTCACGGCGGCCGACAGTTGCCGGGGGAGCGCACCGGGCGTCCCGTCAATGCGATGCAGAGTCGTTATCGAGTGGATCGGACGTAACACGAACGAATTGGCCACCGTCGATTTACCCCCAACAAAGCCCGGGCTATTGTTTTGCAGCGTGCGGAGTCGGCGCGCGACACATCTATAAGGGAGTGAACAATGCGAATGAAAGCGCTCTTGGGGGGCGCCGGTATTGCCGCGCTTTTGTTGATGGGCAGTGCGGTGACAACCGGCACGCCTGCTCGGGCCCAACGCTGGGAGGACTGCCGCGCCCGGATCGACCACGCGCAGGCGCGGCTCGATCACGCCATCGACCGCTGGGGCCGGCACAGCGATGCGGCACGCAATGCGCGCCACGATCTCGAACGAATTCGCGACTAGTGCCGCAGCCACAACCATGATCGCTGGGACCGGCACAACCACGGCTACTACCACGACCACTACTAGACGCCGCCAAGCGGAAAGGCCCGGAAGCAATTCCGGGCCTTCTTCATTTTTCGAAGGTGCAAGGCAATCTTCCGGGAAGGCCCCGGTCGGGAGCGCACTGCGCGCCTCACACGGCCGCGGCGGACGAACTTCGAAACCGCAACGCTACAGCGGCTTGTGCAGGGAGATATTCAGCATCGGCCCGCTGCCCGGCTGCAACGCGACATGATCAAGTTGAGAATCCGGCCGCGCACTGCGGAAGACGTAATCCGTGGTCGACGCGCCATAGAGGCCGTTGACGCTGAGATCGAGCTGGTAGGGACCCGGCGTGAAAGACAGAAACGCGCCAAGCGAAGCGCCCGCGCCGGTCGTGCTGATCTGGCGAACCTGATAGGCGGTGCGGGTGCCCGTGAAATCGCCGGTGAGCCCGAGGCGCAGGCGTTTATCGACCAGCGCGTGGGCAAGGCGCAGGGCGTATTTCCGCGGCACCTCGCCGGACGCGGCACGCTGCGTGCCCGTGACCGGATCGACCACCCTCGAATCCCGCCATTGGGCATTGGAGGTGAGGTCGGTGTGCGCCAAGCCGATCCCGTCGAGCGGAACGGTCAACGCCACCGAAACGTCGTCGCGATGGAGGAGAGGCGTAGAGGCGGGCGTCTGCGCACCGGTCTGGCTTTCCGCCAACTCGGTGGCGGTGCCGCTGCGCGAGACGGTATAGCTGGCGGAGAGTTTGGCCGCGCCATAACCCTGCTCGAAACGCGTCTCAAGCTGCCAGGCGTGGTCGGGCTGGAGCGCCGGCGCGTTGGACGGTTGGCCCGTGCTGTAACTTGCGAAGGCCGCCGTGTCGTAAGGCGAGATCGTGTGCTCGAACTTGGTCGTGAGGCTCGCGTTTTTCCACGGTGTCAGGCCGACGCTGACGTTCGGATCGACGGAACGGTAGCTGCTCGAACGGGATTGCCCGTCGCGCCAGGACACGTCGGAGGTGCGGGCGGCGGCGCCACCCTCCACCTCGATCTGCGGCAGGACTTGCCATTCGAGGCGTGCGGACAGCGCATGGTCCTGCGTTCCGACCACCGGGTTCACCTTCCTCGCATCGGAGATGTCCTGGGACAGAGTGCTCGAGTGCTCTCCGCCGACGACGAGTTCGGCACCCTCGACCGGCACGGTGAGGTTCACGTTTCCGGTCTGATTTTCCGAACGGACCAGATGATCGCCCGCACCATCACGGGACGTGCCGTCCGGCGCCTTGTAATCGAAGGTTAGCTCGTGTCCGCCGGTGGCGGAAAAGCTGCTGCCCAAAGGCCCCTTCACCTGCGCATCGACCTGAGCCTTGTCCTTGTGCCAGAAGCCGCCATTGGCCTGATCGCCCCCGACGCTCGCGGTGGCCTGGGCGTTCATGGTGGCGCTGGGCAGGTTCAGGTTTAGCGCAGCGCCGCTGGAAAGATCGCTCGGGGCCGGACTGGAGAGCTTGAGGGCGGCGACACCGTCCTTGAGCACGACGATTTGCTCCGCCCGCGCCGCGACCAGCGCGGTACAGGCGAACGTCGCTACGGCGGCCAATAGCCGCGATGGAACAAGCGTGCTCATGCTTCAGCCACGATAACCCAGCCCAAGCCTATTGCTGCGTTGAAAAATCGACATGTCGGGGACCACCATAGCCCCGATATTCGTCAAGAAAGTTGACATTCGGGCAGTCGCTGGAAGATGGTCCGGACGCTTTTGCCAGGGAACCATGCCGTGTCTGCGCCAGCCTCCGCCAATCAAATAATCGTCACCCTGCCGGACGGCAAGACGATGACGTTTCCGCGCGGAGTGACCGGCGGTGACATTGCCAAGGCCATCGGACCCGGCCTCGCCAAAGCGGCGCTGATCCTGATCGTCGACGGCGAGCAATGGGACCTGTTCCGCCCCATCGAGCACGACGTCCAGATCCGCATCATCACCAAGAAGGACCCGGAGTCGCTGGAGCTGATCCGCCACGATGCCTCGCACGTCCTGGCCATGGCGGTGCAGGCGCTCTATCCCGGCACCCAGGTGACCATCGGCCCGTCGATCGACGACGGCTTCTATTACGACTTCGCCCGCGACGAGCCGTTCACGCCCGAGGACCTGCCCAAGATCGAAGCCAAGATGCACGAGATCGTGAAGGCGGACCTGCCGACGAGGCGCGAAGTCTGGCCGCGCGACAAGGCCATCGAGCACTTCAAGTCCATCGGCGAGAACTACAAGGCCGAGCTGATCGAATCCATTCCGGCCGGCGAAGACGTCTCGATTTATTGGCACGGCGACTGGCACGACCTCTGCCGCGGCCCGCATTTTTCCTCCACCGGCAAGATCGGCGACGCCTTCAAGCTGACCAAGATCGCCGGCGCCTATTGGCGTGGCGACGCCAAGAAGGCGCAACTGCAGCGCATCTACGGCACCGCCTGGCGCGATCAGAAGGAACTGGCCGAGCACTTGCACCGGCTGGAAGAAGCCGAGAAGCGCGATCACCGGCGCATCGGCAAGGAGATGGAGCTTTTCACCTTCTCGCCCGATGTCGGCGCGGGACTGCCCTTGTGGATGCCGAACGGCATGGTGATCCGCCAGGAGCTGGAATTCCTCGCCCTCCAGGAAGAGCGCAAGGACGGCTATGTCCGCGTGGCGACGCCGCACATCACCAAGGAGACGCTGTATCTGCGCTCCCGCCACCTGCCCTACTACAAAGACACCATGTACTCGCCGCTCGATATCGACGGCGAGAACTACTACCTGCGGCCGATGAACTGCCCGCACCACCACATGATTTTCCTGGCGACGCGCCATTCCTATCGCGAGATGCCGCTGCGCATCGCCGAATACGGCCAGGATTACCGCTATGAAGCCTCCGGCGGCCTCACCGGCTTGATGCGCGTGCGCGGTTTCTGCATGAACGACGCCCACATCTATTGCCGCTTCGACCAGGCCAAGGACGAGTTCATCAAGGTCATGCACCTGCATGCGCGCTACTACGACCTGATGGGCATCAAGGACTATTACATGCGGCTGTCGCTGCCGGACCTCGACAAGCTCGACAAGTACGTCGACCAGCCCGAGAAGTGGATGGCCGCGCTCGACATCATCCGCGAGGCGATGGTCGAATCCGGCTACCCCTTCAAAGAGGTCAAGGGAGAAGCGGCGTTCTACGGCCCCAAGATCGACTTCGAGATCAAGAGCGTGATCGGGACGGAGTACACCATCTCCACCAACCAGCTCGACTTCCTGGCCACCCAGACCTTCGGGCTCAGCTATGTCGGCGAAGACGGCACCGACCAGCCGGTCTATGTCATCCACCGCGCCCCGCTCGGCACCCACGAGCGCTTCACCGCCTTCCTGATCGAGCACTATGCCGGGGCCTTCCCGACCTGGCTGGCCCCGGTCCAGGCCAGAATCATTCCAATAAGCGAGAAGGTGAACGACTACGCCCAGAAGGTGCGCCAAGCCCTGTTCGAGACTCCTGTCACAAACGGCACGGCAGGGTTGCGGGTGGACGTCGATTTCTCGTCCGAACGGATGCAGAAAAAGATCCGCGAGGCCCAACTCCAGAAAATCCCCTACATGCTGGTGGTCGGCGAGCGCGAGGCCGCCGAGGGCAACGTGGCCGTCCGGCTCCGGTCGGGCAAGGATTTGGGCCCGATGCCGCTGGAAAGCTTCATTTCGCGGATCAAGGGAGAAGCGGAATCCCGCAAAGATGTGCCCGAATAACCCTTGCGTAACGGTGTGCTTTTCATATTCTTAATGTGAAAGCGGCCCCCACGGCCGGCTTTGGAGGATTTGCCCTGCGCTCATAAACGAACCACGTTTCGCGAGGCAGGCAAAACCCTCGCGAAACGGCTGGTCGCGCGTGGGCGTAACAAGAGGAGAGAGTCATAGTCCCCAGACGTTTCGCATCGCAGGCGCCCGCGCCGGCAAAAGACGGTCCTCGCATCAACGAGGAAATCTTTTCAAAGACCATCCTGCTCATCGGTGACGACGGCCACAAATACGGCGAGATCGGCACCGAGGAAGGCCGCGCCATCGCGGAGGAGAAAGGCCTCGACTTGGTTGAGGTCTCTCCCGACGCCAAGCCGCCGGTCGTCAAGCTGATGGACTACGGCAAATTCAAATACGAACAGCAGAAGAAGGCGGCCGAAGCCCGCAAGAAGCAGAAGGTCATCGAGATCAAAGAGATCAAGATGCGCCCCACCATCGACGATCACGACTACGACGTGAAGATGAAGGCGATGCGCCGCTTCTTCGACGACGGCGACAAGGTGAAGATCACGCTGCGCTTCCGCGGCCGCGAGATGGCGCACCAGCACCTCGGCATGGAACTGCTCAACCGCATCACGAAGGATACCGAGACCTTCGCCAAGATGGAGCAGTGGCCCAAGGTCGAAGGCCGCCAGATGATGATGGTGCTGGCACCGAGGTAGAAAGTGCCGGCGCCGGATGGCCGGGTCGAGCCCGGCCATTGAAAAAACAAAACCCTCGAGCACCGCTCGAGGGTTTTGCCTATCCCCCCTTGAACTTGGCATTCTTGTTTACAGGAAGCGCGACCCCATCCGCACCGCCGTATTGCCGATGTCCTGCAGCGGCCCCAACGGCTGGATCGAATCGTGCGTATCTTCGATGCGCGGACGCCCGCTCATCAGCTTGTAGGCGACATGGCCGTCCTGCATCAGCAGCACCACTTCCGCAGACCAGCCGGTATCGACTTCCTGCCGCTCGAACCCGAGCAGATCGAGGAAAAGGTTGCCCATGCGCTGCGACTCGACGTGTTGCGGATGGAAAACGAACGCCGAGCAGCGGTCTTGCGACTCGATGCAGGCCTGAACCGGCGGCGCCAGATGGTCGAACGACATGGTGTTGCGCGGCATGAAGCGTTCGATCACGCCAAGGTAGCTGAGAATCTCGACATTCGGCGTGGTCGCCGTGTCGAAACCCAGGCGCGGCAAGTCGGAAAGACGCGTCGCACCCGGTACAACGTCCGTGTACGCCGCTTGCACCTGCTCATAAGTCTGAAAATTCGTGGACGCGGCTTTCGTTTCGTGCGGTAGCAGCCCAAGTCCGCCGCAACCGACGAGCGACAACATGAAAGTCGCGCTCACGAACGTCTTGAGACCGCGGCCTGAGCCGCTGCTTGCCCCACTATCCATTCCCCACCAGCCCCCATAGGCCTTAAGATTTTCTTTACGAAGACGGTATCGAAAAAATGGGCATTTGGGAAGCGGTATGGCGAAATCGTGGCAAACTTCCTCGCCATTTTGGTTAGCGCAGAACGTCGCTGTTGCCCCCGCTCAGAACGATCGCGGCCGTTTCGCCATTCAACTTAAAACTATTCGAGATCAGCACCGCCAATGCTGCAGCGCCGCTAGGTTCGACCACCAATTTCAACGCATGTGCGGCATACGAGACTGCTTCTGACAAATTACTGTCATCTATCGCCAACGCTTTGGTTAACAGCCGTTGTGCGATTGCGAATGGAATCGCACCGGGGACGGGCGCCATCAGCGCGTCCGCGATCGATAATTTCCCGCCCGGTGCGGAAACGCGGGCGCCCGCCGCCAGGGACCGCCGCATGCCGTCGAAATTCTCCGGCTCGACACTACAAATACGCGTCCGCGGGCTGAGGTGCGACACCGCCGTCGCAATGCCGCCGATCAAGCCTCCGCCGCTGCACGGGGCGAGCACCCAATCGAGTGCGACACTTTCGGCGGCCGCCGTACGCGCGATCTCCAGACCGATTGTGCCCTGCCCTGCGACAACGAAAAAATCGTCGAAGGGACGAATCAGCGTCGCGCGCCGTTCGGCGCAAAGGCGCGAGGCGATCGCCTCGCGGTCGTCCTTGACGCGATCGTAAAAGACAACCTCGGCGCCTCGTGCGCGTGTGCCCTCGATCTTCGCCGCCGGTGCGTCGTGCGGCATCACGATCAGCGCCGGGATCGACAACAGCCTCGCCGCCTCGGCCACACCTTGAGCGTGGTTGCCCGACGAGAATGCGACCACGCCGTTGCCGCGCTCGCCCGGCGCAATCCGGCTGATCCGGTTGAAGGCGCCCCGGAACTTGAACGAGCCCGTCCGCTGCAGGCTCTCCAGCTTGAGCAGGACTCGCCCGCCCACCCGCGCGTTCAGATCGTGATTCTCGATCAGCGGCGTTTCCACGGCATAGGGCGCAATCGCCGCGGCCGCGGATTCGATGTCGGCAACCGTGGGGACGTTGGTCATAAGGGCTGCCACTGTCCGGTCATAACTTTGGAGTTGATCCTACCCTCCCCTTGAGAGAGGGTCGAACGATTGAGCGCGGCGAAATCGTTCGGGGAGGGGTATGTCGCGGCGCGGATCACGGCATCCCCCTCCCCGAAAAGTCACTTCGCTTCGCTCGTAATTTTTCGACCCTCCCTCAAGGGAAGGGTAAAGAAGAACCCGAATGTCCAAACTCAGATTTGTCTGCACCCTACTTGTCTTCGCCGTCTGCGCCATCCCCGCGACGGCCGCGGCCCCGAACGTTCTTGCGACACTCAAGCCGGTTCATTCCCTGGTCGCCTCGGTGATGCAGGGCGTGGGCGAGCCCGAACTTTTGATCGGCGGGGCGCTGTCGGAACACTCCTACGAGCTCAAGCCTTCGGATGCCCGCAAGATCAAGGACGCCGCCCTGATTTTCGAAATCGGCCCAGACATGGAGACCTATCTGATCGCCCCGCTTTCGGCGCTCGGCGGGCGCGTGGTGGTTCTGGAACGGGCACCGGGCGTCAGGCTCCAACAGGCACGGCGAGGCGGCCTGTGGGGCGCAGACGAAGACCGGCACGGCCCGACCGATCCGCATATCTGGCTCGATCCGCAAAATGCCGTGGCGATGACCCATGCCATTGCGGCCGCGCTCGCCCGTCAGGACCCTTCCAACGCCGCCGCCTACCGCCGCAACGAGGCCGCGACGGTCGTGACGCTGCAGGCACTCGATCACGAACTGAGCGCCAAGCTCGCCCCCATCCGGCAGCAGCCCTACCTCGTCTTCCACGATGCCTATCACTACTTCGAGGCGCGCTACGGACTGCATCCCGTCGGTGCGGTCACGGTGTCGCCCGAGCGGCCGGTCGGCGCGCGCCGGGTGGCGGAACTGCACGAAGCGGTAATGGCCGGCCGCGTGGTCTGCCTGTTCCGGGAGCCACAGTTCCCGCCCAAACTGATCGAGACGCTGGACGAGAACACGCGCGCCCGCATCGGCGTGCTGGACCCCCTCGGTGCGGAGCTTCAACCCGGACCCGGACTCTACCCCCGGCTGATGCGTGATCTGGCACAGGCCCTGACCGGCTGCCTCGGCAGAAAACGTTAGCCACGTCCGGCGGGCGAGGCTATGGTCGCCGCGCCTGTTCGCTTGAGGGGATAGGCCACCCACCGTTCCGGACAGCGTCCGATGATGAAGATCTTCATGCCGCTGAACGGCGGCCTCAGAATTGTTCCCGACGCGGACACGGCCTCTGTGCCGCACGAAGCGTTGTGGATCGACTTGATCGATCCCAGTCCCGAAGAACGCCAGGCGGTCAACAACGCGCTGGGCGTCGACCTTCCGACCCGCGCCGACATGGAAGAGATCGAGGTTTCGAGCCGGCTCTATGCGGAGAACGGCGCCCTCTACATGACCGCCCTGGTGCTGGCCAACAGCGGCACGGAAAACCCGGTGGCGGGCGTGGTGACCTTCGCCCTGATCCGCAACACGCTGGTGACGATCCGCTACGCCGAGCCGCAGCCCTTCCGCACCTTCGAGGCGCGCTGCCGCCGCGGCACCGTGCCGGCCACCAAGGCGGAAAACGTGCTGCTCGACCTCCTCGACGTGATCGTGGACCGCCTCGCCGACATCCAGGAACGGGCCAGCGTCGAGATCGAGGGCATCAGCCGGGAAATCTTCGACCCGGACAACAGCCAACACCCCATCACCTCGCGCGAATTCCAGGATGTGCTGCGGGCGCTGGGCCGCAAGCACGACTTGTCCGGCAAGATCCGCGAAAGCCTTCTCACCCTGGCGCGCGTACTGGCCTTCCTCGCACAGGCGATGGACACCAGCCCCAACAAGGACGTGCTGCCCCACGTCAAGACCCTGACCCGCGACGTGCAATCGCTTCAGGACCATCTCGGCTATCTCGCCAGCAAGCTCTCCTATCTGCTCGACGCCACGCTCGGCCTTATCAACATCGACCAGAACAACATCATCAAAATCATGTCCGTCGCCGCGATGGTGTTCCTGCCGCCGACCCTCATCGCCTCCATCTACGGCATGAACTTCACCGTGCTGCCCGAGAAGGACTGGACCTTCGGCTATCCGCTTTCGCTGGTGATGATGTTCCTCTCGGCGGTGCTGCCCTACATCTGGTTCAAGCGCAAAGGCTGGCTTTGAGTCCCGGACAGGGAAAAGCCTCGGGCGCCGCCTGTTGCACGGTGCCGCTCGCCGTTGCGTTGCTGCTGTCGCCCGCAGCGGCGGGGGACGCGGCGGAACAATGGTCGCTGCACGGCCAGGCGACGTTCGTCGAACAGTATCACCCCGCATTCCGTTCGCCCTATCGGGAACAAAACAGCCTCGATCCGGCGAGCCGCGGCGACGAAACCATCGATGCGACCCTATTCGCCGGCACACGTCTGTGGGACGGCGGCGAAGCCTATATCGATCCCGAAATCGATCAGGGCTTTGGCCTCAGCAACACGGTCGGACTCGCCGGTTTCTCCAGCGGCGAAGCGTATAAGGTGGGCAAGTCCGCGCCCTATTTCCGCCTGCAGCGGTTGTTTTTCCGTCAGAGCTTCGACCTCGGCGGCGAGGAGCAAACGGTCAGTTCCGATCAGAACCAGCTTGCCGGTTCACGCACGGCGGACAATCTGGTCATCACCGCGGGCAAATTCTCGGTCGGCGACGTCTTCGACACCAACGGCTACGCGCACGATCCCAAGAGCGACTTCCTCAACTGGGCGGTGATCGATTCCGGCGCCTTCGATTACGCCGCCGATGCATGGGGCTACAGTTACGGTCTCGCCCTCGAATGGACCCAGGATTGGTGGACGCTGCGCGGCGGAGTGTTCGATCTGTCTCGCGTCCCCAATGCGACGGAGCTGCAACGCGGCTTCGGCCAGTTCGAGGTGGTCGGCGAATTCGAAACCCGGCCGAATTTGTTCGGGCAACAAGGCAAAGTGAAGCTGCTCGGCTTCCTCAATCGCGGGCGGATGGGCAGCTATCGCGATGCCGTGAGCCTGGCCCGCATCACCGGCGGCGTGGCCGACACGTCGCTCGTCCGCCGATATGCCTCGAAGGCCGGAGGCGCGCTCAACATCGAACAGCCGCTGGGCGACAACCTTGGCGCGTTTCTGCGCGCCAGCCTCAACGACGGCAGCAAGGAGGCCTACGAGTTCACCGAAATCAACCGCTCGATTGCGGCGGGTATGTCGCTGAAGGGCAAGGCGTGGGAGCGGCCTTTGGACACGCTGGGCATCGCCCTGGTGGAGAACGAGCTGTCGAACCCGGCCCGCGCCTACTTCGCCGCCGGCGGAACCGGCATTCTCATCGGCGACGGGCGGCTGCCGGATTACGGCTCCGAAGAGATCATCGAAGCCACCTACAATGCGCAGTTGACAGATTGGCTCGTGGCGGGCACCGATTACCAGTTCGTCTCCAACCCCGCCTACAATCGCCAGCGTGGGCCGGTTTCGATTCTGGCGGTGCGCCTGCACACCGCGTTTTGAAGCAAATGCCGTCGCGCCCGTGAAACGCATATCGCTTGCCATTGCCCTGAAGCTGGCGCAGACGCTCGCCTTCACGCTCATGTATGCCGCGATCAAACTGGCCGGCCCGGTGCCGATCGGACAAGTGGTGTTTTTCCGCGGCTTCTTCGCCCTCATTCCGCTGTTCGTCTGGACCTTCTTCACCGTCGGTCCGCTCAACGCCATCAAGACGCAGCGGCCCGCCTATCACATCGTCCGCTCGGTGCTCGGCACCACCTCGATGTTCTCGAGCTTCCTGGCGGTGCAGCTTCTGCCGCTGGTCACGGTGACCGCCTTCAACTTCGTCTCGCCGATCTTCGCCGTGATCCTTGCGGCCGTGTTCCTGAAAGAGCATGTCGGCAAGTACCGCTGGGGCGCCGTCTTGATCGGTTTTGGCGGCGTGCTGCTGATGCTCGAGCCCCACGGCGGACTTATGGCGCTTTTGACGCTCAAGCTGTCGAAGGGCGTGGCTTACGCCATCGTGTCGTCGTTCCTCACGGCCGTGGTGGTGGTCTGGATTCGACAGATGAGCGCCACCGAGCGCTGCGAGGCCATCGTCTTCTATTTCATGACGGCCTGCGCGGCGATGGGCGCGATCGTCATGATCTGGGATAGCGTCCCGCTGACGCCCGCCATGACATTCTGGCTCGTCACCTGCGGCCTCCTGGGAGGCATAGGCCAGCTCGTGATGACCTATTCCTATCGCTACGGCGAGCCGTCATTGCTGGCGCCGTTCGATTACATCTCGATGATCTGGGCGATGATCCTGGGCTGGTTCGTGTTCGCCGAAATGCCCGTGGCGATGGTCATGGCGGGCGCAGGCGTGGTGATCGCATCGGGGATGTTCATCGCCTGGCGCGAGCACCGGCTGCAAATCGAGCGTGCCATCGAGCCGCTGACCTGACGACCGCAGTTCAAAAAACAAACGGGCGCAAGGGGCGTCCGCCGACGCCGCGCTTCAGCGGGCGGCCATGAGATCGGCCAGCCGGTCGAAAGTCAGCGGCTTTTCGGTGAGGAGCGAAAAATCGGCCATCACCGCAGCCCGCAACGTCGGCGTATCGATCGAGCGGCCCCAGAAGGCGATCTCGTCGAGGTACGCGGCAATCATCGCTTCGCGCCCCTTGGCGGCGTCGAGCGCACCGATGGCCTTCATCTTGGCGAGGATTTCGGGCGCATCGCGCGGCGGCAGATCGGCCGATCCCGGGAAACGCCCGAGATAAAATACCAGCCACGCCGCCAGCGAGAGCGTGTTCAAAGGCGCCGGGCGGCTGAAGCGGTCGATATAGGCCTGAAGCCGGTCGAGGTTGCGCGTCTGGTATTTGACCAGACCGTTGAGGCTGATGTCGTACCATTGATGGCGCACGAACGGATTGGCGAAGCGCCGGAGCACGGCCGCTGCGAACGACTGAAGCTCGTCCTTCGGCAAGGTGAGGAACGGGATGACCTCCTCGTTCAAGAGCCTGTCGAGGAACTTCGCACCGGTCGGCGTCGTCACTGCCTCGCCCACCGTCATGACGCCGGAGATCAGCGCCAACGGACACAGCGCCGTGTGGGCCCCGTTGAGGATCGCCACCTTGCGCGCCTTGTAGGGCGTCACGTCTTCGGTGACGACAGTGCCCTCGTCCCACTTCGCCAGCGGCAAGCGCAGCTCCGGCTGGCCGGGCTTCCGCTCGATGACGAAAAAGTGGAAGTACTCGCCCACCGTCATGAAGATATCGCGATAGCCGAATTCCGCTTCCAGCTTCGCGGCATCGGCCTTTGGGTAGCCGGGTACGATGCGATCGACCAGCGTGTTGTAGAAGGCGTTGGCGTCGCGCACCCAGGCGATGAACTCCGGCTCCAGCTTCCATTCTTCGGCGTGGCGCAGGACGATGCGGCGCAGTTCGTCGCCGTTATGGTCGATCAGCTCGCAAGCGATCATCTGCCAGCCGAATTCGGGCTTGCCGCCGAAGGCTTTCCAGCGCTCGTGCAGTAGCCGCGTCATCTTACCGGGAAACGAGACCGGCGGCGCGTCGCCATAGGCCACGGTCGGTACATAAGCGATGCCGGCATCCGTCGTGTTGGAGATCACAGTGACGATCTGCGGATCGCGGGCCTGGGCGAGGACACCCTGCCAATCTTCGTGCGCGGGAATTTCCCGGCGCACGCAGGCAACGACGCGGGCATCCGAGACCGCGGAGCCGTCGTCGGCGACGCCACGCGACAACACTGTGTAGATGCCGTCCTGCTCGCCCAGGCTGTGCGGATTGCCGCCGGCAATCGGGCGAACGATCACCACGCCCCAATCGGCGCTGGCCTTCTCGTTCATCCGGTCGATTTTCCAATCGACGAACGCGCGGAGGAAATTGCCCTCGCCGAATTGCAGAATCCGCGGCGTGGGACGGGCCCTGCCGCCAAGATGGGACGCGTTGAGCTGTTGCATGGGAGATCTCGTTTCAAGTTGGAGCGGGCCGCGGCGGCACGGAATTCGAAAAGCGCCGGGAGTATATGCGCGTCAGCGCTCACCGGAAGAGCGATGGTGAGCGAATCCGCCGCCTTCGCGCTCAAGATGCGCGGCCGCCAGGGCATCCAATGCGACAACGAAGCCCACGCCGAAGTAGTACGCGAGCTCATCGCGCACGCCGGCGTACAAGCTTTCGCCTTCGCCATTGCAGGCCAGCGTACCGTCCAGCGTCTCCGGCGAGGGCACCAGCGCGCCGTATTCGAAAGTGACCGGGAACAGGATGCTCACCATCGGCTTGTAGAGATGGTAGTCGAGGCCATTCTGCAGACACCAGGCGTGGATACGGCAGCCGCGGGCCTGGCGATCGACGAAAATGCACTTGCCGTCGACGCTGCGGGTGCGGGCGTAACGGCCCGAGGGGAATTCGGCGTCGTCCGTAAGCTCCGGCGTGAACCACGCGGCTTGGGGCAGGCCCGCGAAGGCCTCGAACGCCGGACCGAGCGAGCGCAGCCGCTCCATGTTGTCCGCATCGATGTCGACGCCGTAGCTGCAGCACTGGTCGCCGCAGAAGCCGCACGCCATGCAGCAGGCAAAATAGCGCAGCGAGAAAATGCGCTCGTCCACCGTGCGGATCACCGGCGCGCCGAAGACGGACGGATAGTCGCGGCCGAGCGAAATCACCGCAGCGCCTCCCGTACGACTCCTTCGATCAGGTCCGCATAGTCGAGCCCGGCCTCGGCCGCGGCCACCACGAGGCCCGCATCGGGCGCGATGCCCGGGTTGGGATTGACCTCGAGGATCAGCGGCCGCCCCTGCCCGTCCACCCGGAAATCCACCCGCGCCGTGCCGCGGCAACCGAACAGCGTCCAGACCCGTTCGCACAGCGCCTTCAGCTCCCGCGCCAGCACCGGCTCGCGCGTCTCGACTCCGAAGCGGCGCACGGTCTGGCGGGATTCGAACGAGGCGTCGTCCCATTTGGCGATGTAGCCCACGATGCGGGGCCGGTCGTCGGGCCAGTGTTCGAACCTCATCTCGGCCATCGGCAGGACGCGCGGGGCGCCGTTTTCCTCGATCACCGCGATGTTGAACTCACGACCGTCCACAAAGGCCTCGGCGAACCAGCGCCCGCCAAAGCGGCGCCCGCAGGCTTCCGCGCGGGGCGCGACCTGCAACGCGTCTACCACGGCGCCGTCATCGAGGCCCACGGAGGCGTCCTCGTCGGCCGACTTCACGATCCAGCGGCCGTCCGTCAGTCCTTCCCAGCGGGGTGGCTCGGACCAATCCGGCGTCGGCAGGGCGTGGCTGCGCAGCAGGCGCTTGGTGGCGGCCTTGTCGCCCGTGAGGATCAAGGCTGCGGCCCCCGTGCCGGTATAGGGCACGCCGATGAGGTCGAGCTGCTGGGGGGCGAGGTAGGCCAGCCGGCCCTGCCCGCCGATCCCCTCCACCATGTTGAACACCGCGTCCGGCGCCAGCGCGGCGATCAGCCGGCGCAGGCCGTCAGGGTCTTTGGCATAGGTGAAGGACGCCAGCGGGGCGGTGTGGCCGCGGGAGACCAGCGCATCCGCGATCGCCTGGGCCGCGATCAGCGTGTCACGGTCTTCGGGCGGAGCGTCCGGGGGGACATCGGAATGAAGGACCAGGATCTTCATCCGGAAGCGCGCCGCCGGGCAAGCTCCGGGTGCCGCCTCAGGAACGACGCCATGATGCGGCCGATGAGTTGATCGTACGTCAGCCCGGCGTATTTGGCGATGAAGCACAGGTCGGAGTGTTCCGGGCGCAGGCCCGCCAGCGGATTGACCTCGATGAACTGCGGTGCGCCGCCCGCGTCGCAGCGGACGTCGATCCGCCCGCCGTCGCGGCAGTTGAGCGCCCGCCAGGCCGCCAGCGCGACAGCACCGGCAGCGGCCGCCTCGGCGGGAGGCGCGGTTACGACGTCCAGCTTCTCTTCCCAGCCCTCCAGCTTGTTCTCGAAGCCGTAGCCGGGCCCGACGTAGCCCGACTTGGGCACGATCTCGGTAACCCCCAGGACTTCGGCGTCCGCACCCGTGCCGGTGATGCCGACGGTGAACTCGCGCCCCGGCAGGAAGGTCTCCACCAGCACCGGCTGGGCGAAGCGCGCGAGCAGCGCCGCGGCGACCGCCTTCAGCCCTGCCGCATCCGTGACCTTCGACTTGCTGTCCACCCCCTTGCCCGAGCCTTCGGCCACGGGCTTGAGAAACAGCGGATAGGGCAACCGCACCCGCGCCACGTCCTCCAGCCGCGCGATCACGGCGAAATCGGGCGTCGGAACCCCGGCGTCGCGCACCACCCGCTTGCACATCGCCTTGTCCAGCGACAGCGCCAGGGTGAGCGGGTCGGAAAACACATAGGGGATGTCGTAGGCCTCCAGCAGGGCCGGCACCTGCGCCTCGCGGGCCACGCCCTTCAGCCCTTCGCAGAAATTGAAAACGGCGTCCCAACGTTCGCCCGTCACCAGCCGCTCGGCCAGGCGCCGGACGTTGCCGATCCGGACGGGGCGATGCCCCATCCCCGCAAGCGCATCGCAGATCGCATAGATCGTCACGTCGCTGTCGAACTCGGCGGCGTCTTCCTCGCTCATGCCTTGGGCAAGGTAGTCCGCCTTGAGGTCGTAAGTGACCCCGATGCGCATGCGCATTCCCCAGTGTTTGGCACCCCTCATACTGAGGAGCGCCGCCGCCCCGTCCTTCGAGACGGCGCTTCGCGCCTCCTCAGGACGAGGGTGGCGGCGCGTCTCGAAGCACCCGCCCCAGCGTGCCGCCGGGATCGGGGTAGCGATAGACCTTGCCCTCGAAATTGGTGAGGAGCAGATCGTCGCCGTCGCGTCCGGCCACCGGATCGGGTGCGAGCAGGATCTTGCCGCCGCCCCCCGGCGCATCGACGCAGAACATCGGCGTCGCATAGCCCGTGGTGTGGCCGCGCAGGGCGCGGATCATCTCGAGGCCCTTTTCCACGTTGGTGCGGAAATGGGCAGAGCCGCGGATCGGGTCGCATTGGTAGAGGTAATAAGGCCGGACCCGGCGCTTGATGAGGCCCTGCATCAGCGGAACCATGACGTTCGGGTCGTCGTTGATGCCCTTCAGCAGCACCGTCTGCGAGCCGAGCGGGATGCCCGCATCAGCCAGCCGCGCGGTCGACTCGCTGACCTCTTCAGTCAGCTCGGCCGGATGGGTCACGTGGATGCTCATCCATAGCGGGTGGTGTTTTTTCAGCACCTTCACCAAATCCTTGGTGATGCGCTGGGGCAGGACCACCGGCATCTTGGTGCCGATGCGGAGGAACTCGACGTGCTTGATGGCCCTGAGGCGGCCGAGCAGCCAGTCCAGTTTCTCGTCGCCGATGGTGAGCGGATCGCCGCCCGACAGCAGCACGTCGCGGACCTCGGTGTGGGCTTCCACGTAAGAGAGCGCCCGCTCCCATTGCTTGGTGGAGAACTGGTATTCGCCGCCCGGATTGCCTACCACGCGGGCCCGCGTGCAGTAGCGGCAATAGGTCGAGCAGGTGCCCGTGGTGAGGAACAGAACGCGGTCGGGATAGCGGTGCACCACCCCCGGGGCCACGGTGTCATGGTCCTCGCCGAGGGGATCGTCGGCCTCGCCGGCGCTGCGGACGTATTCCCCGCCGGTCATGATGTGGGTGCGCCGGAGCGGCTCCAGCGGGTCGTCGAGCCCCATCAGGCTTGCGTAATAGGGGGTGATGGCGACCGGAAGCGCACCCTTGTGGCACTCGACGGCCGCCCGTTCGTCCTCGGAAAGCGTAAAGATCCGGGCCAGATCGTCGAGGGCGCGGATGCGGCTGCGCATCTGCCAGCGCCAGTCGTTCCACTCCACGGTCGAGGTGCCGGGGTAGAAGCGGCGATAGAATGCACGGGTTTCGGGATTGACGGGAAAGCGCGGAACCGCCCGATGAGGCGTGACCTGTGTGAGTGTGCTCGCTTCCCGGAGAGAGGATGACGAGGCCGGTCTTGGTTGGACGGGCCGTAACGGAGGCTTGAGCTCTCGCCCCCGCAGTGCTTGGAGACTCATCGTCGTCTCATGACGCTCCGAACAGTTGCCACCTCGCGAAAGCCCCTAGCGACTCCCCATCAACGGTGCAACGAACTCGCGGATATTTAGTACCTTGAATCCAATCGTCAAGAGAAAGCGCGTGAAGACTTGGATCGATGGTGAACCATCCGTCGAGGGTTGGACCCTCCGTTGGCGATCAATGAAGACTTCGGACCAAGCTGGAATCGGACTCGGTCGGGCCTGCGGCGGGGGCGAACGCAAA
>Ga0187810_10000265_pt1 | contig 22359 bp, 24 predicted proteins | sample NC_wetland_sal_i_9_FD_132963 | JGI IMG/M metagenome (GOLD analysis project Ga0187810, IMG submission 132963) | Wetland sediment microbial communities from Neuse River Estuary, North Carolina, USA - ASW_5 | ecosystem: Environmental > Aquatic > Freshwater > Wetlands > Sediment | place: USA: North...
GAAGAAAGGGATTTGCTGCTCGGCGCGATCGTCATAGAGGCGAAACTGATCGCGTGTGAGACCGCGGACCGGGTGGTCGTGACGATCGAGCACGGTCGCGTTGATCAGCACCACATTCGCATTGGCGTGAAATTGATCCGAGCTCGCGGCCAAGACAGCAGTCGCGAACACCGCAGCTAACAATAAGCACTTCATGGTTCAACGATAGTCGCCGGAGTTGTGCAGGAGAAGGTGTGCGGCCGTACTTCCGGTACTAAACCAGTACGGTGAAGGCCGTTTCCGTGCGGGTCACCGGACGGTACAGCGTATCGCGCTCCATCGGCTCGCACCCGGCTTCGCGAATCAGCCGCAGCAGTTCGCTGCGCCGCAGACTTTGGCTGGTTGTGGCGCCCGCTTCGTGGTAGATCTTCTCTTCCACCACGGTGCCGTCCAGATCGTCGGCGCCGAAGCGTTGCGCGATTTGCGCGATCTTGGGCGTCATCATGATCCAGTACGCTTTGATATGGCTGATATTGTCCAGCATTAGCCGCGACACCGCGATCATTTTCAGATCCAGAAATCCGGTGGTCGTGGGAATGTGCTCGAGCGCCGTGTTCGCCGGATGAACGCCAGTGGAATAAACGTCTGGAATCCGCCGGTGTCATCTTGCAAAGCGCGTAGCTTCACCAGGTGATCCACGCGATCTTCTTCAGTTTCGATGTGGCCGTACAGCATCGTGCAGTTCGATTTCAGCCCGAGTTGGTGCGCGGTTCGCGCTACTTCCAACCACTGGCTGCCGTCGATCTTGTGATCGCAGATGATGCGGCGCACGCGTTCGTTGAAGATTTCCGCTCCGCCGCCGGGCAGCGAATCCACGCCGGAGTCGATCAGCTTGGCCAGCGTCTCGCGAATCGAAAGCTTGCTGCGTTGCGCGAGATATGCGATCTCCACCATCGTGAGGGCCTTCAAATGCACCTCGGGGAAGCGCTGCTTCAGCCCGCGAAACATATCGCAGTACCAATCCAGCGTCAGCTCGGGATGCAGGCCTCCGACGATATGAAATTCGGTGACGGCTTCGCTCCAACCTTCGCCCGCGCGGTGCCACACTTCGTCGAGCGACCAGGTGTACGCCTTCGGATCCTTGGCGCGCTTGCCAAACGCGCACAGCTTGCAGCTCGCCACGCACACATCGGTAGGATTGATGTGGCGATTGACATTAAACCAGGTGACGTTGCCGTGTTTGCGCTCGCGCACCAGGTTCGCCATGTAGCCGAGCGCCAGAAGGTCCGAGCTGCGGAACAGTGCAACGCCATCTTCAAAACTCAGGCGCTCGTCCGCTTTCACCTTGTCGAGAATTGGCCGCAATCGCGAGTCTTCGATATGAATTTGCATGCGTTTCAGGCCCGGAAGCCGAAGAAGTACATGTCGGCCGCCCAAAAGAGAAAGAATAGCACGCTCACGTAACCGTTAACCGTGAAGAAGGCGGCGTCCACGCGTGACAGGTCGTTCGCTCTCACCAGGCGGTGTTCGTAGGCGAGGAGCAGTACGATCGCGGCGATGCCTATCCAACTCAACGCCCCCAGGCCGAAGGATATCGATAGCAGCGCCAGGCACGCGATCATCGCCACGTGGAGCAGACGCGCGATCCACAGCGCTCCCGCCATGCCGAAGCGTCGCGGCAGGCTGAAGAGTCCGGCCCCTGAGTCGAATTCATAATCCTGGCATGAGTAAATGATGTCGAAGCCCGCGGTCCAAAACGTGACCGCCGCAGTGAGCCAGAGAATCCGAAGATCCAGCGATCCACGAACTGCGATCCATGCCGCCGCCGGCGCCATGCCCAGCGAAAAACCCAGAATCAGATGCGAGAACGTAGTGAAGCGCTTGGTGAATGAATAGAAGAACAGCACGGCGAGTGCAATCGGTGCCAATTTCAAGCACAGCGGATTCAGCTCGCGCGCGGCCAGCAAGAACACCAGCACGGCGGCACCGGTGAAGCCCCACGCAAAACGGGCGCTCAAGATGCCCGCGGGGATGTGGCGCATGCGAGTCCGGGGATTTCGCGCGTCGATGTCGGCGTCAAGGATTCGATTGAATGCCATGGCAGCCGACCGCGCTCCCACCATCGCCACCACGATCCACAGCAGCTTGTAGCCAAATTCCCGAACGTCAAAATGGCTCTCCCGAAACGCCAGCAGCGCGCCCGTCAGCGCGAAGGGCAGGGCGAAGACCGAGTGCTCGAACTTGATCATTTCGAGCGTCAGCCGCAACCGTTTCCAAAACCCCATGAGTTGAATTCGTTACCATTCTAATTCATGCGCTATCTCCTGCTCGCAGCTCTCGTGTTTCTCGCATGCTGCGGAACCAACTCAACAACGGTGGAAGATTTTCCAACGCGTCCGGTGACGCTCCCGGGCGGCCAAGTGATCCGGGCGGAAACTATGATCGACAGGATCGATGTGCAACGCGGCCTCATGTTCCGCACGTCGCTCGCGCCCGATCACGGTATGCTGTTCGTCTATCCTGGACCCGATCATCATCAGCATTGGATGTATCAAGTGCTGATGCCCCTCGACATCGTTTGGCTGGATTCGAAGCACAAGATCGTCGAGATCGTCGAGAACGCGCAGCCATGCAAAACGCAAGCCAGCAAGTGCGAGCTGTACGGCGGCAAGGAGATTTCAAACTACGTGTTGGAGCTCAAAGGCGGAATGGCCGGCAAGTACGGCTTGAAGCTCGGGCAAACGGTCCAGTGGTGACTCTAGGGCGGTGCGGAGGCTGTCTGTTACGCTCAAGTTGACATGGATTCCGATCAACTGCGCAGCCTGTTGGAGCAAGTGCACGCAGGCGACATCGCCGTCGACGCCGCGCTCGACCGCATACGGCACTTGCCGTTCGAAGACTTAGGCTACGCCAAGCTGGATCACCATCGTCTGCTGCGCCATGGCCTCACCGAAGTGGTCTTCGGAAAAGGTAAGACGCCCGAGCAGATCGGGGCTATCGCCGCACGGCTGCTCGACAAATCGGCCAACCTCCTGGTCACGCGAGCCGATCGTCACGCCGCTTCGCTTCTGAAAGCGGATTATCCGGACGCCGAACATTTCCCGCTCTCGGGCGCCGTCCGCATCTGGCGTGACCGGACCATTCGCGGCAAAGGAAAACTGGCCGTGGTTTGCGCCGGCACCAGCGACATCCCAGTCGCTGAAGAAGCGCAAGTCACCGCGGAAGTGATGGGCAACGAGGTGGAATCGATTTATGACGTCGGGGTCGCGGGCATCCATCGATTGATCGCCAGCAGTGAACGGCTGATGGAAGCGCGCGTCATCGTGGTGGCCGCCGGCATGGAAGGAGCGCTCCCGAGCGTGGTCGGCGGCCTTGTTTCGGTTCCGGTAATCGCAGTTCCAACCAGCGTGGGATATGGCGCGAGTTTTAACGGCCTGGCAGCCTTACTCGGTATGTTGAACAGTTGCGCCAGTAACGTAACTGTCGTAAACATCGATAACGGATTTGGCGCCGGCTATGTCGCCAGCTTAATTAACCGCCTGTAACCGCGGCAGACGCTTTGTCACGCGACAGCAACACTGACTCGTGCGCCGGACTCTTCCGCGTATACGTAGAATCCGAACATGGGCATGTGTTCGCGTTTGCTCCACCTGCTCATTTTCCACTGGACGCGCACGAATCGGACATCACTCTGCGATCCCAGGTTCAGCAGAATGGAATAGAGGCCGCAATAAAACTTGGGAGGGAACTTCGCCAATGGCTTCGAGCCCCATTTCTCGCCGTCGGGAGATCCCCAGACGCTTACCTCCAGGCTCTCTTGTTCAAGGATGCGAGTGATTCCGAGAGTAAGCACCAGCAGCTTCCCTCGTTTGGAACCGAGATCGATCTCCGGTCCTGTGCCATCCGCTCGGGCGATGCTTTCAGGCAACAAAAAGTTACGCAGCATAATTTCCTCCAGCCGGGGGACATGCCGGGAAATGCTTCTTGTGTGCTACCTGGCAGGTGTACCTACAGGGTAACTCGAAATTCTACGGAGGCGGTCGCCCGCCTGTTTTAGAGTCTCATACTTCTTGCAAAAACAAAAGCGAATTAATGCTACACCAGCGTTAGAATCTGAATAAAAACTGGAGCCCGGAACTGCGGCCACCCCTGGATCTTTGACTAGGTGCCGAACGAAAGAAAGATCGTCCGGAAAACCGAACCCCGCGATGTCGGCCATGATGTAGTATGCGCCTTGCGGGCGAAAACATCGGAATCCAGCTTCATCCAGACGCTCCAATAGAAGGTCCCGCCGTTTCTGGTACTCCACGCTTAGTTTTTCATAGTATGAATCCGGTAGATTCAAAGCCACCACGCCTGCCTGCTGCAAGGGAGCTGCCGCACCAACGGTTAGAAAGTCGTGCACCTTTCGAATGGAATCGGTCAGATCCGCCGCAGCCAAGACAAACCCCACCCTCCATCCGGTGACTGAGTAAGTCTTGCTCATGCTATTCACCAACACGGTACGTTCCCGCATTCCCGGCAATGTCGCTATCGGAATATGAGACGCCCCATCATAGAGAATGTGTTCATAGATTTCGTCAGTAATTGCGAGCGCGTCGAATTCCTGACAAAGCCCGGCGATCACTTCGAGTTCAGTGCGGGTGAATACCTTCCCGGTCGGATTGTTCGGCGAGTTTAGAATGATCGCCTTGGTCTTGGGCGAGAATGCCTGTCGCAATTCGTCGGGATCAAACGTCCAATCGGGAGGGCGCAACTGGACCAGTCTGCGTTGCGCGTCGCACAGCAATGCATCTGGACCGTAATTTTCGTAGTACGGCTCGAAAATGATCACCTCGTCGCCCGGATTCGTAACCGCGAGTAACGCGGCGATCATGCCTTCGGTGGCTCCGCAACAAACCGTGATTTCTCGCTCGGGATCGTAATCCATGCCGTACCACTTGCGATACTTCGACGCCATCGCGTCACGGAATGGCTTCGCTCCCCACGTGATGGCATACTGATTGCAGTCTGCCGCGATCGCCTCTTGCGCAGCCCGCTTGATCTCCTCCGGCGCGCCAAAATCTGGAAAGCCCTGCGCCAGGTTCACGGCGTTATGCTCGATTGCGAGCCGCGTCATTTCGCGGATCACGGATTCAGTGAATTGCGACGTCCGATGGCTGCGGAATCGGGCGCGCGTGCGGGCAGAACTCATAAAACGAGGCTAGCATTAGTGCCTCCCTCGGGCTAACGTAAGAGAATGATTGCTCCCAACGCCCGCCCCGCGCTGCTCTCTGTGACGCCGATGATCCCAACCGGTGGCACATTGGCAGACGCATTGAAGTTCTATGCCGAGCAAATGGGATTTTCGGTTTCCTGGCAGGCTGGTTCCGGGGCAGGGATTGTTCGCGACTCGGTTGCCTTCAATTTGGTTGAGAACAGCAATCGCGTCTGGGCTGATAACGCCAGCTTCAGCATTGGCGTTTCCGACCTCGATGGGCTTTACGAAGAGTATCGGAACCTTCCCGCGCGGGTCGGACCACTCGAAATGAAGGCGTGGGGCCGGCGCGAGTTCCACATGATCGTACCGTCCGGGGTCTGCCTTCAGTTTTACAGCGTGAGCGGCTAGCTTCGGAGGATTCCCATCCTTTTCGCCACGCTTGTCAGGATCTCCGCGGCGCGGTCCAGCATCTCGCGTGTGTGTGTGGCGGTTACAATCGTGCGAATGCGAGCCCGCCCCTCGGGTACTGTGGGAAAGCCGATGCCGGTGGCCAGCAATCCCTTCTCAAACAACGCCGCCGAATAGGCGTGCGCGGTCTTGGCCTCGCCGACGATGATCGGCGTGATCGGAGTTTCGCTGTCGCCGGTATCGAATCCGGCGCTTTTGAGCATTCCCTTGAAGTAGCGCGTGTTGGCCCACAGCCTTTCGATGCGTTCGGGCTCTTGCTCCAAAATGTCGAAGGCCGCCAAACAGGCTCCAGCAACGGCCGGCGGATGCGACGTGGAAAAGAGGAACGGACGTGCGCGGTGATACAGGAACTCGATCAGATCGCCGCTCCCGCACACATATCCGCCGAGCACGCCGATCGCTTTCGACAGCGTCCCTACCTGCACATCCACGCGGCCGTGCAATCCAAAATGATCCACCGTGCCGCGCCCGTTGCGGCCCAGCACGCCCGAGGAATGCGCATCGTCGATCATCATGATCGCGCCGTGGCGTTCGGCAATCTCAACCAACGCCGGGAGCGGCCCGATATCGCCGTCCATCGAGAAAACTCCATCGGTGATCAAGAGCTTGTGGCCGCTCGCGCCATCGAGTTCTTCGAGAATCCGCGCCGCCCGCGCCGTGTCCTTGTGCGGAAAAACGTGGATCTTGGCCTTCGACAGCCTGCAGCCGTCGATAATGCTGGCGTGGTTCAGCGCGTCGGAGATGATGTGATCCTCTGGCGTCAGGATCGCCGCCACGGTGCCCGAATTCGCCGCGAAACCCGACTGAAACACCACGCACGCCTCGGTATGCTTGAACGCCGCGATCCGCCGCTCCAGTTCCATGTGGATGCTCATGGTGCCTGAAATGGTCCGAACCGCGCCCGATCCCGCGCCGTACTTTCTCGCCGCTTCCACCTGCGCTTCGATGAGCTTGGGATGATCGGCCAGGCCGAGGTAATTGTTGCTCGCGAGATTGATCACCTCTCGCCCGTCGAAACGCGACATCGGCTCGCACGGCGATTCGAGAACGCGCAGATGCTGGTAGGAGCCGGCCTTGCGCCAGGCGTCAAGCTGATCGGAAAGATAGCTCAGGGGATTCGCGGTGGTCATTCACTTCATCCTACCCCAGCGATGAATCTCGAAATCGCTATTCGGAAGCAAAAAACACCACTATCAGCCCAATCCCTGCCAGGATGAAGACGAGGCCTGTAACTCTCAGCATCAAGAGGTATGCGCGTGTCGTGACGAATCGACGCGCCATCGGGAGACGTATGAACTTTATCGCGACCTGCTGAATCTTCTCCGGCAGGCGTAAACTTATCGATCCTAGGGCGAACAGGACGATAACGGAGGCCACAAGTTCCGCAGGCAAGCCTGAAATCCCTCAGTTACCGAAGCCTTCGAGGTGCTTATTACTAGACCCGAGATCCTCGATGCCAGAAGAGAACTTGCCCAATCCCACAATTTCCCGGTTCCTCCGCCGCCACGCCTTCAGAAGGTGCATCCAGCCATAAACAACTTTGCGCATACTGGTCACCGCTTCTTCAACCGGTAATCTTCCACTCCCGGCATCGGGATTAGCTTGCACATTTCAAACAATCGCGACCGCGCGCGCATCCCGACACGTTCCTCGAGAAAATACTTGCTGTGCATGTCTTCCTGCAAACCCGAATTGCGCCGGTCGCCTGCCTCCGGATCGCGCAAGTTCGTCGTCACAATGGTCGCCTTGCGCGAATTGCAGCGATGCGTCACGATCGACGTCACCGTATCCTCCACCCAATCGGTAATCCGATGCGCGCCCAAATCGTCGAGCACCAGGATCTCGGCATCCAGCGCCGCCCGATACGCTTCGCGATCCATCGTTCCCGACGCCTGATCGTAGCCGCTGCGGATATGGTTCAGCAATCCTTGGAAATCGAAGAACAACCCCTCGAACCCCCGCGCAATCAACCCGCGCAACGCCGCCACCGCCAGATGAGTTTTCCCCGTTCCCGGCGGACCCAGAAACAAAAGCCCCGGTTTCGGAACGGCTGGAAATTCGCGCACGTAACCGCGCACATCCACCAGCACCTTGGCGAGCGCCGAACGCGAGATGGGATTGTCCCCCGGCAGGATGAAATTATCCACCGAGGCTTGCTTGTACAACAGAGGAATATTCGCTCGCTCTTCGTTGCGTTGCTCGCGCCCCGCATCGGCACACGCGCACTTCTCGGCGCCCGAGATTCCTTCGCGCTCGGTGATCTTCCAACCCGAGCCGCCGCAGTTAGGACACGTTTCCACAGCGTTCATTGTATGCACCTACCAACCCACCGGCTTGCCCTTGTTCTGCTCATCCAGCCACTTCTTGAGCGGCGCGAAATAATCCAGAATCGCCGTCGCGTCCATCTGCTCCTGCCCCGTCAGCGCGGCGAGCGCCTTGGGCCACGGCTGGCTCTCCCCCATCGCGAGCATTGCGTTCAACCGGTCCCCCGCGGCTTTGCTCTCGTAGATGGAACAGCGATTCAGCGGACTCGTGCAGCCCGCCACCTTCGCCAGCGCCCGGTGAAACTGGAACTGCAGAATGTCGGCCAGGAAGTAGCGCGCATACGGAAAATTCGCCGGCACATGATACTTCGCGCCCGGATCGAAATCTGCCTCGCTACGCGCCACTGGCGGCGCCACGCCCTGATATTGCAAACGAAGCTTCCACCAGCTCTCGTTATACTTCTCCGGCGTCACTTGCCCCGAAAAAACCTGCCAGCGCCACTTGTCGATCATCAATCCAAACGGCAGAAACGCCACTTTCTCGAGCGCCTTGTACAGCAGCAGCCCGATGTCCTTCGAACTATCCGGCACCGTCGCGAGCAGCCCGATCTTCTTCAAATATTCGGGTGTCACCGACAACGCGATCGTATCGCCGATGGCCTCGTGAAACCCGTCGTTGGCGCTGTCGCGAAACAAGAACGGCTGCTGGTCGTAGGCGCGCTGGTAGAAGTTGTGCCCCAATTCATGATGGATGGTCTGGAAATCCTCGGCGTTGACCTCGATGCACATCTTGATCCGCAGATCATCCACCGAGTCGATATCCCAGGCGCTCGCATGGCACACCACGTCGCGATCGCGCGGCTTCACCAGCATCGACCGTTCCCAGAACGTCTTCGGTAGCGGCGCGAATCCGAGCGAAGTGAAAAACCGCTCCCCGTACTTCGCTATGTCCACCGGCTGTGTGCCTCGCCCCTTCAAGATCGCCGTCAGATCGTAGCCCGGATCGGCGTCCTTCGGCGCAACCAGCGGGTAGATGTTCTCCCACTCCTGCGCCCACATGTTGCCGAGCAGATGCGCCGGAATCGGGCCGCTGGCCGGGACAATATCACCGTATTTCTCGCGCAGCTTCCAACGCACATAGGCGTGCAGCGAAAGATACAGCGGCTTCACTTGCTCCCAAAGCCGGTCCATTTCAGCAGGGAACGCATCGGGCGGCATATCGTATTTCGATCGCCACATCGCGCCCATGTCGGCAAACCCCAGCTCGCGCGCGCCCTTGTTTCCCAGCTCAACATAGCGTTGGAACAGCGGACGCATGGGTGGTGAAACGGTATGCCAGCCGCGCCAGGCGTCCAGCAGCTTCGCCGGATCCGTGCTGGTCCGCAGGATGTCGCTCAACTGGTCTAGATCCAGGCACTCGCCACTTCTCGATCCGCTGCCTGCGCCAGGCCCGCAGTATTTTCCGCTCCCGTAGATGCCCTCCATCCGCGTGGCGATCTGCGTCAGCTCCCGCGATTCCTTCGGATCCGACGGCGCCGCCAGCGTCAAACTCAGCCGCAGCAGCCGGAACTGGCGCGCCATGTCCTCGGGCATCTTCAGATTCTTGAAGCGCGTCGACTCTTTGGCCAGCTGCATGGTGGCCGCAATCAGATCTTCGTCGGCCTTGGCGGCAAGAATCTCGGTGTCGTAAGTGATGTAGGTGGACTTTACCCAATCGGCGCGCTGATCCTCGACGGATAGCTCCAGCAGCTTGGACTGTGCGCGATCGATGAAGGCTCTGGCTTCGGCCAGCGTAGGGGATTTCGCGTTATCGGCGAGGCAAAAGCCGGACCCAAGACAGAAAACTAAAACCAGGTATCGCATCGGGGTAGGTTGTACTCCTCCGAGCACTGACGGGCCGAAACCCATCTTACCTAGTGTACCTTCCCGAGCGGATCAGCGGTCTAGGAAGAAGAGTGTTGTTAGTTGACCACCGTCGGACCTGGTGTTGCTTGGGTCCGGAACTCGTACTGATGAATCTCGATCGCGGCCCGGCCCTCTTCAGACCGAACCACGCGGCCGCGCGCCACCAGTTTCAGCGCAACTTTGCTGTTCAACTGGGCGGGCCAACTGATGGATACTTCCAGACGGCGCCCCGGCAGCAGATAACGGTCGGTGGTGAACAACACCCCGTTGCTGCTCATGTTGACAGTCATTCCCATGCCGCTCTCGCCTTCGGTGCTGCTCTTACGGCTCAGCACCTTGTAGCGGACTTCGCGCTCGATGGGAAAGCGGTCCGCACTGCGGCGATCGTCCTTTTCTTTTTCCAAACTCATTTTTGCCCCCGCCAGCATTGCTTGGTTCCTTTCCTTTGGTGCACCCCTAGATTGCGGCACCGACGCGAGAGGGCAAATAGCGGAGTCTTACTAATTTGGGGTGGTACCGAGGCGAAAAGTGGGTAGTACGCCGGGCTAGGACTTGGAGGAGGGATCTGAGTTGGGTTCGTTTTTCAGCTTCTTGCGCGACCGAATTTCTTCTAGCCGTTCGGCAATCCGCTGCTCCAAGCCGCGCTTCGTCGGCTCGTAAAACCTTGTGCCTACAAGCGATTCGGGAAGGCACTCCATGTCGGGCAGGGCGTCCTCCAGTTTATGGGCATGTTGGTACCCGGCCCCATACCCCCACTGCTTCATGGCTCCGGTCGGCGCGTTTCGCAGGTGAAATGGCACCGGCTCGGCCACGCGCTTCTCCACGGCCTCCATCACCCGATTCAGAGCCTGATAGGATGCGTCCGACTTTGGTGCGACCGCGAGATAAATCGCCAACTGCCCCAGCGCCAGGTCGCCTTCCGGGATGCCGAGAAAATGCACCGTCTGCATCACCGCGATGGCTTGCTCGAGCGCCCGCGGATCGGCCAGGCCGATATCCTCGATCGCCATCCGCACCAGCCGCCGCGCGATGTACATCCGATCCTCGCCCGATTCCAGCATCCGCCCCAGCCAATAAAGCGACGCATCCACATCGCTCGACCGCACCGATTTGTGCAGCGCCGAAATCAGGTTGAAATGCTCCTCGCCGGCTTTGTCGTAGAGCAGCGTCTTGCGCTGCAGCGTATCCTCGATGGCCTCGCGCGTCAGTTCGCCATTCTGCGCCGCCGCGGCCGTCAGCTCCAGGATGTTGTAAGCGCTGCGGCCGTCTCCATTCGCATAGGTCGCGATCTGCCGCAGCAGATCCTCCGAAGCAGTCACTTTCACTACGGGCAGCGCACGCCTCAGCAGCGTGAGAATCTCGTCCTCTGAGAGCGGCTTCAGCATGTACACTTTGGTGCGCGAAAGCAGCGCCGAGATCACTTCGAACGATGGATTCTCCGTGGTGGCGCCGATCAAACTGATGTCCCCACGCTCCACATACGGCAAGAAAGCGTCCTGCTGTGCTTTGTTGAAGCGATGAATCTCGTCGATGAAGATCAAAGTCCGGCGGCCAACCCTGCGGTTGCGCTCAGCGTCCGCCATCACGGTTTTGATTTCCTTGATTCCGCTCAAGACCGCGCTAAACGGAATGAAATCGCAATGCGTCATGCGCGCGATGATTCTCGCAAGCGTGGTTTTGCCCACTCCCGGCGGACCCCACAGAATAATCGAACCCAGTTGATCGCGCTCGATTTGCATTCGCAGCGGCTTGCCCGGTCCCAAAATATGCTGCTGGCCGACGAATTCGTCTAATGTGGCTGGGCGCATTCGCTCAGCAAGTGGGCGTAATTCCTCATCTTTCAGGCTAGCCAACGGATCGGGATCGAACAGGCTCATGACAAAATCACCCGGCAGCCATCCGCTGCGTGCGCGCGACAAAGAGCGCGATTCCGGCCGCCAGCGCCGCGTTGAGCGATTCAACGCCCACGGTCGGGATGCGAACCCGCGTGGCCTTTTCGCTCAGCCGTTCGCTCACGCCTCGCCCTTCGCTGCCCACCACAATGGCGCACTTCTGAACGAAATCGGCCTTGGCCACATCCACTGCGCTCTTCGGCATCAGCGCGAACAGCCCGATCTTGCGCTGCTCGGCCGCGGCGAGAAACACTTGCGGATCGAGCGCGGGAACCACTGGCATCCGGAAGATGGAACCGGCCGATGCGCGCAGGCATTTGGGATTGTATGGACTCGCCGTCCCCTTCAAAAACGCCACACCGGTGGCGCCAAATGCCTCGGCCGCCCGCAGCACGCTGCCCGCATTTCCCGGATCCTGCAAGCCGTCCAACACCACGGTCAGCGCATGCCCGCGAAACAGTTGCTCCACGCTCCATTGCGGAGGCCGCACCAGCGCCAGAACACCCTGGCTCGCCTCGGTGGACGAAATACTCTGGAATAAATCGTCGGGAAGCACTCCAACGCGAATTTGTTTCAATCCGCGCACATGGTTCTCCACCGCCGCCCGAACCGATTCGGCCGCGAAAACCGCTGAAATCTCGCAGTCACTTCGCAACGCCTCTTCCAGCAGATGGAAGCTCTCTGCCACCGCAAAGCCTTGATCCGTAACGCCGCCGCGAGCAATCGCCTTGCGTACATCCTTGAGCATCGGGTTACGCGGACTGACCAGCGTTGGCATACAGTAAATTGTGGCGGCGTTTCGAACCGTCGGCCAAATCTATCATGAAACGATTCGTTGGGATTGTGCTACTGGTGCTCCTGGCGATCGTGTCACTGCTGATCGTGTCAATAAAAGTCGTGCGGGTTTCCCGCGAGATCCAGCAAGAGTCTCTCATCGATGAAGCCCAGCCCGCCGACGCCATTATCGTGTTGGGTGCGGCCGAATATCACGGAAGGCCCTCGCCGGTGCTCGAAGCCCGGCTGAATCACGCGCTGTTTCTCTATTTGCAGGGCCTCGCGCCGCGCGTCATCACTACCGGAGGCGCCGGCGGTGATCCGGTCTTTACCGAGGGTTCGGTAGGCCGGACCTACCTCACCGCGCACGGTGTCCCGCCCGAGGCCATCGTCGTGGAGCGGGAGGGCGAAAGCACAGTCCAGAGCGTTACGGCCGTGGTGGAAATCATGCGCCGCATGAACCTGAGGAGCGCAATCGTCGTGAGCGATGGCTACCACATCTTCCGCGTGAAGAAGATGCTGGAATCGAGCGGCTTGAAGGTCTATGGATCGCCGCGGCCCTCCGTTCCACCCGGCGAATGGCGCGCTCGCTGGCAGGATCTCCGCCAAGCCATCGCCTATCTTCTCTGGCGCGCCGGCATCACGATCTAGCCGTTCCTAACTTGTGAGCCTTTTAGCATCTGACTACCTTTGTACTAACCAAAAGACTTCCGTACTAAGCAAATGGTTCTCAGCATCCGCTTCAACCTCGAAAATTTTTCCTAGGGCCCGAACAGTAGGTTTGCTCAAGATCTGAAGCAGTTACAGCGAAACCAGCCTTCTCCAGGCTTGAAATTTCAAATGGACCGTCACTTGCATCCGCAGCTTGCCTAAGTCCAGGAGGAGCAACAAGCTTAGATGAATATGGACAAAGAACGCCGGGCAAAATCGCGATACCCCCTGAAGTTAAACGTGCGTTACCAAACGATGGGGATGGCCGGCCCGGTCGCCGGTATCGGAGAGACGATGAATGTCAGCAGCAGCGGAGTTTTCATCACCAGCGGCACCAGCATCCTGGAGAGCACCAGAGTTCGGGTGGTGATTGAATGGCCCAGTCTGTTGAATGGCACAACGCCCTTACAGCTCATCACTATAGGAACAGTGGTCCGGCGCCAGGACTCCGGGTTTGCAATTGCTTTTGAGGGCTATCAATTCCGGACCGCAGGCCGCCGCGCCAACGTCTCCACTATGCCAGATCCACGGGTTTCTCCCAGTTCCAACTACGGCACTGCTGGAATTACGAATCTCCCGATGTTGGCTAAGTCGTTTCAGTAGCCTTGTGCGGGAGCGTGCGGCAGGGCTTAGGCAAACGCCGGGCTGAGCCCTTGCGACGTCGGCCGCAACGCACCGTTTTGGAGCTCGTATTCGGTGTCGGTCGCTGGGTGCACGACTTTGACAATGTAACCGTCTTCCACCAAGCTGCGGCACAACACTTCGGCTGCGGAGAATCCCTTGGCGAGGTACAGTGTCCCAGGGGCTTGGGGCGAGCGCCAGAGATATAAGGCGAAGCTTTCTGAGAAGCTCGACGGTTCCATGGCATTCCTCATCGGCTCACCCGACGAAAGACTTTAGGCCAAGGGGAGATACCAGAACGCCTTTTCGCCGGTGCCGACGCTACAGAACCGAAGCCAGCAATGAGCACATCCGGCCCAACGAATCGGTGTTTTGGGAAACGCGGATCCAAGCTACTCGGGCGTGTTGGCCTGGGCTGCAGAACAACCCCACGCCGCCCGGGTGCACTCGGTTATCGGACCAGAAATCCACCAGTTGTCCCTGCAAGTAGAGCGAAAAGGCGTCTCCACGTACCTGCAAATGGGCGCGATAGAGAGTATCGGCTTGAAATGGCGACGGATACCGCGTACGGACTCGGCGCGAGACCTTGCCTGCGGCTACCTCGTATCGTTCCACCACCAAGGCTGGCGTCCGCCCCGAACCTTCCACCAGCACCCGAACAGCCTGGTAGTTCTGCGGCCCAGAAGCGCGAAACACCAGCCCGATGCCCTTGGTCTCAATCTCGAAGAGCGCATTCAGATCGTAGTCCGTCAAGCGCATGCTCGGCGCAAACAGCGACAAAGCGCCCGGATTAATGAATCCGTTCTTGTCGTACGACCAGCTACTGGCGATCCTCTCGCCACTCTGCCAAGAGTCCAGACCCTCGCTGAAATCGTCGAACAGGTCCACCTGTGCGCGATTCGCCACTTGTTGTTTGAGCTTGGCCCAGGCGTCCGGCTGGCTGATGTGCCGCGATGGCTTCAACACTACCGCGCCACCGATCGCTGCCACGGCCAACAGCGCGGTTAACACTGCGATTTGCTTCCGGGCGATTCTCGTGGCGACTGCCGGATAACCCAGATAGGAACGCTCGGGCGCCAGGTACGCCACCAGCTTCCGGCAAATGGCCCAGAGATTCATATCTAGTCCGAGTATGCGCCGGCGCGTCAGAGAATGTAATGGAGCTTTCGGCGCGATCTTTCAACGAATGGACCTGAGTACCGTATATAAGGGATCGGCTAGCACCTGTACCTTATCGAGTACCTGTCCCGGCTTCGCGAGAACCTTCAGTGCTTCGGTACTTTGGGCGGTTTCTCGTGAAGTGCCACAGCATGCTTGGGCGGCTTCTGCGGCTTGGGATGTTTCACCGCCTCGTGGGGACGGCGCTTCTCAGCAGCATGAGGAGCGCGCTGCGGCGCTTCGTGCGGGCGATGGTGCATCACCGGCATATGAAACAGGGATGCTTCGGCGATCGACGACGCGAAAGCCAGCCCAATGCAGACCATCAACAGTCTTTGAAACAAAGTAATGACTTCTCCCAACAAGCTACAGTTCGGCAGAGGACTACTGGGGCTTTAGTCCTATGGGACGCCTTCTGCCTTCTCGAACTTTTGCCGATAGATCAGCTGACGGGAGGGCCCACCAAATGATCTCCATCCAGCCAGCCAACGCACCCCAGGAAGATTCACCTGCGGCGGAGGCGCAATCGGCCACGGCCAAAGAACGAATGCCGATGGTTTGGATCCCCGCGACGTTGTGCGTTGGGCTGTTGATCGCAGCGATCTACCTGGGAGGCCGCATCGTCACGGCAAACCGGCACGCCAGTGCGGCTCAAAGAACGCCGATCATCCAGCCCAAGCCGGTTTCGGCGCCAGCACCCCCCGCGTCCGTTGCCACGGCAGTCCGACCCGTTCCGGTCCCTGTTTCGGCACCTAAGGAAGAACCACCCTCGGCACCCGAGCCGGAAGTTGCCAAGCCCGACGCGGCCACGCCCGATCTCGCCGAGGTTCCAATGATTACCCCGAAGGCCGGCGAACGCTACATTCAGGTGGGTGCGTTAGATCTGGAAGCGACGCGCCGCTACCTGGGAAAACTGCGCCAGTCAAAACTGGAGCCGCACGTCGCCCCTGGGCCCAAACCGGAATTGCTACGCGTCTTGATCGGGCCGTTCGCCGATCATGATTCGCTCGTCGCCACTAAGAACGATCTGGAAAGCGCCGGCATCGAGAACTTCGTCCGCCAATATTAGCGGCGCCAACCGCGGTGCATGCCACCGGCGAATCCGCGGCTGGAAAGGCCACCGCCTACCCGCGCTCCGGAATGGTCGGCAGGTCCAGCACTGCACAGCCCCTCGGCGGTACGGCGGGCTAAGGTGATTAAGGCCACTCCCTTAGGGCAACACTCGATACTGACCCGGGCGATTCCGGTCGTTGATCTAGACAGAGCCACAGGTGCGCGCGCTGGCTCGAGGGAGAGTACCATCGCGATGAAGAGAAACATGGTCCCACTGCTTGGGATTGCGTTCGTAGTGGCCATCATTTCCACTGGTATCTTTTACGGATTGTTCGCCGGCAAGCTGCGGTCATCCAGCGACATTCCGGGTCATTCCGTTGTGGTCGCCGCGCGCGATCTAGAGCGCGGAACGGTGATTCAGTCGAGCGATCTGCGAATCTCGGCAACGTCGGGAGTCTTGACGGGTTCGTTTTCCAAACCCGAAGAGGCGGTGGGCGCAGTTCTTATGACGCCTCTGAAAGCCGGCGAACCGCTGCTGGCCGAACGGGTGGCATCCCGAGGTTCCTCAGGCGGGTCAGCAAATGGGTTGGTGCCCTCGGGAATGCGCGCCGTTTCTATCCGGGTGACCGGATCCGATGGCTTACTGAGCATGCTGCGTCCCGGCGCGCGCGTGGATCTGCAGGCGGTTTCCGATCGGGACAATCGAGTGGAGCTGCGCAACGTGTTGCAAAACGTCGAGGTCCTGTCAGTCAACCCGCCCGATGCCAATAGCAGCCGCGGGGCCGGCGCCGTCGTGACTGTGTTGACGCACGCGCAGGATGCCGACGTGGTGGCCCTCGCCGATGCGGGCGGCAAGGTTCGCGTCGCGCTCCGAAATCCGTTCGATGAAGCTACCACCACGCATCACGCCATGGCGCTGGCGGCGGTGTTCTCCAATCAGGCCGAGCGGACTATGCCAGTGACGGCCGGTGCTGCGACAACGGTGTGGGATCATCCGGTTCAGATGCACCTCCAAGTGCTCGACGTGAGCGACGCGGCGTTTGCCGAATTAAGTTCGCGTTTGGCTTCACCCGCCACTGCCGAGAGCTCGGACGCCGGCTGGCGAGTGGACGCATTCCGATCGGGCGAAGATGCCGCGAAATTGATTCAGAGCTTGCGCGAGAAGCAAGAGTTGGCTGTAGTATCGACCGGACGATTGATGGCCGGCGTGGGCCGTCCCATCAGCTATCGTGCCGGCTCGGCGCCCTATCAGCTGCGCGTGCAGTTTGCGCCGGAACTGATGCCCGCGGGCGCAATCAGCTTGCGAGTGAAACCGGAGATCAGCGCGCCAAGCGGCTCGGGCGTTGCCACCAGCAAGTACGACGCGGGCGTGCCGCCGGATTCAAGCTTCCTGGTGGAAAGCGGCGCGAAGGATCCCGATCCCGGCAAACTCTTTCCGGGCCGCTCCTGGAAGCAGCGCCATATGGTGATCTTCGTCACCGCCTTTAGCATCCAACAGAGCTCCGCGGTGGCGGTAGCGCGCACGGCCCGGGAGCACTAAGTTGCTCGCGCTGTCCTCGATCCTGGTTTTCTTCACCACCTTCCTGGCGGCCGGTCTGGCCGCTCTCATTGGATGGTTCGCGCTCCAGCGCATGGGGGCGGAGGCAATGGCCGAAGATGTGTCGGACCACCTTCTCGACGCCAGCCCACGGCTGCTCAAAGACGAATCCTACAGCACCATATCTCCCTGGGCGCGTTTGCTCGAAAAGTCAGATTTTATTCGCATCATGCACCGCCATCTGCAGCAGGCGGGTCTCACGTGGTCGGTGGGGCGCGTCACGCTGCTCATGCTTCTGGCAAGCAGCGTGGCGCTGGGGCTCGCGATGCAGTTCGAATGGATCCCGGGTTGGGCGAATCTGCTGATCGCAGCAGTCGTCGCGGCCTTGCCTTACTTCTATATTTTGCGCTGCCGAGCCAAACGCTTTCGCCAGTTCGAAGAAAACTTTCCCGACGCGCTCGACTCCTTGGCGCGGTCGCTGCGCGCCGGGCATCCCTTTCCGGTGGCGATGAACATCGTGTCGGAGGAATCCGAACAGCCGGTCGCCGCCGAGTTGCAGCAGACCGCGATGGAAGGCAATCTCGGAACGTCGTGGGACGCAGCGCTCAACAGCCTGGCTGAGCGCGTGCCCTCGCTCGAGGTTAGCATGTTCGCCGCGGCGGTCCAACTGCAGAGCCGCAGTGGCGGAAAGCTGAACGAAGTCCTGGGGGGCTTGGCCGAGAACATGCGCGAGTCCGTCGCGCTGAAGGGTGAAGTACGGGCGCTTGCGGCGCACGGCAAGCTGACGGGCGCAGTGCTGACGGTTCTTCCGGTGGTGATCGCGGCAGTGATGACGGCGGTGAACCCGTCGTACCTCTCAATTCTGATTCACCATCCGGATGGCAAATACCTGATCTGGGCGGCCGCGGGATGTCTGGTGCTCGCGCACTTCGTGATCCGGCGCGTGGTGGACATCAAAATATGAACGGAATTTGGGCGGTCGCCGGCTTCTTCGCTTTCGTGCTGACCGCCGTTGCGGTCGCCGGCTGGGCCTACCAACGGCTCACCGAACGGCGCGGCCTGCAGGCGCCCGGCGATCTCGCAGGCCAGCAGCTTGACAATGCACCTTCGATTGTCGCGAGCCTGTTTCAATCCATCGGCGAGAATTTTCCGGCTGCCAAGAACGAGAAGAATCCGTATCGCATCAAACTGGCATCGGCGGGATACCGGTGGACGGCGGCGTTGCCGATTTTCTACGGCATCAAATGCGGCAGCGCTTTGTTCTTCGCGGGCCTGACGGGAATCGCTGCGCTGATTTACCGGGGCGACCCCGCGCTCACGCCGGTTCCGATGATTTGCGGCCTGGGTATCGGCTTTCTATTGCCGGACCGTGTGCTCGATTCCCGCGTGCGCGCTCGTTCTCAACGTTTGCGGAGCGCGATTCCAGCGGCGCTCGATCTCATGGTGCTGGCTATGGAGGCCGGCCAGTCGCTCGATCAATCGCTCGCCGACGTCAGCCGCGGCCTCAAGCGCACGCATCCGGATCTCAGCGCCGAATTCGCGCAGCTCTATCTCGAATTGAGAACCGGAAGCAGCCGGACGGATTCTTTCCGTTCGCTGGGCGTCCGCAACAAAGAGCCGGAACTGCGCAAGCTATCCAATTTGTTGATCGATAGCGACCGTTATGGGGCGAGCATCGGTCCGGCATTGCGGTCACACGCCAAATATCTGCGAACCCGCTTCCGCCAGCAAGCGCAGGAACGCGCGCGCAAGGTTGGCGTAAAGCTGATCTTCCCGGTCTTCTTCCTGATCTTTCCGTCGGTGCTGCTGGTCACGCTCGGCCCGGCCTGCATGATGATGTACCAGCAGTTAAGCAACCTGCTCAAATAGCTCGGCGCTATTTTTCGTCCTTCTTTTCCTTGTCCTCTTTTTTCTTGCCGGCCTTCTCATCCTTGGATGGCGGTTTGGCTGCAGGCGGCGTGGCTGCCTTGGGCGGTGGCGCCGGACGCTGCGCCTGCGGTGCGGGTGTGGGCGCCGCTTCCTTCGTTGGTTGGGGCGGAGCTTGCGGCGCGGGCCGAGCTTCGGGCGCCGGTCTGGACGGCGGAGCTTGCGGCGTGGGCCGAGCTTCGGGCGCCGGTCTGGACGGCGGAGCTTGCGGCGTGGGCCGAGCTTCGGGCGCCGGCCGTTGCTGGGGCGGCGGCACCGGTGCCGGGGTCACTGCGGCCGGACGCTGCGGGGGAGCTTGAGCCGCTGGAGCTTGAGGAGCCGGACCTCGCGGCGGTGGCGCTGCGCTGGGAGCTTGCGCTTGGACTTGCCGCACTTGCGGCCGTGCGGGCGGCGGCTGGCTCTGCCGCAGTTGCTGCACCTGCTTTACGTCCAAGGGACGTCCGCCATTAGCGGACAGCGCCGCTTGTTTTTGAGCGAACGGAACGGGCGGCGGGGGCGGCGTTTTCTTAGCGATCACGGCGACGCTCTGTACAGCGGGTGGCGGCTGTGCGACATGCGCCGCTGCTCCCGGAGCTGGCGCCTTCACAATGCTCGCGCGGGTTGGGGCAATCGAGGCACTCGCGACCACCGGCGCCGATCGCGCCGCTTCCGGACGCACCGCGATTGCCGCGTTCTGTACCGGCCTCGCACTGGCAAAGGCTTCTTGCTGTACCGCCGTGACCGCGCCCGGCGCTGTCCGGTTCCGGTAGTTGATGGTCGTCGTATTGATATTGGTGATATTGATATTGTTCTCAATCACCGTGTTGGTCACGTTTACGCGGTTCAGATACGCGGGACTGGTGTGATAGGTGGGAACGTAAACCTCGCGCGGACCGAGCGGAAACCAACCTACTCCGCCTCCTATGGCGCCACCGCCCACCCACGCCACTAAAGCCGGTGCATACACGGGCCGCTCCGCCACCGGACCCGGCACCCACGCCCAATAGTTGCCGACGAAGGCCCAGCGGCCGTAGTGGGCCGGAGCAAACCCCCAAGGCGCGTCATCCACCCAGGTCCAACCCCACGGATCTTGCCAGACCCAATGCCCATTGTGATAAGGCGCCCAACCAGCCGGCGTGCCGTTCGGCACCCAGACCGCGCCATAATCGGGCGTATCGCGCCACGATCCGTATTTATCCAGGTCCTGATAACCCACCATCTCGCGCGAGACGTAGCGAGCCGAGGGCGATTGATCGTCTTGCTGGTCGCGCTGCAGGGCGAAATTTTCCAAGGTATCGCGCGGCGGAGCGCTGAAGGTTTGATAGTTCGGTTGATCGGCGCCGGTGACTTGCATCTGTTCGCCGGCATGCACCGTGAACGCTTGATTTGAACCTGTCAACTCGCCCTCGCCCCCGCGCACGGTCACGGTCGTGAGTGAGGCATCGGGCTTCACTTGGATCCGGTATTCACCAGGGCGCAGCGGCGAGAAGGCCAGGCTGGGGGTATCCACCTCGACGCTATCTTGATCGCCGAGCCTGCGGAGGCGGATGATGAGCGTGCCTTCGGTCAGGCGGATCTGCATGTTGGAATCGTCCAGATTCAGGAACTCGAGCGCGGTCGCCGAGCCCAGGCGCAGCACTGCGGCGCCGGTTTCGAGTTCGACGGTTCCGGCGAAATCGACGAAGACCTGATCGCCTGAGGTGAGCGGCCGGTTATAGTCCGCCGGAGCCCAGTCGGTGACGCCCGCGGGCAGGAACGAGGCCGTTCCATACAAATAGCTCATGCGCGCCACGCGGCCGGGCGGATCGTCCTGTGCCGCCAAAAGACACACCGATGCCGCCGTCATCAAAATAAGTCGCTGAGTAAATTTCATCCCCGCCTCCAGTTCCCGAAACCCACCGCTTGAGTTTAAAGATAGCAGACCCGCGATTTCGATACGATTACTCGCTCGGGACGTGGTTTGTCTGTTCCGCGGGTAACTTGCGCTTTCCACTAAAGAAACGCGCGCCGATCCGATAAGAAAAAACAGGGGGCGGATTCAGGGTGTTAGACGTACTCATCGTGGATGACTCGGCTGCGATTCGAAAGATTCTGCAGCGCGTATTACGGCAGACGGACATTCCGATCGGCGATGTTCATGAAGCCGGAGATGGTGTAGAGGCGTTAGAAAAGATGCGCCAGCAGTCGATCGGTCTGGTCCTTTCCGACATTAATATGCCCAACATGGACGGTCTGGAGTTTCTGACCAAAGTGCGGGCCGAACAAAACTGGCAGCGAATTCCGATCGTGATGGTGAGTACGGAAGGAACCCACGCCAAGGTGCTTGAGGCCGTCGAACGGGGGGCTTCGGGTTACGTCCGCAAGCCATTTACGGCCGAGCAAATCAAGGAAAAGCTGGCGGGACTGCTGTAGGGGAGGGCGTGCGCCGGTGAAAGGGCCACGAAAGTCGAAACGAAGCTGAACGAGCACGAAGCTGAATGAGAACGACGCGAGGAAGATGATGACAACCGAGGCAGACACTTCGCAATCGATTGCGCAGGAAGATTTGGTGCGGGCCATACGAACGGCGACCGAAGACGTGTTCACAACCATGCTGAACCTGACCGTGACGGCGGGCGAGGTGTTCGTCGAAAAGGAAGAAGCGGTACCGACCTCAGGCGTGGTGTCCTTGATCGGGTTGGCGGGATCGTGGGTGGGATCGGGGAGCCTGGCCTGCTCCGCTGGATTTGCAGCCAAGATCGCCTCGGCGCTGCTGATGAGTACCTACGAAGCGATTGACGAGGATGTGCTGGATGCAGTTGCCGAAGTCACCAACATGATCATCGGCAACGTGAAAACGGCTTTGGAGAATCGTCTGGGGGCGATGGGATTGAGTACGCCGACCGTGATTTA